>Ga0209958_1000627_pt1 | contig 50909 bp, 53 predicted proteins | sample ThiBio_inoc_plan_FD_183942 | JGI IMG/M metagenome (GOLD analysis project Ga0209958, IMG submission 183942) | Wastewater bioreactor microbial communities from Cape Town, South Africa - Thiocy_inoc_plan (SPAdes) | ecosystem: Engineered > Bioremediation > Thiocyanate > Unclassified | place: South...
CGTGCTGATAATATGAGAATAGTATTCACGAGATGTATCTAAATTATGATTGTAATAATCTAGGCCCGCCTCTTTTAAGCGTTCCGCTTGAGACTGGTTTAGCATACCTAAAGTCATACAGGTTTCTAGGCCCAATGCTTTCACTTCACGCACCATTTCTAATACATAAGGCATATCACGCTCATGCGGGTTACGCCAAGCGGCACCCATACAGAAACGCGATGAACCAGACTCTTTTGCTGCAAGTGCTTCACGAATAACTTTATCAACGGCAATACGCTTTTCTGCTTCTAACTTAGAGTCGTAACGAGCAGATTGCGAGCAATACTTACAGTCTTCAGGACATTTCCCAGTTTTGATTGAAAGTAATGTGCTGACCTGAATCGTATTTGCTTGGAAATGCTGACGATGAACGCCTTGTGCTTGAAATACTAAGTCTAAAAAGGGTTGGTCATATAAAGCTTGGATTTCATCACGAGTCCAGTCATTACGTAAAGTCATTGTTATATCCATGATGATTGATTACAGACATTGAGATTCATCATACAGAAATCGTGCCAAAGCCAAAGGGCAAAAAACATCATTTTTCTATTCAGTGTACTTTTATTTGCTGCAATTGCTGTTGAATTGCCCAATCAATATGTACATTGACGATCTCATCGTGCAGCGTTTTTGCATCTTGCAATTGCGTCACGATCTCAGCCGAGTATGGAGCATTTCCTAGACCGATTGCAATATTGCGCTTAAAGGATTGGTAGCCTGTACGGCGGATTGGGCTGCCTTCTGTATTGGCTAAGAATGTTGCTTCATCCCATCGCCAAATCTCTAATAAGCTGATGTCATCTAAGCGATGTCTTGGATCAAAATCTGGAATAGACGCTTTTTTAGCAAAGCTATTCCAAGGGCAAATCAACTGACAATCATCACAGCCAAAGATACGGTTGCCAATACCTGAGCGTAAGTCTTCAGGAATGATGCCTTTATATTCAATGGTTAAATAAGCAATACACTTTCTGGCATCTAGCATATAAGGTTCAACAATCGCCTGTGTTGGGCAAATATCAATACAAGCGGTACATGAGCCACAATGTGCACTGGCAGGTTGATCGAAGGGTAAGTCAAGTGACGTAAACAATTCACCCAGAACAAAAAAAGAACCTGATTTTTTATGAATTAATAAGGTGTGCTTACCCGTCCATCCCATACCAGCACTTTCAGCCAGAGATTTTTCAAAAATAGGGGCCGAATCAGCAAAGGGACGTGATTCAAAATCCCCCACTTTTTCTTTAATGCGGGTCGCTAAGGTTTTAAGACGTCCACGCATGACTTTATGGTAATCACGGCCACGCGCATAACGTGCAATAATGGCAGAATTTGGTTCAAATGGTACATAACGGGGCTTAGGTGATGCCACAAGATAGTTCATACGCACACAAATAATGCTTTTTGTGCCAGGAACGAGCAAGGTCGGATCAGCACGCTTGTCTAAGTTTTCTTCTAAATAGTGCATATCTGCATGATAACCGCGTTCTAGATATTCCTTAAAACGTGGCATTTGATCTTGAGCATCTGGTTTGGCAATGACACAATCAGCAAAGCCCAAGTCTAATGCCTGTGCTTTGATCCAGTCTTTTAATGCTTGAGGGTCAAGTTGTTGCAACTTGATTTTATCAGGCGTTTTCTGAGACTGTGTTTGAGATGGTGTGCTTGAAGCCATAAAGTGATAATAAGGAGAAAAACATGCAAGCTGTAGTTTACCATAGCCGAAGTATCCAAGCATGGGAGCAACGTTGGTTTGCTCAGCAAAACTCATCTTTAGGGCTTATGCAGCAAGCGGCTTGGGTGATTACACAACAATTAATTCAACAATTTCTAAAAAATAAAACTCAAAAAATCGCAGTTTGGTGTGGGCAGGGCAATAATGCTGGCGATGGCTATTATATTGCTGCGTTTCTAAAGCAGCATGGATTTAGCATTACGGTATTTGCAACAGAACTCGGACAATCCGTGGATTTAAAACAAGCCGCAGATTATGCGCAGTCTCATCAAGTCGATAGTCAAAGTATTGATTATCTATTGTCAGAAAATGCTGTTCATCAAGAACTTCCCACTTTTGATTGTCATATTGATGCTTTATTTGGCATTGGTCTCAACCGAATGCTAGATCCAAACTGGCAAGAAATTATTCAGCTATATAATGCGCAAACAGGTTTAAAAGTCTCAATCGATATTCCCAGTGGGTTGCAGGCCAATACAGGACAAGCTTTGCCTTGTGCGGTACAAGCCGATCAAACCTTTACCATTCTGGGTTACAAAGCAGGTTTGTTTACGGGGCAAGCTAAGCAATATGTGGGAAAACTACATTTGTTGAGTTTGATTCCGGTTGACCAAGAATTAAAACCACTTGCCTATCTATCCCCCGAAAAAATTGTTTTACCCAAGCGTCAAGCCTTTGGTCACAAAGGTAGTTATGGGCATGTGCTTGTTGTCGGTGGTCATGCTGAGATGGGCGGTGCAGTGATTATGGCGGCCGAAGCGGCGTTTCATGCAGGTGCAGGCAAAGTCAGTGTGATCTGTCATGCCAAACATCATCAAGCCATTTTGGCACGTTCACCGAATATTATGGTACGAGACATTAATGCCTTAGACCAACAAGTCATTCAACAGCTATTAACCCAAGTTGATGCAGTCTGTTTGGGGATGGGCTTAGGACGAGATAAATGGGCAGAGCAGATATATTTGCAATGGTTTGATTTACTCAAGCAAAATTCACATTTAGAGGTTGTACTTGATGCTGATGGCTTGTGGTTTCTGGCCAAGTATCCACTACAATTAAATGATCATTTTTATGCAACGCCACATTCAGGTGAAGCCGCAACACTTTTGGGGTGTACAGTTGCGGATATTGAACAAGACCGTATCGCTGCCATTCAACAGTTACAACACAAATATGCAGGACAATGGGTGTTAAAAGGCGCGGGCAGTTTAATTTTAGAACAACAATTATTTATTTGTACGCAGGGCAATGCGGGGATGGGCACAGGAGGTATGGGCGATGTGCTGGCAGGCATGATTGCCAGTTTAAAAGCCCAATTCCATCAACAGATTGCTTTGCATGAGATCGTCAGCCTGCATGCGCAGGCAGGTGATCTGTTGGCTGAGAAGGGGATGAGAGGATTACAAGCCCATGACATGGGAGGAATGATTTATCATGTGGTGAATCAATCAATCTAACGGCGTCTGGTACTCGAGCGGCTACGTCCACGCGCCATACCACCCAGAGCATTTAACACAGCCATCTTGCTCATACTTCCAGAAGCATGGGCGTGACAAATTGCAGCAGCAAGCGCATCGGCAGCATCGGCCTGTGGCTTAATGGTCAAATTGAGTAGACGCATGACCATCATTTGTACTTGTTCTTTATCAGCAGCGCCGTAACCGACAACTGACTGCTTGATTTGACGTGCTGTGTATTCTGCAACCTGTAAATCCAGATTCACCAGTGCAGCAATTGCCGCACCACGGGCCTGACCAAGCTTTAAAGCAGAGTCGGGGTTTTGTGCCATGAAGACTTGTTCGACCGCTGCTTCTGTTGGGCCATGAAATTTAACGATACGTTCGACACCTGCAAAAATACGTTTTAAGCGTTCAGGCATGCCTTGGGTTTCAGTACGAATGGTTCCTGCATCAACAAACCGCAGCTTATTGCCATCTTTTTCGATAATTCCATAACCTGTTAAGCGTGAACCAGGGTCAATACCAATAATTAATGACATGAAGCACTATAAAAATAAAAGATTGCCAATATTGTTACATAATGGACTTTTTGCTGCATAGCTTTTTTGTAGTATTTTGAATTATAAGAAAATAGTTGTTTTATTGAACAATTCTGAAACTATTCAGAGCCAATAATTTTCAATTAAAAATAATAAAAACTTGGGGGAATGATATCGTTACCAAAATAAAAATTTATCTTCAGCCTGTTTAATCGCCGTTAGTAGCGTAGGAGTCATTGTTAAAAAATAGTGTTAGTATTCGTTAAAATGTAAGTAATAGATTTTGAGTTTATACGGTTACTGACAGATTAGAAATGGAGATGAATAAAATGAATAAATCTAAAAAGCTTACTTTAATGGCTTTATTAATATTAACCGGATTGAATGTTCATGCAGATGAAATATTAACAGCTCAACAAGCAAAGAGCATTTTAACTGATGAGAATCAGATATTACCGCAGACTAAGCAACTATTCGTAAGTGGGGTATTTTCAAAAAAGAAGTTTATCCCGGATGCGGAGTCTTATACTGGTTATTATTTAGCGAATAAAAATCTGAATTTTATGAATTTTGGTGTTCTTGCATACCAAGTTATATATTTTTCAGTTGATGTTGGTTGTTGTATTGGTTCTGAAAACGCACTTATTTTAGCGCCTAAATCCAATTCAAATTTGGCTGGTCTTCAGACGTTTGCAAAAGAGCATCAATGTGTAATTGACAGTAGTAGCGTGGTTTCAGATTTACCAGATCAAGTGTCAGTAAAATTAATATCAAAAGCTAAAACATCAAAATTACTTTCAATTTCTTGCAAAGTTGATCGGTAAATTAATGATTTTATAAGAACAATCTATCCTTAATCATCAAAGTGTGAACAATTGTATGAAATTAGCCCAAATTCTTCTAACGCTTTGGTTTCTTTCTTTGACCAGCCATACCTTTGCCCAACTGACAGATGTGGTTGTTCCACCCACTGTGATTAAAACTGAAAAAGAAAATAACCAAGCCCGAAATATTTCACGGTTCAAGCTCAATGTTTATAACAAGGTGATGCAAGCTTGGGAACAACCCGCTGATAGCCATGGCCAAATTGCTGCTGCACGAATCTGGTTGGACGATGAGGGGAATATTGAAAAATTAATTGTGGAAAGTGATCATTCGGAGATGATTAAAACTGCTGAAAAAGCAATTAAGGTTGTAGCTCCATTTACTCTTCCTGAAGATATTGATGATTTAAGTAAGCTTAAAATATTGAATATACGTTTTAAGTCATGGTAATTTTTTATCATCCAAAAAATGGGGGAATAGAAAATGCTAATTAAGGATAAAATAGCCTTGTTTTAATTGTTCACCTATTGGTGCTCTAGGATGCTTAAAAAAGTGTAAAAACTAGAAAATTGATTGTTAAATGTTCGTTGAATAGCTAAATTATGCAATTTACTTGCATAATTTAATTTAAGGGCGTATAAAGCATCTCATTGATCAGATGTGATGATCAAATGTTGATGCGGGATGGAGCAGTCTGGTAGCTCGTCGGGCTCATAACCCGAAGGTCGTTGGTTCAAATCCAGCTCCCGCTACCAATTTAAAAGTTAATTGAATATTAGCTCTGTGATTATTGAATTGTTGTCTTATGAAGAAATTAGACGGCAAAAGTTAGCTGAAATAACCCTAAAGAAAGCTAAAAATTATTAGATTCTAGAATTGTAGTTATCCTCTCTCAATTAATCTAGCGTTATAGTAAATCCAAATCGATCACTTGAGCTCAGGAATGAGTGATTTTGTGTTGAAAATTATTAATGAATGGCGTGTAGCCAAAGCCATAAATGGCAATGAGATTTGTGTGCGAATCATCCCTTTAAAGCGTCAGCAAAATACGTTGAATGGCTCTAAATGGGTGGAAGTAGGAAAGAAAGTACTGTTGGAATCAGGTCAAGAAATTGACTTTAATCTAGACGGGAAAAGTTTCTATACCGATGTTAATCAACTTTATCGATTGACATAAATGGTTCACATACTTGTAGTATCTATTTAATACAGATAGATTGTATTAAATCATAACGTAAAAGTTTTGATTTAATTCATAAATGAACAAAGTTTAAAAGGTTTAAAGGTATGTCTGATACAGTTACTGGTACTGTTAAGTGGTTCAACGAAACTAAAGGTTTTGGTTTTATTCAAGCTGACTCTGGCGAAGACGTTTTTGCTCATTTCAGCGAAATCCAAAGCAAGGGCTTCAAAGTATTGAATGAAGGCCAACGTGTTTCGTTTGTTCTTGGTCAAGGTAAAAAAGGACCACAAGCAACTCTAATTACTGTTATCTAATTACTTTAGACCAGTGAAAAAAAAGCTCACACTCTGTGGGCTTTTTTTGTGCCTGAAAAAACCTGAAATCGTTAGGGGATGATGGATATTTGCGAGCAAAGGGAAATGAAATAATATGTTAAAAATTTATATAAAAAGCAGAATTTTGAATGTTGAATAAAATAAAATATTATAACCCTATGAATCTTAAAGTAAAAAAATAGTACTATTCACTCATCTTGGCAAAATGATTTGCTGAAAAACATCATTTAAGCCAACTGGAAAAGATAGAGATTGCGTGAAAAATGTAAAGTCGTGTATAGTAAAACTGACTAGAAGAATAACACTGTTGATTCAGAAAATCTTTGATCTCGTAGTTTTAGACAAACCTTTCGTTTTATCAGATTTCCTTTCAAAGTTTATGATTCCAAGTTGCTTGCTGCTAAGCGCCCCAATTTTTTAAATATAGGTTTAAGTATATGTCTGATACAGTTACTGGTACTGTTAAGTGGTTTAACGAAACTAAAGGTTTTGGCTTTATTCATGCAGATTCTGGGCAAGATGTTTTTGCTCATTTCAGTGAAATTCAAAGCTCTGGCTTCAAAGTTCTAAAAGAAGGTCAACGTGTTTCATTTATTTTAGGTGAAGGCAAAAAAGGACCTCAAGCTACTCAAATTACTGTGATCCAATAATCTTAGATCAGTAAATAAAAAAAGCTCACGATTGATGGGCTTTTTTTATGGCTATCCTTTCTGCATGTTCTCCTTTTGTATAATTCGGTTTATTTTGAAATTTTCTGAATAAACTGCCATTTTTTGTCATAAATTCACCATCTGGTTGAAAAATTGCACTAGTCAGATATACGACTTTTTGCTAATTTATTCTTGTTAATTTATTAGGCAAATTAACAAGTGTAGTACATTTAATGAGCGTTAGAGTTATGGAAAACTTGGAGCCGTATGCTCAAGGGTTTGAGCAAGAAGTTCATGTACATTGTAAAAGATCTTTAGGTACGTTGTTGTTCAGCTTTGTGGTCTTGATTGCAACCAGCCTATAAGAGAGAAAAGCACCTTCGGGTGCTTTTTTAATGTTCATTTCTAAATTCTATTTAGAGTTTTAAGGTATTTGATCGTTGGCTGAGCTTATAAATCAATAAATAAAAATATTTAGAAAATAACCTATCAAAATTACTGAAAGATTCTGGTTTTATTACTCATTTTTTTTGCGATAAAATTTAGCAATTGATTAATAAGTAATTGTTTTAGGTGAATTTCAAATGTATAGCGGTATAAATAAGCCTGCGCATTTAGATGATGTTATTTTTAAAGAAAGTAAAGCATATAAAAATTCGAATGAGTGGAGCTGGGTAAATCCGAAACATGGTCAGTTTGATCATCCTGCAAACTATTATGAAAGTTCCTTAGCGGACTGGCATTGTTTTGATGCGCTTAATTCAGATCAAGTCTGTGATGTTGTGGTGATCGGTGGCGGATTGTTGGGTGCTTCAACAGCATTGCATTTGGCTGAACAAGGTGTAGATACCATTTTAGTTGAAAAGAACCGAATTGGTTCAGCCGCTTCGGGCCGAAATGGCGGGCAGCTCACGCCCGGCTTAGCCCGTTGGGAAGCTGAGGAGATGATTAAGCGGTTTAGCTATGAAGATGCTAAAAAACTTTGGCATTTTACCTCTACTGAGGCGATGTCTTTAATTGATCAAATTGCAGAAAAATATGCTGTCAACTTAGCACGTAAACGTGGACATATTACCGCTGCTGTACATGAAGGACATTTGATTGCTTTGACTCAAGGTGCAGATGCCAGAAAGTATTTGGGCGAAGATCATACACAGGTTGTTGGTGAATACGAGCTTAAGGCTTTAATCAAATCTGATCTGTATAAGGGTGGTTTGGTTGATGACTTGGGTGGTCATATTCATCCATTGGCATTGAACCGAGCCCTAGTACACGGCTTCTGTCAGAATGGTGGGCAGGTGTTTGAACAAACGGAAGTGTTGTCGATCACTGAGCAAGTCGATGGTGTTTATGTACAGGCCGCATCGGGTGTAATAAAAGCACGTAAAAGTGTGGTCATTGCGGTACATCATAATGCATTTAAACTGCTTCCAGAGAAGAAGCAAACAGCCATCCCATTTCATACCTACATTGCTGTTACTGCACCTTTACAACAGCCATTAATGGATTTGTTGCCGCAAGATCATCCTGTTTACGATACGCAATTACAGATTGATTACTATCGTGGAGTCTCCAAAAACCGTTTACTGTTTGGTGGGCAAGGAACAGGAACAAGTTGGTCTGCCGCTAAGATAAATCAGTACTTACTTGGGCGAATTCACAAAGTTTTCCCTCAACTGGAGAATGTTGAGATGGATTTCTGTTGGAGTGGGGTGAGTGACCTGACCATGAATGGCGCGACAGATAACCGTAAGTTTGGAAATAAGTATCCAATTTATGCAGTACATGGTTGGAGTGGGCATGGTGTGGCACAAACGGTACGGATTGGTAAAGCAATTGCAGACGATTTTTCTGGTGCAAATACCGACTATGCAATGCTGACCCAAATTCAGCACAGCGATATTTTATTTGGTCGTTTATTGGCACCGTTAGCGATTCCAATGTCTAAAGGGTGGTATGGCGTTACTGGGATGCTGAATCCCGGAAAAATGGTATCGTTTTAATCCGCGTTCTTATTTGGAAAAAATGTCTCTTCAATGTGAGGCATTTTTTCTAGTCTCTAATGAAAAAAGTTGTATAAAGCATGGCCTGATCGAAAGCTACGACAACTGACTGATTAGGCTTTATTTTATTCTATATATGAATAAATATAATATGTTAGGCTAAATAAAAAAGGATGACGTCCATGGATATTATACAGGTTAAAGATTTTTCAGCAGCGACGGGGTACACGCAGGCCATTATGGAAATGGATGAGTGGATCGATACTCGTCCTTATTTTTATATTATCAAAGAGCATTACTTGGTCGATGAAGCGATTCGATTGGAGTTTATTATTATTCAGTAAATTTATTTCTGCTGATTTGAGCTGAAACAGATGAGATGTTTGGGCGTGTAATTGTATGCTGTGCAGTCATGCGAGCTATATTGTTTCAAATCATAGACATAATAATCTAAATTATTTTGTTATCTTTGCCTTTTCACTTTATCAGAATTCAAATTATGAAAAAGATCTTACTTTTAGGTGCAATTGTAGCCTCATTGGCAGCGTGTTCAGCAACACCAAATAAAGAGATGACGCCACCGAAAATTGGTATGGCAAACCCTGCAAGCAAATATTGTGTAGAGCAAGGTGGTCAGTTGGAAATTAGAAATGAAGCCAATGGTCAGGTTGGATACTGTAAGTTACCCAATGGTCAAGTGGTTGAAGAGTGGGAGTTATTCCGTGCAAGCCAGCCAAAATGCCTGGCAGATGAAGCGACGAAGTTAATCGGCCAGTCTGGATTAAGCGAAGATCAAATCAAACAAAAAACCAAGTCTGAGATTGTTCGCAGTGTTGGACCAAATCAGCCTGTCACGATGGACTATCGTGAAAATCGTGTAACGGTAACGATTGATCCGCAGTCTAAGAAGATTACTCAAGCGACTTGTGGCTAATCATAAAAGGCTGTTTAAGCTCTCAATTAGATCAAATTTAATTGGGAGCTTTTTTATACAAGCTATCACATTAGACTTGATAAATTGAGAAATGTACCCATCAATTAGTTTATTGAGTTTATTTTATTTGTTGTGTCAGGATTGATTCTTCAAGATTGCACAAGGTTTTAATTTTCGAGATTTGACATGAATCTACTTCTTATCGTGGTATTTGGCACAATTGCTGAAGTTTTAGTCTGGATTGGCGTGGGTGACCTCGTTGGAAGTATGTGGTATGTCTTTTTCTGGTTCATTATCGCATTCTTCATTGGCTTGAATATGGTTCGTTCAAGTACATCGGGTATTATGCCTCAATTGCAGCAAATGCAGATGACAGGCCAATTAGGTGGTGATCCAGCGGTCACCAAGAAATTAGCACTGGCGATGTCTGGTTTTCTCTTGATGGTTCCTGGTTTAATTTCTGATGTATTGGCAGTATTGGTTTTAATTCCACCTGTTCAAACGGCGTTTCGTAATGCATTAATGAAAACCATGGCCAAGCGTCAGCAAGCCATGATGGATAAGATGATGGGTGGTATGGGCGGCGGTGCAACTGGTCAGAATCCATTTGCAGATCTAATGCGTCAGATGCAGGATATGCAGAATCAACAAGGTGGTGGTCAATATCGTGATTCAACCATTATTGATGGCGAAGCACGTGAAGTAAAACCTGACCAGAAGAAAATTGAATTTAAAGATGTGAATTGATTTTAATTTGCTTCAAAAAGCACACTTGATCAAGTGTGCTTTTTTTATGGCTGATCCTTTGGTTCTTGAGAATTCTGTGTAGGTTCGGACGTAGCAGCTAAGTTGGCTTCTTTGCTTTGCGGTTGGTAATGGCTTGGTTGCAGCGTCGTAATCTCATTTTCTGATTGTTTATATTTTCGACTGCGATTTGCCCGTTCGCGAAATCCACCTTTATTAATTAATTGTGTCATGATGTATTCCATAACGTGCAAAAGTTTATTTTATCAAATTACGTGAAAGATCAAAATAAAATTAAGCACTTAAAGATTTGCTTAAAATCAAATTTCTAATCAAATTGTCATAAAAAATTGTTAATTTGAATGAGTAGGTCAGAAAACGAGATTGAATTCTCGGTTTTTTTTTCATAGGATTAAAGTGCGACATATGAAATTGTTGTAAAAAGAAAATAAAAAATAAGTGGTAGGAGGAATTAATGATGTTATATCAATATCATTGTGCATGTTGTGACAAGGTTGTTGCATCAACTGATAAGGAGTGTCCACACTGTGGCTCTCATCATATCCGCAGTCCGTATGGTATGTGGATGTTCTGTGTGGCGGCCTGTCTGGCAGTTGTCGTGGTCATTAAGCTTGCACATTTATATACGCAACATCATCAAGAAGATCAGCCAGTTCAAAGCAATTCACTATTTGAAATGTTTAAGCAAGATAATACCAATTCGAATAAATGATGTTAGGGGTAATAAAAAAGCTCGCAAATGCGAGCTTTTTTATGAAAGAGTAGTGTGGATTACAATCCAGCAGCGTCTTTAAGGATTTCAACTTTATCTGTTTTTTCCCATGTAAATGCAGAGTCAGAACCTTCACGGCCAAAGTGACCATATGCTGCAGTTTGCTTATACATCGGTTGGATCAGATTCAACATACGTGTGATACCGTATGGACGTAAGTCAAAGTGTTCACGCACGAGTTGAATAATTAACTCGTCTGATACTTTACCAGTATTGAACGTATTAATAGAAATCGACGTTGGTTCTGCAACACCGATTGCATAACTTACTTGGATTTCGCATTTATCTGCTAAACCAGCAGCAACAATATTTTTTGCCACATAACGACCAGCATAAGCAGCAGAGCGGTCTACTTTCGATGGATCTTTACCAGAGAAAGCACCACCACCATGACGTGCCATACCGCCATAAGTGTCTACAATAATTTTACGACCTGTTAAACCACAGTCACCTACAGGACCACCAATTACAAACATACCTGTTGGGTTGATATGGAACTTCGTGCCAGCATGGAACATTTCAGCAGGGATGATCGGTTTAACGATCTCTTCAATAATCGCTTCTTTAAGCTGAATTTGAGAGATTTCTGGATCGTGTTGAGTTGATAATACAACTGCATCTAAACGAACAGGTTTACCGTTTTCATAAGCAAATGTTACTTGGCTCTTCGCATCTGGGCGTAACCACGGTAATGTACCTGAACGGCGTAATTCTGCTTGACGCTCCATTAAGCGGTGCGCATAAGAGATTGGAGCAGGCATGAGTACATCTGTCTCACGGCTTGCATAACCAAACATAAGACCTTGGTCACCTGCACCTTGATCTTCTGGCTTTTGACGGTCAACACCTTGTGCAATCTCAGGAGATTGTTTACCGATCATATTGATCACGGCACAAGTCGAACCATCAAACCCTAAATCAGAATGGTGATAGCCAATACCATTTACGGTTTGACGTACAATCGCTTCGAAGTCCACATTTGCTGTTGTTGTGATTTCACCAGCAAGAACAACCGCACCTGTTTTTACTAATGTTTCACAAGCGACACGCGCATACGGGTCTTCTTTTAGGATTGCATCTAAAATTGCATCGCTAATTTGGTCAGCCATTTTATCTGGATGACCTTCGCTTACAGATTCTGAAGTAAAAACAGCATACTCGCGCATGAACGTCCTATCATTGGTATTTTCAAAAAGACAGAGTATGTTACATCGACTTGGCGGATAGGACTAGCACAAGCTGACTAAAAAGCATGAATTTATTTCATTTTCATGATGTTTTTATTGATATGAGTATCAGCAAAAGTGATATTTGGTGATTTTGATATGAATAAATCTGTAATTTCATCGCTGAATTGTTTAGCTATCGTTTACATTCTGCTTATCACATGAACATTTACACATAGAATGACAGATGAATCAGCGAAAAATAAGAAATATCGTGTATTGCACTTTACCCACTGTCGTTTTTTTAAGACAATAGTCGCATCTTTTGAAAGATGGTTTCTCATCTTCTCTCATCTTATTTGATTTAATCGGATTCTGACTTATGACAACCCCTTTAAATGAACGTCGTATTGCAAACGCAATTCGTGTCTTGGCAATGGATGCTGTGCAACAAGCAAACTCAGGGCATCCAGGTGCACCAATGGGGATGGCAGATATCGCTGATGTTGTTTGGCGGGAATTTTTAAATCATAACCCAAGCAACCCGCAATGGGCGAACCGCGACCGTTTCGTATTGTCGAATGGCCATGGTTCAATGTTGCAATACGCATTATTGCATTTGACTGGTTATGATTTATCTATTGAAGATTTAAAACAATTCCGTCAATTACACTCTAAAACACCAGGTCACCCAGAATATGGTTATGCGCCTGGTATCGAAACTACAACAGGTCCATTGGGTCAGGGTATCGCCAATGCGGTTGGTTTCGCTTTAGCTGAAAAAACTTTAGCAGCGCAGTTCAACAAAGACGGTTTGAATGTTGTTGATCACTTCACTTACTGTTTCTTAGGTGATGGCTGCTTGATGGAAGGTATTTCTCACGAAGTATGTTCACTTGCAGGTACCTTGGGTCTTGGTAAACTTGTTGCATACTATGACGACAATGGTATTTCGATTGATGGTGAAGTTGAAGGTTGGTTCAGCGATGATACTGAACAACGTTTCAAAGCGTATGGTTGGCAAGTTCTTCGTGTAGACGGTCATGATGCCGATGCAATTCGCCAAGCAACTGTTGAAGCGAAAGCTGAAACCAATAAACCAACCATCATCATTTGTAAAACGATTATTGGTCTAGGTTCACCAAATAAACAAGGTAAAGAAGATTGCCACGGTGCGCCATTGGGTAAAGACGAAATCGTTTTAACCCGTGAAGCATTAGGTTGGAAAGAAGATTCATTTGTTATCCCTGAAGATGTTTATGCAGCTTGGGATGCAAAAGCAAAAGGTCAAACCTCTGAAGCAGCTTGGAATGAATTGTTTGCTCAATACCAAGCAAAATATCCAACTGAAGCAGCTGAATTATTACGTCGTATTAATGGTGATTTACCTGCTGAATTTGCTGCACAAGCAGATGCATTTATTGCTGAAACCAATGCAAAAGCAGAAACCATTGCAACACGTAAAGCAAGCCAAAATACTTTACAAGCATTCGGTCCTTTACTTCCTGAATTATTAGGTGGTTCTGCTGACTTAGCGGGTTCTAACTTAACACTTTGGAAAGGTTGCCAAGGCGTACAAGAAAACCCAGCGGGTAACTACGTGTATTACGGCGTTCGTGAATTCGGTATGACTGCAATTGCAAACGGTGTGGCTTTACACGGCGGTTTTGTTCCTTACGTTGCAACATTCTTGATGTTTATGGAATATGCACGTAATGCGGTACGTATGTCTGCATTGATGAAGCAACGTGTGATTCATGTTTATACGCATGACTCAATCGGTTTGGGTGAAGATGGTCCTACGCATCAACCAATCGAACAAATTGCATCATTACGTGGTACACCAAACTTAAATACTTGGCGTCCATGTGACACAGTTGAAGCTGCTGTTTCTTGGAAATCTGCACTTCAACGTAAAGATGGCCCGTCAGCGTTAATTTTCTCTCGTCAAAACTTGCCATTCCAAGCACGTAATGAAGCTCAAATTCAAAACGTTGCAAAAGGTGGTTATGTACTTGCTGAAGAAAAAGGCGAATTGAAGGCAATCATCATCGCAACAGGTTCAGAAGTTTCATTGGCAATGGAAGCATATGCACAGCTTGAAGGTGTGCGTGTAGTGTCTATGCCATGTGCTGAAGCGTTTATGAAGCAAGATGCTGCATATCGTGAAGCGGTGTTACCTGCGCATATCCGTGCACGTGTAGCGGTTGAAGCAGCTCATGTGGATTACTGGTGGAAGTTTGTTGGTTTAGATGGCAAAGTGATCGGTATGACCACTTACGGCGAATCTGCACCAGCAAAAGACTTGTTCCAATTCTTCGGTATCACCACTGAAGCGGTTGTTGCTGCAGTTAAAGAATTGACTGCTTAATCAAATTAAGTGGTATAAAAAAGCGCTCTGATTAAGGGCGCTTTTTTTATGATGATTAAATGGAATATAAAGTAAATTAAGAAATCTTAGGTGTTGGAGTGAAAGTTTTAAAGGGAGCTTCCCAGATTTAGAGGGGTATGAAGAGCGGTATTATAATTGGAAGATACCTGTACCCATGAATATGGTTCAAGGAAAACATGCTCAACAAGACATAAAGGCACAGTGTGTTCAATATCTTATTAATGCTTGTCAGTATTTAATTGAGGCTAAGCCCGTAGGGACAAAATTTTGTAAAGTGACATGTGTCATTGTGCAACCAGATATGTTTGCGAGTGAAGTTTGTTTATATCTGGATGAGGATTATTTTAATGCCCATACCTTATCGGGAGAATATTACGATCCTCAATATCTTTTAGTGGATGACATAAGTTTATCTCGGAGATGGGGGCTACAAATTCCTGAGCACATGTATGAACGGGGAATACATATTCATTATATTGACCCAAAAAATGAAACAGATAATTATATAGCCGATTACTGGTACTTCATTGAAAATTAAAGATAAAGGTGTTGTGATGAAAAAAGAGTTCGAACTTAATGCTTTTGATGAAATATTAGATAATATTAAATATTGGTATTTGGAAAATTTGAATAAAAAAGAAATGTTTTGGCAGTGTGCACAATATAATTTTTTATTTCGTGCATTGCCGGAAAGTTTCAAAAATAAAAATGGTGACCAAGCATTGGGTGGTGGTGAATATGCTTATCGCATACAGGTCTATTTTGAAGAGGCTATTCAAGCTCGAGTTAAATGTCATGACATGCCAAGTCGGGTGAAATTAAAGGGCAAAATATTAGTATTTGATGTGCACTCATCAATGTTTGACGGTTTGGGTGAGAAAGAAACAGCTGGCTTTATAGATGGTTGTGACAGACACTCCACCACCTGAATTTTGGATTCATTTCGATGGGGAAAACTTATATTCATTTATTCCAAATGAGCTCACAAATATTGTCGACCTAGCAATTGATATTTCGATGAGTGGCTCATTGGAATGGCATACAGATGTGATTGAAATTTAGTGTAAGGACCACTTACCCGATACTTAATTCACTCTGAATCGAAATATTTGACGTTAATAACTTATGAATCGGGCAACTTTCCGCTACTTTTAATAAACGTTTATGCTGATCTTCGGTAAATTCACCTTTTAAGATAATTTTACGTTCAATATTATTTTGACCTGATTCAGGTTCACCATTGGGATTTAAGGCTAAATCAACCTGAACATGATCAAGCTTAATCCCTTTGTGATTGGCGTACATTTCTAAAGTAATGGTCGTACAGGCACCTAAAGCCGAAAGTAAAAGCTGAACTGGGTTAGGTGCAGTATCTTGACCGCCTTTATCGGTAGGCTCATCTGCATACCATGTATGGCCAGCAGGATCCGTCAATGTAACGCGATAAGGTGTTGTTGTACTGAGTGCTTGTGCTGTATGTGTCATGTTTTACCTTGTTGTTTATCGTGAAGTATCTAAATCAAAATATACCCATTGATCATGTGAGCTTGCCGATCAATTGTCCAGTATCGAATGGTCTTATGATATTGATTTTTGATAAGTGCTGTAACGCTTTTATTGTTGCACTGGTGAAACATATCGTTTTATAAAGACTAGTGAATAAAAATACTTGATCTATACACTAATCACTATATCAAACAAGGATACGAAAAATGCAATTTAAAACATTAAGCCTCGGTTTAGCAGTCGCTTTAGCTAGTTCGGTAGCATTGGCTGCGCCAGTCGACTATAAAATTGACCCAACCCACACAGCAACCGTATTCAGCTGGAATCACTTTGGTTTCTCTACACCAAGTGCAAATTTCACTGATATTCAAGGGACAATTAAAGTTGATAATGCAAAACCTGCAAATTCATCTGTGGAAGTGACGATTCCTTTAAGCAGTGTAAATACCAATGTTGCTGCTTTGGACAAAGAATTCCAAGAAGAAGCTTGGTTTAATGCTGCAAAATATCCAAACATTACTTTTAAAAGCACCAAAGTAGAAACTAAAGACAAGAAGCACTTTAAAATTACAGGCGATTTAACGGTTAAAGGCGTGACTAAACCTGTAGTACTAGATGCTGTATTGAATAAACAAGGCGAGCATCCAATGGCGAAAGTACCTGCAATTGGTTTCAATGCTACAACCAGCTTTAACCGTTCTGCATTTGGTATCGGTAACTATGTACCGAATGTTGGTGACAAAATCACTGTCAATATTACAACTGAAGCAACTGCTGCGAAGTAATATCACATTGAATAAAAAAGCCTAGATCAGCATCTAGGCTTTTTTATATGCGTTTGCTGCTATAAATAATTAAGATGCTAATATTAGTTTAAAATAAGAATACTAATAAGTAGATATTTGTCCATTAGCTATGTTTGATCTTCGATCGGCGTTTGGATTGGTAGATATAGCGAATGGAATCGACGACTTCTCCAACAAAAATACATTCTTCATCTAAGGGAATGATATTGGGCTTGAATTCCGGATTTAGTGCTTGTAAGTATCGTGAATTATCGGTTTCGATAACAAGGCGCTTAAATGTCGCATCTTCATGTTTTCTCACCACAATCATGTCACCTGATTGCATATCACTATATTGCACGGTCGGGTCAACTAAAATGTAATCACCCTCATGAAAGACAGGATAATTACTCAGACCTTGCACTTTTAAATAAAAGCAGTCATCACAATCATCGGGTAGTGGCAGCCATTCCTCAATCTGTGTGATATCCACCGATTCAACATTGGTAAACAGACCAGCCTGTACCCAAGACAATACAGGCGCCATATTGGCCTTTACCGGAGTGATGTTCAAAATATCATAATGACCAGATTCTTTTGGCGTGGCACTGCCAAGACCTGTTTGCAGCCAATAGGCATCTACACCCAAGAAATTAGCAATAGAGGGCAAATGAGAAGAGGAACTGACCAGTCCTGTCTCAAGCTGGCTGAGTGCGGATTGGGTAATGCCTACAGCAGCAACCACATCTTTTTGGGACTTCTTGGCTTTTTTTCTTGCTTCTTTGAGCCGATCTTTAAGCATTTTAATACACCTTAAATCAATAAATTAAGAATATTAGCTAGCTAATGTGAAGTCAAATTAGTATTCTTATTGAATTAATATTAGTTTGCTAATATAATGAGTCTATCGATTAGGTTAAATGCTAGAGGTGCGGTATGAACAAGTCAATCAACCCAAATATGCATATTAAGCAGAATTTAAATGCAGAAATTGAAGCATGGCTGGCTCAAGGTAATGCAATCACAATGATTCAAAATAGCTATGAACAAAGATTGAAGGCAAGACCAAGCCATGTTGTAAAATTTATATCTCCAGAAAAAACACAAAAAGAATTAAAGCGACTTGAAAGAATTGCAAATCAGGCCACAGAAGATCAGATCCATATGTTGAGTGCTTGGTTGGATGAGCAAAAGGGGCGAGCTAAAGCTTTAGTGAATGTTCTAGGCTGTGCCCATAGTTATATTTCTCAAATTAAAAGTGCAACCAGGCCTTGTACTAAAACACGGTTTGAAGAAATTCATCAGGCAATGAAACTTGTGGAAGTCAGGGAAAAATATCACTAAACACATCAAACATGAGTTTGAAGCTGGTCAAAGCAAAGCTTGAGGTATGTAGATGACCTGCAATCTTGAACTCAAAAATAAGCGCTTGATCAATGCTGAGAAATAACACAAGGCTTGGTTTATTAAAATATATATTTTAGAAAATATGAACCAAGCCAAATATGAAATGACATCGGTTTAGGTGACGATATGAATATAAGTATTGCAAAGTTTGAAAAATTTGAATGGTTGACGCAGGGTTTAACATTACGCTCTCCAGGTTTAGAGCCATTTATTCGTGGGACAAGCGAACGTCCTTTAAATTACCAAGATCGTTTAGGTGCAATTGCATCAATGAATACACAATTGGCAAAGTCAGTGACAGCGCTGATTGTATTTGAGCATAAAAGCAAGAGTGACTATGACTATGTTCGCCAGCATTTGGCTGAACTTTTTATCAAGCAAGCTGAGCGAGATAAAAAACGTGAGCCAGAACGTATTGCGATGTATCACTTGGCTTGGTTGATTTCGCGGATGGTATTGGATTTTGTGTTAGATCCTGAGCTAGAGGAAAACTATACAGCAAAAGGACGTCTTGCTTATGCCGGTATTAGTCGCCATCAGATGAATGTTGATAGTTATAGAAAGACATGGAAGGGTTATGAAAGCTTAATGATTCAGACAATTGAAACTGCCATCCATGAGGCTGAAACTACCATTGAACAATATCGAAAAAACACTTACAAAAATATGCGCGCATAGGGATTCCATTATTTCGGAAACTAGGCTATAGTTTTTATATACTGGTCGTATTACATTTGACTTCGACCAAAGTGAAAAGCTCGCATCTAGCGGGCTTTTTTATTGCCTAAAAAACTCGGTATCCGTCAGGAGCCGAGTTTTTTTATATCTGAAGATAAGCAATCGTCGATCTTAATTTTATAAATGGATGCTTTAAAAGCCGCTCAATAACGCGAGGTGATTAAAATGAATTGTGTCAATCATATGATGTTGGGTTCTTTTTCAATTAAACACTTAGACATTCTTTCTTATGCAGACATTGTACCTGCAGTCATGCGAACCACAGCTGACCTAGTAGGTATGACTTATATTCATGGAAATGATCAATTAGGTACTCTCAAAGCAGGAGCAGAAGTGGCTGAATCTTTGGCAATTTCTGCCTATTTCCAAGCACAAAAAGGTCGATTTTCATTTAACCATGCAAGTACCGATAACCAGTCAATTGTGATTTTGGGTGTGGACCAAGAACCTGAGAATATCGTGGCAGTAAACCAAATTGAACGTGGTTTTGTCATTTATAGCCACTATGACGCTGGTAAATTCGTGGTGGTATTGGGTGATTTTAATAGCTTAAATAATGTCACTTATATCAAACATGACCCGTCTGAAAACCCAATTGTGACCTTTGAAATTACTAGTTCTCAATCGATGAATGTCTATATTGATTATGAGTTTGTGGGGGCATGGCATTCAAGTAATGCATTGAAATTGCCAAAGTATTATCAAGTGGTTGCACAAGAAGGTTTAACGCAGCTTGATTTTGATTTGCGTGAAGCCTATGCCAGTTTGAATTTTAAAATGCCCTCTGAACTTGAAGATGGTGTCTATTACCACTTAACCAGTCATGGGGAAATCTTGGGTTCAGAAGTCAAGGTCGGGGACTTTGTGCAGTTTCATGATCAGCAAAGTTGGATGATGCATTATCCGCAATAAATTATAGATTGTATTTTTAATTGTTTTAACTGTGGGAGGATATTAATAAGCAATTTATTTTAATTTTTATTAACCGAGTATTAAATCCTTTATTTAAATTGTAAGTCACCATTCGGTGATTTTTGGAGAAGAAAAATGAATATTTTATCTGTAGAGAGTATTTCTGAATTACTATCAATTAAAGGGCCTGTGGATGGACAAGTAGTTATAGTGAAAAATTATTATGATAATAAAATTGGTCTAGGAGGTAATTTTGTATATAGGTCGGAAAATATTAATAAAACTGATAATGGAATTTTTTTTAATGGTTGGGAAAGGCAGGTTGAAGGTGAGTACCTAATAGAGTTCTGGGGGGTTGTTTCAGACGGTAAAGATCAATCTTTAAATATTCAAAAGGCACTAGATTTTTGTTTGAAGAACTCAATCAATTATTTGACAACTTTAGGTAAATCTAGTTATCTGTTAGATAGGACCATATTTTTTAAACCATCTTTAGTGATAGAACCTTGGGGTTATGGTGATAAACAATTTGTATTTGATTTAAAAGGTACTTCGTTTATAACAAATAATGATAGTTTAACCTTTTTTAAAATATTGAGAGATCATATCCTTATAAAAAATATTGGAATTTTTGGAACTTATGGTAAGCAGCAAAGAGGGATAGTATATGGCTATGATATGGAGGAAAAGCATATAGCGAATACGAGAGAGTCAGTAATGTGGTGTGGACTAGATAATGTTAAATTTGGTGGTCTGGATATTGGAATGCAATTAAATCCAAATTATGGTGGCTATGGTATGTATTATCATAAATTTTGTAATATTGATGCTAGAGATGTAAAAATATTAATTTATGGTGAACAGACAACAACAACAAAGATTGATATTGATGCTGGGCGAGGAAGTAATAAAGTAACTAGAACAGAATTTAAAAATATTACGCATAATCGCGGTTCTTGCACAATCTTTTTTAAAGACATAGAAACAACTAATTTTAGTGGAGTTTATGCTGAAGATATAAATTATGATGATTCAAGATTGCCAGATGGAAAGGCTGTTTGTGTTTTTATACCAAAAGCTCAAAGCTATAATCAGCTTGCCTATGATAATAATGGTTTGAGTTTTAATGGTGCTTTTGAGTATATTAATAGATCTTATAATTTTCAGCAGCCTAATCAACCGGTAATATGGGATGTTGTTGATTCTATTGCTTTAAGAGATGAGGTGTTGGGGAAGCAAGGTGAAAGTTTGGTGATTAGTGGGAGTAATATTGGGAAAAATTTATTTAACAGAAATTTAAATATAAATAACAATCTTAGTTCTATTGATGCATATCCTGTCACAATGATTAAAGATAAAACATCACCTTCAGATAGAGCTAGCTATCCATTTCCTGATTCTGATTTTTGGGGAGCTTTGATTAATATAAGTTCTACGGCATATCAATCGCCTGAAACAATGCAAATATTAGGATCAGCAGTAGAGAATATATTAAGATTAAGATTTTTTTCATCTGGTAACTGGAGTAATTGGCAGGAAATATTAACAACAAAAAATAGTTATGGTTTAGGTAGCTCTTGGAAATATTTAGAAAATCAGAACTTAAATAATTTTAAGTTCACTGGTGGGGGATTGAGAATAGCTCAGGTTAATTTTAATAATGGTAATATAAATATAGCCAGTAGTTACCCCCAAAATAATAATGTTTATGGGGCCTTAGCATGGGTTGGATCAACTTCACCAAATTCTCAAGAAGGAATGCAAGTTTTATTTTCAGTTTCACCATTAAATATTTATTATCGAGCTTATACAAGTGTTTGGTCTGAATGGAGGAGACTATCTACTTCTAGTTAATGGAATATTTACTCTTTAAATGGAGTTAGTTAGCCGATTGGATAAATTTTTAATATAAAACCTAATCACTAAAACGCAAAATCCCTAATTTAATTAGGGATTTTTTTATTTATGGAGGACAAAATGACAGAGGTTGTTTCAGCGGGTGCAGGGATTGCAGCCGTGATTAAATCCTATGGCGTATTTTTTATTGTCGTCATGGCACTCACTTTTATGTTTTTGGCATGGATGGTGGTGATTATGACAAGGTTACCCAAGTCTCGACGTGAATGGGTGGTTTCACTTATTTCAACAGCAGTTGGCAGTATTGCAGGAGGTGCTTTTGTGATTCAGCATTTTGGCTTGCAAGAGTGGAGCCAAAACCCATATGGGGCATTTGCCTTGGGAGGTCTGTACTTTCTTTGTGGTTTGCCTGTATGGGCGATTATTCGTTGGACTTTTAATTATATTAATGCACGAGAAGATTCAACCATCTTGGATGTTGCAAAAGAGGTGAAAGACTTTAAAGACAAATTCTAAAGAAAAAACAATCCAATGCCGCCTTCGGGCGGTTTTTTATTATAAAGAGGAAAATGACATGACAATAACACAAGACGGTTTCGATATTTTACGCAAAAAATTTGGCAAGTTGAGTCAATCACAAGTTGATGGCATCAACTTCCTCGTCTCGGTACTGGGCGAAGATAAGACGATTATCCCCACTCAAGTTGCTTATATCTTGGCAACGGCTTGGCATGAAACAGCAAAAACCATGCAACCTGTGATCGAGTACGGTTCAGAAAAATATTTGAAATCTAAACAATATTATCCCTATATCGGCTATGGCTATGTGCAACTGACGTGGTTAGCAAACTATAAGCGAATGGGCGACTACTTAAAAATTGATCTAGTGAAAAATCCAAAACTGGCCCTACAAGCGGATATTGCAGCCCGTGTCATGATTGTCGGTATGAAAAAAGGTATGTTCACAGGTAAAAAGCTGGCGGATTACATCAATCAGGATGGAAAAGATTATATCAATGCGCGACGAATTATTAATGGAACGGATAAAGCAGAGTTGATTGCAGGCTATGCAGAGATATTTGAGGCAGTCTTGCAAGCTTCAGAAGTCGCAATTTTGTCTTGTTGATAGAATAGAAGTCCATACCGATTTGTTACGGACTTCTATTTCAATATGATTTAGTTTGCGAGCTTATGCAATGGCATTAAATGCATCTGCATAGACCACGTCACCTGACGGGACATGTTCAGTAAATGGCAAAATTTGAAAATATTCTGCCGGCACACCTTGTAATACAAGTCTTGCATCTGCTTTAAAACCAAATTTACTGTAATAGGCTGGATCGCCAAGCAGCACACAGCCAACAGCATCTAAATCCTTGAGTGCTTCAAGGCCTGCGTGCATCAGTTTTGCGCCAACGCCTTGACCTTGATATTCAGGTAAAACTGAAATTGGCCCTAAGCCATACCAGTCTTTGGTTCCATCTGAGATTTTCACAGGGGAAAATGCAATATGTCCAATCAGTTTATGATTACTGATCGCAACCAAAGATAAACTCAATTGGCCTGAATGACGTAAAGCATTCACAATAAATTGTTCGGTATGACTCGAATGTTTAGCGTTTGCAAAAGCCGCTTGTGTTAAGTCAAAAATGGCTTGAATATCGGATAGTTTCTCATCTCGAATCTGTATATTCATCTTTATTTTCTCTTGTGTTTCTTGATTCAGAATGTCTCGAATCTGTTTGAGTACAGGATAGATCTGAGTATATTTTTCGCCATAACTAAGATTAAATGCATAATCGAAATTAACAGGGTTAATACCTTGATTGTGTTGCAAAATGGTCTCTAACTTATCCAGTGCTTTAACCAGTCTAGCTTCAGCTGTTTCTGCATCTTCATATTCTTGCCATAATGCTCGAATCAAATTTCTCGGGTGTTCATCAAGACATTCGGTCAATTGATCAAGATCCTGTTTTTCCTGCTGATTCTTCGCTGGAAATTGATCTTTCATGATGGCAGGAATATCACCATGAATGGCTTCACCCAAGTCATGAATCAGGCACATTTTTAGTGTTTTTGCGAGATCGATTTCCTCGAATTGATCTGCAAAGGTCATTGCCATTAAACATAAGCGCCAACTGTGTTCGGCGGTACTTTCTTGGCGACCATTGGAAGTATGTGAAAATCGCAGCACATTTTTTAGTTTTTCCGCCTCTCGTAAAAAAGCTAAGCGGTTTTGAATTACGTCTAGTTCCATTTTCTTTCTCAAAATAAACCGTATGTAATTTGGATAAACCCGATCTAAGATTAGATTGATAGACATCATTGAAGTACAACCAAGGATTTATCCAAACCTATGGTTGTGTGTTAACGGTTGTCTAACTGTGGGCGTACTGATCTAAGCCCATGTAAATTAATGTGATAGGGCTGTCCATTGATGGATTTAATCAGTTTTTTCTTTCTTAGCTTGTTAAAAACGGCAAGGTCGCAATCGGACAGCAAGAAACCTTCTCGGCTGTAGCACTCTACAGCGATGGTTTGACCTGAGTCATCACGAAGTTTTACGATTTTTCCGCCTTTAGCTAAGACGTGTAGTGTCCGTTGTTCGGACTTAGATAAGTTCATGTTGTTATCCAGATAGAAATAATCAGAGGCAAAGTTAGGCTTAAAGCCCTAAAAATCGCGCAGATAACCAATTTCAATGTGCTACTGAAATTTAGTTACCAGATTACTGCTATCTCCAACATAGAACCCTCGATATGGATGGGATACGAAATGTATCAAAGAAAATATTAATGCAAGCTGAGTGAAAAATCAATCAATTGCTAGAAAAACGTTTTAAGGATCATGCAATAGCTATTTTTTTGAATGCTTTTGTTTGAGTTGTAAGTAAGCAGGTACAGATTTTTTGGCTTGCCGACGCAACATCATTTTGATGTATAGCACGATGGCAAAGCAGGCAGTAGCTACAGTGAGCATCAGACCATTCATATAGCTCATGACCGAACTGACATAGCCAATGGTGGCAAGACGACGTTGCATACGTTCAACTTGAGTGCTGGATTCAACACCTGTAATCGCCCAAGTACATAAGTGTTCACAGTTATTAATAATCAGATGGTAGTGGTTTTCATGCATGCGTGAACGCATACGCCGTACCACGGTTTTGGCTTGGTAGCGTGGGGATTGATAATTCCTGATGTAAATTGGCTTATCACGTGCAAAACGCTGGATTGAAGTCATTTCAATCGGATGCTTTTTAAAAATATGGGCAAAACCAGAATAATGAATGACTCGTCCACGGCCTGCATAAATGCCGTGGTGACTATAACCAAAGTGTTTTACGATCAGATGTGCGCCAATTGGGAAACGCGGATGTCTTTGCTGCATGTTGATACAAGGTTATTGTATTTACACCATTATTTTAGTGAAAAAATGTGAATCAATCGAGCCTATTTGTGCCACTAAGCCAATGATTATGTGTGGCGTTTGTATCTGTTATTCAGCGTTATTCGCTGCTATGACAAAATAGACCAAATTGATTTTAAATATTTACCATGATGAAAAATTGGCTACTGTTATCTTTTACATTTTTAGCGGTTTCGACTGGGCATGCGATGCAGCATCAATCCATTCAATTTAAGAATCAAAACTATGATGTCATCAAAGTTGAACACATGGATCAATTAGAATTATTTTTAAAAAGTCCTAAAAACGATCGCTACTACCAAAAGTTTGCAGTATTACAAAAAGAGTTACCTGCTTGTGCCCAACTCAATTTTGCCATGAATGCAGGTATGTATCATGCTGACTTCCAGCCTGTTGGTTTATATGTCGAACAGGGCAGAGTGTTTGGTGAGTTAAATCAAGCAAAAGGTTTTGGTAATTTCTTTATGCAGCCTAATGGTGTAGTTGCTTGGAATGATCATCATGCTGTGATTAAAACCACTGCTGATTATAAGCATGATCAATTTAAAGCAAAATTTGCGACGCAGTCAGGGCCAATGTTGGTCTATCAAGGGAAAATTAATAGCCAGTTTATTGCTGACTCAAATTCATTAAAAATTAGAAATGGGGTAGGTGTTAAAGGGAATCAGTTGTATTTTGTGATTTCACAGCAACGTGTCAGTTTTTATCAATTCGCCCAGTTTTTTAAACAGCAGTTGAAAATAGACAATGCATTGTATTTAGATGGCTCGATTTCCAGTGTGTATTCAGCACAAACCAAACGCCATGATAAAACTTTTAATTTAGGGCCAATCGTTGCAGAAGTAAATAGAGAGAAGTGCACGTAATGCTGATGACCCTAATCTCTTGATAGAAAGAGATCAGGGTGGGCTTATTTTTATTGGATCGGTGGTTTGATCATCGCAAGTAATTCTTTGCGGCTGTAACCTCGAGAAATCAGTACTTTCTTGATGCCTTTAATCACATCTTCATCTGTTGCTTTAACTAAAGCATCCAACAGTTGTTCATTGGTTTTGCAAGAACAATCATTTTCAACGCAAGAAGTCTGGTTCTTGTGTTCGTTATATTGTTCATCTGCATTGAACAGTTTTTGCCAAAAACTCATAGAGCCTTCATATACAACCTAACATAGCTCGAAATATAGCCGCTTTAAAATAAAATACAAGTCAGCTTAAGTGATAAAAGCAGCAGTTGAACTTCAATTTTTTCGATGAGTCTTTTCAAGTCTAACGAAATTATGACATTTAGATGACTTGACCTTTGAAAAACATCACTTTTTTATAAATATACTTTGAGAAAAAATAAAGGGTTACTGGAACCCTTTAGATTATTTTGTTACGTTGAAATAATTTGTTTAAATCTTTTCAAGTAAAACGCCTGATTCCACATGATGGGTAAAAGGGAATTGATCGAACATGGCAAACTTCGCAATGCGATGGGTTTGGCTCAGTATTTTTAAATTGTCATGCAGGGTATCTGGGTTGCATGAGATATACAGAATACGTTCAAAACCTTGTAATAGTTTGAGTGTTTCATCATCGATGCCTGCACGCGGCGGATCAACAAAAACCGTGTCAAAATCGTAGCTTTGAATATCGATTTCAGCTTCTTGCAAACGTCTAAATTCACGTTCACCTTGATAAGCTTGAGTGAATTCTTCGGCAGATAAACGTGCCACCTGAATGTTCTCAATCTGGTTTTGCTCAATGTTCCATTGCGCTGCGTAGACTGAAGATTTAGCAAGTTCAGTTGCAAGTACACGATTGAACTTTAAAGACAGTGGCAGGGTAAAGTTGCCGTTACCACAATATAATTCTAAAAGGTCTTTTTGCGAAGTGGTCGCAGCATCACAAGCCCATTCCAACATATGTTGGCATACTTGTGCATTTGGCTGAGTAAAGCTGCTTTCAATTTGTTTATATTTAAAGGTACGACCGTGAACATTAAGTTGTTCAACCACGTAGTCACCACCAATAATGACTTTCTGGCCACGGCTACGACCCATGATTTTAATATTCAGTTTTTCAGCTAAGGCTTTAGCCGCTATTTCCCATTCAGTATCTAATTTACGATGATAAATCAGAGTGACCAGCATTTCTCCACTTAAAGTCGACAGAAAGTCTGCTTCAAAAACACGTTGCGAGAGAATCGGGACTGCTTTTAATTCATCTAATAAACGTGGCATCAAATCAATGATGCTTTGATCTGCAATTGGAAACGTATCTACGCGGATAACTTCTTTTTGTTTACCATCTTCAGCACGTTCAAACATGGCGTAGAACAGGTCATCTTCGGTATGCCAGATACGGAATTCTGCACGCATACGGAAATGCTGTTCGGGCGATTGAAACACTTCTAAAGCTGGTGGATTGAACGGAGCAAACTGTGTGGTAATACGTTCAACTTTCTCTTGAAGTTGCTGTTGGTAAGATGCGGTCATAAAAAAGAAAACTACAGGTGAAATCTAAACGGGAATGGTATCAAAAAAGCACGCTAAGGTGCAGGAAATTATGATATTCACTTATTTATATGCTTAGCCTAGGGCGAGTACAGATTGGATAAAATCTGCTTTGATTTGCCGATATTGGTCTTGAGATAAGCCAACACATCTTTGTTTGAGCTGATTATATTGTTGGGTCAGGCTGGGTGAGTTTGTTAATAGATCCCGAAAGGTGATGAAATTGCAAAATTCTGAACCTGTCACCACGATTTGCAATGCCACATCATGTTGTTGTGATTGCAGCATACAAAGCTCATGAGTACGTAGTGTATCAAGTTTTTCTTTAAAATTAAGCTGTTGTGATTTTTCAATGCTATCTAAAAATTGATGGGCGGGTACTTCAATATAAATATCTAGGTCACCTTTTGAAATTGCATTGGGAATGGCGGATGAACCAATATGCTCAATAATGGCATAAGGAATAAGCTGCTGGATTTTATTTTTATAATCCTCAAAAAGCTGAGCGCAGTTGGGTTGATATTCAGGAGCTGAGAAAAAATGCATCTAAATGGTCTCATTTTTATAATAGGAATAAGGTGATCTAAAAATAATAAAAAACCCGAACCATGTAAACATGATTCGGGCTAGGAGATAGAAGACTGAAAATTAGTCTTCAGATAAAGTCATTAAACTCGCATTACCACCTGCTGCTGCAGTGTTTACGCTAATTGCTCGTTCAATGACTAGGCGTTCTAAAGGAATTTGTTCATTGGCTTGTAACTGGGTAATCCCGACAATCGCACCTGAACGATTCGCAACTTTAGTTTGCAAGTCTTGCAACTGTTCAACAGAACCATGATGAAGCACGGCATCAAACGCATCTTTTTCAACACTTGAAATCACAGTGATTGCATCTAAGACATCTTTTGGTAAAGACGCTTTGTGTTTTACTAAGAATGCATTGTCTTTCAACACAGCGGCAGTACTGCTGACGGAGAAAATCGCAAGTAATTGTTGAAGCTGGCTTGCTTCATCATTCGCAATCGAAAGCACACGATGACGAGGCAAGATAATGTATTGGTTGCTTTCACCAGTAGGGCCTTGCAACTCGTAGAACTTACCTACACCAAATGCTGGAATCGTTGGAATTGCTTGAGGCATGTTTTGGTTTGCCCAAGACAATAAGCTTTGATAAGCAACATTTGAAACTGCATCAAACTGAGAGATTTCAGCTTTCACCGCAAATGGGGTCGCCAATACTTTCTCTGAACAATGTTCCATCAAACGGTACATATAAAGCGGACCACCCGCTTTAGGACCTGTACCAGATAAGCCTTCACCACCAAATGGTTGCACGCCTACAACTGCACCAACGATGTTGCGGTTGATATATAAGTTACCCACTTCAGCGCGCTGGATCACAGTATTAATGGTTTCATCGATACGTGTATGTAGACCCATGGTTAAGCCATAGCCTTTGGCATTGATACGGTCGATCAATTGCTCAAGCTCACCATGTTTATAAGTGATGATGTGCAACACAGGACCAAAGACTTCACGTTCTAGATCGTCAAGGTTTGGCAATTCAATCGCTGTTGGCGGAACAAATGTACCTTGTGCAAGCGCTTGTTGGCTTACCGCATCGTTAAACATCAATTGATGAACAGGGTAGCCCTTAGATTTCATCTTTTGAATGTGCGTATCGATGGTTTGTTTTGCTTCAGTATCAATTACTGGGCCAATGTCAGTTTTTAAGATCGCAGGGTTGCCGACGATCAACTGTTGCATCGCACCTTTCAACATTTTGATGACTGTTGCAGCGCTGTCTTCTTGCACACATAAGATACGAAGTGCAGAACAACGTTGACCCGCACTGTCAAATGCAGAACTAACAACATCGAGAACCACTTGTTCAGTCAGCGCAGATGAATCAACGATCATCGCATTTTGACCACCAGTTTCCGCGATTAACGGAATTGGTTGACCGTTTGGAGACAAGCGTTTTGCAACAGTCTTTTGCAAGATTTTTGCAACTTCAGTCGAACCTGTGAACATGATGCCTTGAACGCGATCATCTTGGCTTAATTGTGCACCGACTGTTTCACCGCGACCTGGAAGAAGTTGAACAACGCCGTGTGGCACGCCAGCTTCCCAAAGCATTTGAACTGCTTGAGCTGCAATTAACGGTGTTTGTTCAGCAGGTTTGGCAATAACACAGTTACCGCTTACCAATGCCGCTGCAATCTGACCCGAGAAAATCGCAAGAGGGAAGTTCCATGGGCTGATACACAATACGGTACCTAATGGCTTCACCTGTGCATTTGCAGGCAGATTTTCAATTTGAGTTGCGTAGTAACGTAGGAAATCGACCGCTTCACGAACTTCTGCAATCGCATTGGCATAGGTTTTACCACTTTCGCGGCAAAGTAAAACCATCAACTCTTGAATACGGGCTTCCATCAAGTCAGCAGCACGTTTTAAGCAAGCAGCACGCTCAACTTTATCAGTGGATGCCCAGCTTTGTTCCGCTTGCACCGCAGCTTCTAAGGCCAGTTGTACATCAGCGCTGGTTGCTTCATTGACATAACCGACAATTTCACTGTTTTGTGCAGGGTTTGTAATTGCAAGCGCATTACTTTCATCATGGACTGCTGATTCAAAACCAAGTAACGGGGCACTTTTCCAAATCTGGTTACGTAACTTCTGTGCGGTCGCATCCAAGTCTGCTAATGGTTGATCATTATTGAGATCAAAGCCACTTGAGTTTGGACGTAATGGATAAAGATCATGCGGCAGCGGGATTGCAGGGTGTTTTAAGCCAAGCTGACCTTCGTCTTTTGCAGAAGTTTGAATGTCTTTGATTGGAGACTGAATCAGGTCTTCAACTTTTAAAGTCTTATCAGCAATACGGTTTACGAATGAGGTATTTGCACCATTTTCAAGTAAACGACGGACCAAGTAAGCCAATAAAGTTTCATGGTTACCCACTGGCGCATAGACACGACATGGTACGCCTAATTTACCATCTTCTTTAGACCCAACTACTTGTTCGTACAATGGCTCACCCATACCGTGCAAGCATTGGAATTCGTATTGACCAGGATAGTATTTGCTTGGATCAGCCAAGTTGTAAATCGTTGCGAGTGATTGTGCATTGTGTGTCGCAAATTGCGGATACACTTGATCGGGTGCAGCAAGAAGTTTCTTCGCACAAGCGATATATGACAAATCCGTGTGAACTTTACGGGTAAACACAGGATAATCAGTCATACCATCAATTTGCGCTTTCTTGATTTCGCTGTCCCAATACGCACCTTTCACTAAACGGATCATCAGACGTTTGTTACTGCGTTTTGCAAGGTCAACGATATAATCGACGACGTAGAAACAACGCTTTTGATAAGCCTGAATTACAAAACCAATACCTTTCCAGTTGGCAAGTTTTGGTTCGAAACATAAGCGTTCAAGTAATTCGAGTGAAATTTCTAAACGTTCAGACTCTTCAGCATCGATGTTTAAGCCGATGTCGTATTGTTTTGCCAAGCACGCAAGTTCAAAAACTTTGCTATAAAGTTCGTGATGAACACGGTCAATTTGCGCACGTTGATAACGTGGGTGTAAAGCAGATAGCTTGATTGAAATACCAGGACCATCGTAAACACCACGACCATTTGATGCTTTACCAATGGCATGAATGGCTTGTGTGTAGTCGTTGTAATAGCGCTCAGCATCATGTTCAGTTAGTGCAGCTTCACCCAACATGTCGTATGAGTAGCGGAAACCTTTGTGTTCAAATGGTTTTGCATGTTCAAGCGCTTCTTCGATGGTTTCACCCGTAACGAACTGCTCACCCATCATACGCATGGCAACGTCAACTGCTTTACGGATGATGCCACGACCACTACGTGCTAAAAGACCAGTCAAAACACTTGATAAGCTGGTTTGCTTTGGTGTTTCCATTAACTTGCCAGTTAACATCAAGCCCCATGCCGCAGCGTTTACGAACATGAGGTTGCTTTGACCAACGTGTTCTTTCCAGTTACCTTGGTTGATTTTGTCGCGGATCAATAAATCACGTGTCGCTGTATCTGGAATACGAAGCAAAGCTTCTGCCAAACACATCAATGCCACACCTTCTTGTGAAGAAAGTGAGAATTCTTGGAGTAAACCTTGAACAATACCTGCTTTACCAGCCGAGCTTTTACGTTCACGTAAATTATGCGCTAGGCTAAATGCAAGTTCATAAATTTTTTGATCAAGTTCTGGGGAAATGTTGGCTGCTTCAGCAAGTACAGCCACTGCTTCTGGCTCTGCACGTCGCCAAGCCGTATTAATGCGTTGCTCAAACTCACTTTTTTCTTTAAATTCGGTAATATAACCGTCGATGTGAGCTGTTTCCATTTGTGCGGGAGTATCCAATGTATTCATACTAAATTCCAATAACAATCTCTAGAACATATTGAGTAGAGAGGTTTAGATAATTTATGATTACAGAATAAATCCCGAGTAACTCACTATAATTTACCCATTTTTTAGAGGAAAATTCAGTTGAATGGCCCTATTTATACATTAGATCGAACCGATCTAAAAATTCTGGATATTCTTCAAGCAGATGGGAGAATTTCTAATAGTAAATTGGCAGAACTCGTGAACCTATCGCCGACTGCAGTGATGGCACGTGTACAGAAGTTGACCAAGGATGAATTTATCTTAGGATATGAGGCCAAACTTAATCCCAACAAGCTTAATGCGAACTTTTTAGTATTTGTGGAAGTGTTGTTAGATAAGACTACTCCACATGTACTGGACGATTTTATTGATGCTGTGACCCAATATCCTGAGATCGTGGAATGCCATATGGTCAGTGGGGGCTTTGATTTCTTGATTAAGTTACGGAGTGCGGGGTGGAGGAGTTTCGCCGTATTGCGGGGCAGATTTTATGGCAGCTCCCTGGTGTGAAGGAAACACGCAGCTACCCAGTCATGCAGGTGGTGAAAGACAGCTCTAAAATAAAAATTAAATCAAAAACAAAATTTTAAGTAAAAGAAAAGGGGCTCGAAAGCCCCTTAAATTTTTATCAGAATTATTTCATTTCACGTGCATAGATTTCATCAGCTTGTTCAAAGCGACTGGTTACAGCAGCATTTGGTGCTTTACCAAGTAAGCTCACTACAACGATGCTGATCAAGGCAAAAACGAAGCCTGGAATAATTTCATAGATGCCTGTGTAACCGAAGAAGTTTTTCCATAGGATTACAGTCAAAGCACCCACAACCATACCCACCAATGCGCCGTTTAACGTCATACGTTTCCAGAACAATGAAAGAATAATCAATGGACCGAATGCAGCGCCAAAACCTGCCCAAGCATAGGCAACTAGGCCAAGAACTTTACTTTCAGGGTTTTGAGCAAGAACGAGAGCAAGCATTGCAACCGCAAGTACCATTGCACGTCCAATCCAAACCAGTTCTTTTTGAGATGCATTTTTGCGGATAAAGCCTTTGTACAAATCTTCAGTCAGAGCACTTGAACATACCAAAAGCTGGCAGCTCAGTGTACTCATAACTGCAGATAAAATCGCAGCAAGAATTACACCCACAACCCACGGGTTGAACAAGATTTTTGTGAGCTCCATGAAGACAGTTTCAGGGTTAGCTGTAACTGCAGCTGCAAGCTCTGGATGCATTTGGAAATAAGCAATACCGATAAAGCCTGAACCAACTGCGCCAGCAAGACATAAAATCATCCAGGTCATACCGATACGGCGAGCTGCTGGAATTGATTTTACCGAGTCAGCTGCCATGAAGCGGACAAGGATATGCGGTTGACCAAAATAGCCGAGCCCCCAAGCTGCAGCAGAAAGAATCGCAACAACGCTTAAGTTTGTCGCAAAATCAAATGCATGTGGACGTACACTTTCAACAACCGCAGTAAATTCTTCCATACCGATGCCTAAAGACATGTAGGTCACGATTGGAAGCAGCAATAACGCAAAAATCATCAAGCCCGCTTGGAAAGTATCGGTCCAGCTAATTGCAAGGAAACCACCGATACACACATACCCAATGGTTGCAAAAGCACCTAACCATAAGGCTGTGCTATATGGTAATTGGAACAGTGTTTCGAATAATCGTGCACCAGCGACCATGCCAGAAGCACAATAAATCGCAAAGAAAACAAGAATAATCAATGCAGATGTGACGCGTAGGATTTTCTTCTGGTCATCAAAACGACCGGTAAAGTAATCCGGTAAGGTGAGGGCATTGTTTTGTACTTCAGTGTGTACACGTAAACGTCCTGCAACCAAATACCAGTTTAACCAAGCACCGATAATCAAACCGATGGCAATCCACGATTCAGATAAGCCAGTTAAGTAAATTGCGCCAGGTAAACCCATGAGTAACCAACCACTCATGTCTGATGCACCCGCAGATAATGCGGTCACAAAACTGCCTAGACTTCGGCCTCCAAGAATATAATCGTCAAGGTTTTTGGTAGAAAAATAGGCGTATAAACCGATGCCAAGCATGGCCAGAATATAGACCACGAATACAACAACTGTGGGGTTAGAAAAATTCATAATGGATGCCTGTCCTTACATATCCATAATTTGCAATCACATCTGAATAGCTGAAAAAATGATTTGCTATTCTTGGGATTGATAAGGTCACAGATTCAAGCACAAATGATTTTTAAAATACTGTTATGTTTATGTATTTTATTTGTATATTTTATGTAATTTAAAATAAGTCTATGAATCTTAGTTTTTTAATTCAAAAAATAGAACTTTTTTTCAGCAAAATAGGAGAAGTTAGTGTTTAAAAAAAACTCAAAATGTATTCAAAAGTTACAATTCATAAAATGTACAGATGTAGATTAAATTAAATCAGTTAAAAACTAGGCAATTTTTTTGACACATGAAGTTACAAAAGCAACAATCCAGAGAACTTCCATTATAAAAAAATATAATGTTAAGCGCTTTTGCTAATGAAAAATCAGTTGCAATCTTCCATAGTAATCCATTGCACCATTAGGGTGCATTGTCTGAGAGAAATGGAAAGTGGAAACGGTTCAAACGGCAACGATAAGAATAGAGCATGATTTGCTCGGTGCAAAAGAAGTCCCAGCTGATTGTTATTATGGAATTCATACTTTACGCGCCATTGAAAATTTTAAGATTTCTTCGCAAAAAGTTGGACAAAATGGCTACTTTATTCGTGCTTTGGCACAGGTAAAGAAAGCTTCTGCGCAAGCGAATTTAAGCTTTGGCAAACTTACTGAAACTCAAAGTTTAGCCATTCAGCATGCCTGTGATGCTTTAATCAATGACACAGAAAAATGGCAAGATTCCTTCCCAATTGATATTTATCAAGGTGGGGCGGGTACTTCAATTAATATGAATACTAATGAAGTGATTGCCAATATTGCACTGGAGTCATTGGGGTATCAAAAAGGAAAATATGAGGTGATCCATCCCAACGATCATGTCAATAAATCCCAATCGACCAATGACGTATACCCAACAGCGCTTCGTCTATCAACCTACTGTTCTTTGGATACTTTGTTCACGCAGATGGACAAGCTAATTACGTCATTTGAAAATAAGGCGATCGAATTCCGTTATGTGTTAAAGATGGGTCGAACTCAATTACAGGATGCCGTGCCAATGACGCTCGGGCAAGAGTTCCGTGCTTTTGCAACTTTATTAAAAGAAGATGTACGGTTAATCAAACGGACTCGTGAATTATTGCTTGAAGTGAATTTGGGTGCGACTGCAATTGGCACTGGTGTAAATACACCAAAAGGTTATGCCATCAAAGCCGTTTCCTGTTTAAAAGAGATTACAGGCTTGAATCTGGTGGGTGCAGAAGATTATGTTGAAGCAACCAGTGACTGTGGTGTATTCATCATTTTATCCAGTACATTGAAACGCCTTGCATGCAAACTCTCCAAAATTAGCAATGACTTACGGTTGCTCAGTTCAGGACCGCGGACAGGATTAGGTGAAATTCAATTGCCCGAGTTGCAGGCTGGTTCTTCGATCATGCCTGCGAAGGTGAACCCTGTGATTCCTGAAGTGGTGAATCAGATTGCATTTAAAGTGATTGGTAACGATTTAACCATTACTTTTGCGGCAGAAGCGGGGCAATTACAACTTAATGTGATGGAACCTGTGATTGCAATTTCATTGAATGAATCAATTGAATTGCTTACACATGCAATTCAAAGCCTAGATGAAAAATGTGTACGTGGCATCAAAGCAAATGAACAAGCTTGCCATGATGCAGTGATGCGTAGTGTCGGGATTATTACGCTGCTTGATCCATTATTGGGCCATGCATTGTGCGATGAAATCGGTAAACAATGTATTGCTGAACATAAAACCATTCAAGAGGTGGTTTTAGAGCGTGGTCTACTGACTCAAGCGCAACTGGATGAAATTTTCTCTTTTGAAAACTTGGTTTCAGAGGTAGATGGTATTCAAGTGGATTATGTCGCTTAAGTTTTAAGGATTAAGTTGTGAAAAAAGCCCATTTCAAATCGAATTGGGCTTTTTTTGATTGCACTGAAAAATAATGGATTGGTGCAATAATTTGATCGGGTCATCATAAGCTTTTATTCCTGTGATCAAGTCAACTCACATATTACAGATCATTACAGAGTAGGTGCTTGTCTTGTCTAAGCGGCTCACCTATGGTCTAAGAGGTGTCTTTAGAACACCAATGCTTAACAACAATAAATAAGTTAAATGACAAGGGTAGAATAATGATGATGCATCGCTTTATTAGACGCAGTTTAATCTCGATGGGAATATTGGTATTGCCTATTGTACCTTCATTGGTTTTTGCACATGGCTATGTACTTAAACCAGAATCTCGAGCTTATGCCTGTAAGTTAAATAAGAATAATCAATGTGGCAGCATTGTGTGGGAGCCGCAAAGTTTAGAAGCTCCGAAAGGTTTTCCGCAGTCTGGACCGCCTGATGGTCAAATCGCCAATGCAAATTTGAGTCAATTTTCAGAACTGAATGCACAATCACCGACACGATGGGTTAAAACAAATTTGCCTACGGGAGCAAATGATTTTACTTGGCAGTTTACGGCACAACATGTAACTCAAGGCTGGCGTTATTTCATCACTAAACAAGGGTGGAATCCTTCAGCTCCCTTGGCACGTGGTTCTTTTGATCTTAATCCCTTTTGTACGGTGGATGGTAAATATCAGAAACCTGCTAGTGTGGAAACACATCGCTGTTATGTGCCCGCTGACCGAAGTGGCTATCATGTCATTCTAGCGGTCTGGGATATCGGTGATACCAGTAATGCATTCTATAATGTTATTGATGTAAATGTCGGTTCAGGTAGTCCAACAACACCAGTCGATCCGCAACCCCCGAAACCAGTTCAAAGCTGGAACGATATTGGTGATATTAATCCGCTTGATGACCTATTGGTAAATGATCGTGTATCGACACGTGTTTTTGATGTAAACGGAGAAAATCCAAATTTAAAAACAGAGTTACTGATCACAAGCACTGCCACAGGTAATCGAAATGTTTGGCCTCGCTTACTAGCAGAGGCGATTAATCGAGAACACAGTGCCTTACGCGCAGGCATAAAAAATACCAATGCTGATATTGTGCCTGTAAATGGGAAAAATGATGTATATAGTAGTTTAAATAGTGGTATTCAACGTGTTGAAATCAAAATTGAGCGTGCCCCGATCAGTGGTGGAGGTTCTTATGATTTTGTTTATCCTAAGAGTATTGCTACATATAAAGCAGGCACAAAAGTATTGGGCAGTGATGGACGTATATTTCAGTGCAAGCCTTTTCCTTATAGTGGTTGGTGTAGCATTCAAGCACATCAATACGTACCTGGCACAGGTTCGAACTGGCAGGATGCTTGGCTTTTAGTGAAATAATCAATGTTCTAAAAAATAAGAAAACCGAGTTAAGGTTTAACTCGGTTTTTTTAATAGATCAATCCAAATAGGTCGGTCTGATTTATAAAAACTATAAACCTGATTCGTATTCGCTATTTGAAAGCAACTTTTCAACATCAGCCATATTGTCTGGCTTAATCTTATAGATCCAACCCTTACCATAAGGCTCGTCATTGACAAAATCAGGGTCATCTTCAAGGTCAGTATTCACTTCAACCACTGTTCCAGACACAGGTGCGTGAATATCAGAGGCTGTTTTAACTGACTCAACAATGCCTGCTTGTTCGGTTGCGGTCACATGGCTACCCACTTCAGGTGTTTCCACATACACTAAATCACCCAACTCATCTTGTGCATGGTCAGTAATCCCTGTGACAACGAGGTCACCCTCAATTCTTACCCACTCATGCGTACGTGCATATTTCAATTCTGCTGGATGATTCATGACAACTCCTTAACAATCTGTCGTATCATTTTTATTTGGTTTATACATGCTTTTCAATAAAAACAAAAGCTTTCGTGAACTTATAAGTAAGGGTCTTTACGCCAGTTACTCGGGCTACGACCACTCCAACGTTTAAAGGCCCGGCTGAAATTCGCGACATCAGAATAACCGAGCTCGTCCGCAATTTGCTCCAAACTATAATCTGTTCGTGAAAGCAAAGAAGTTGCATGACGATAACGAACTTCATCCACGAGCGTAGAGAAGGATGTACCTTCCGCAGCCAATTGGCGTTTCAAGGTGCGATCTGACATGTGTAAGCGTTCAGCCACACTTTCAATACTCAGATAGTGCTGTTCTGAATTGGTTAAAATATCACGAACCCGCATGGCTAAACGACGACGTTCGCCTAGCGCAGAGAGTTCAGTTTCACATTGGTTAATAGCAATTTGACTGGCAATTGGATCTGCATTGACCATTTTTAAGCCGAGATATTTTTTATCGAAGCTCGAAATCAGATGTGGCTGATTAAAACGAATAGCGCTGCTGAGGCGATCTTTATATTTTTCAAAACCAGCAGGTTCAGCAAAGTCCAGATCGACTTCACCTCTTAAATCCTCAATACCAGTGAGGGCTTTGGCCATGGTCATAATGCCTATGGTCAGACCCAAAATAATTTCAGTGCGTAATGGCTCAACTTCAATGTCACATTGCAGTTGTAACGTAGCCTTTGGTCCAAAGGTTGAAAAATAAAGCTGCAAAAAGGGAAGGCGTAACTGAATAAACCGGCTTGCCAGTGCAATAGCATCGGTAATGTCATGCGCCGTCATAATGGCATAGCCAATAAAGCCATGAATAGAAATCCGCATTTGTGTGCCCAAGTGAAAGCCCAATGTACTTTCACCTGTAAGACGCAAAGAATGTTTCACCAATTCATTCGCAATTGGTGTTGGAATTCGATAGTTTGGATCAGCCAGTTGTTCGCTAGTGAGGTGGAACGGTGCAAACAATGTTTCATCGCTATATCCCCAGCGCGAAACCACGTCTAAGAGCAATAAGCCATAGACGCCTGGTATTCCTTGATCTTGACGAGTTGAGGTTGTTTTCATGTGCTTTCCGTGGCGCTCATCAATTTTGCCAATATCTTTTAAACATTTAAGTCTTAAACATCTTTACATGAAATAAAATAATCAATCATAAAAATTGTTGGACAAAAGAGTCACTGAATGTTCAAGAATCAAGTTGGTTTTCTAAACACCATAATTTTGGTTGTCGATATTAATAGCACATCCCCATGTTGGTTCAAAGCTTGTGTTACGTAGCTGACGATACCACGATCATTTTTTGTTTTAGATGGCACAATTGCAGTAATTTCAATCTCGACATGAATTTTATCGCCAACACGGGTTGGACGAGGCCAGCGCAAGCTTGATTCGGTACCTAACAACCCACCAGCAACTGGAAAACACTCTGTCCATAAGCGCATGGTCACAGCGGAGGTATGCCAGCCACTTGCAGCTAAACCTTGAAAGATAGGGTGCTCCGCAGCAGCAACTTCATCGAGATGAAAGGGCTGAGGATCGTATTGCCCAGCAAATTGCTTTACTTCTTCAAGGGTCATTTCATATTCACGGCTTGTGAAATGGTCACCAATATTTAAATCTTCTAAATACAACATTATTCTGTGTCCTGAGTCACTCGCTGTTCAACTAAAAAGCCACCCGTTTGGCGTTTCCATAATTGTGCATACAAGCCATCGTTCGCAATCAGTTCTTCATGTGTGCCTTGCTCAGCAATTCGGCCTTGATCAAGTACAATGAGGCGATCCATTTGAGCAATGGTAGATAAACGGTGGGCAATTGCAATCACGGTTTTGCCAACCATAAGGTCATTTAAACTGCTTTGAATCGCGGCTTCTACTTCAGAATCCAGTGCACTGGTTGCTTCATCGAGGATGAGAATAGGCGCATCTTTGAGGAAAACACGTGAAATTGCAATCCGCTGGCGTTGTCCACCAGAGAGTTTGACACCACGCTCACCCACATAGGCATCAAATCCAACTCGACCTTTTTGATCTGTCAGTTGTGGAATGAATTCTTCAGCTCTTGCTTTTTTCACTGCCAGTTGCACTTCAGCATCAGTCGCATGTGGACGACCATATTTAATATTTTCAGCAACGGTACGATGTAATAAGGAGGTATCTTGCGTGACTAATGCAATATTGGCGCGCAAGCTATCTTGAGTAACATCATGAATATTTTGACCATCAATCAGAATACGACCTTGGTTGATATCGTAAAAATGAAGCAGTAATTGGATCAGTGTCGATTTACCAGCGCCCGAACGACCCACAACGCCAATTTTTTCACCAGGTCTGATGGTTAAGTTAAAATGCTCAATCACATTTTTTTGGTTATAGGCAAAGCTAACATCTTCAAATCGGATTTCACCGTGCTGAACTTTTAATTCGGTCGCATCTTTCTTGTCTTGAATCTGGATCTGTTTACCTAAGGTGGTCATACCATCCTGAATGGTACCGACATTTTCAAAGAGCATGGTGACATGCCACATTAAGAACTCAGCCATACTGTCTAGCTTGAGTACCATCGCCGTGGTGGCTGCAATGACCCCAATCGCCGCTTGCCCTTGCGTCCATAGCCAAACTGAAGTGCCAATGACACCAATATATAAAAATGCACTGAGTAAACGAATGCTGATTTCGTATTTAACTCCTAAACGCATTTGCTTATAAACCGTAACCATAAACTCTTGCATGGATTCTTTGGCATATTGGCTTTCACGGCCTGCATGCGCAAAAAGTTTTACAGTTTGGATGTTGGTATAAGCATCCGTTATACGGCCTGTCATGACAGCACGTGAATCTGCTTGTTTTTTGGAAATTTTACCTAAACGGGGGATAAAATAGCTGGCGATCACAATGAAAAAAACCAGCCACAACATTAAAGGAATAATCAGTACAGGAGAAATGGAGCCTAATACCACACTAATCGTAATGAAGTAGATCAGTACATATACCAGCATATCGCCTAAAATCATCCAGAATTCGCGCACAGCCAGAGCCGTTTGCATGACCTTGGCAGAAAGGCGCCCTGCGAAGTCTGTGTGGAAGAAGTCTAAGCTCTGTTGGAGCAGCAAGTTATGAAAGCGCCAACGCATGCGCATTGGGAAATTACTAAACAGAACTTGATGTTTGACTACAGATTGCAGGCTAACAAAGAAAATATTGGCAAAAAGAATACTGATTAGGATGGTGAGGTTTTGTTGGTTATTTTCTAGGAATGTACTTGGGTGACTTTGTGTCAGCCAATCGACTAATTTCCCGATATAGGAGAAAAATAATGCTTCAAAACTGGCTGCCGCCGCTGTACATGCAATTAAGATAAAAAGGTAAGGGCGGATGCCTTTGGTTGATTGCCAAACGAAAGCAAAGAAAGTGGTTGGTAATGGTTTGTTTAAGTCTTTCGTTGGATAGGGATCAACTAATTTTTCAAACCATTGCAGCATGCCGCTTTTCCTCTAGTTATACAGTACGATTCAGCTCACCTTGGTAGGATAACAGAAAAGCGACTTGGAGTCGGCAAAAGAAAATAAATGATGAACAGCAGACAAAGGCGGAATCATCGTTGCTTTTTAGGTTCAGGTAAGTTAATGGATAGAAACGATGAATATTTTTTATGCCATAAACAAAATCATTTTCTGAATTCACAAAGTTTTATGTTAATCATATGATGTTTGTTAGTAAGACAAATCATTCGTTATTGTAGAGGTAGAAAAGAATGAATAATATGAATAACCCAGTAGATGACCAAGAGCAATTAGAAAATGAACAGCAACAACAGAATTCGACGACACATTCTGTAGATATTAATCCAGTCGATTTAGTTGAAATTGTTGTTGAGATTGGAAAAGGTGCATTAGATGTAGCCTCATCAATTATAGAGAATATAGATGTCGATTTTTGATTAGAAAGTTTTTCTTATAATTAAATGTAGTTATTTAAAATTAGTGATTGCTAAATAAGATTTTTATTTAGTTGTCCTTCATACTTTATTTTGTATTTTTAAACGCATTGGTGTTTGATTTTAGGGCGGTTTTTTGTTCGATATGATGTTATAATAAGTGAAAATTAATATATATAGAAACGGTGATGAAAATAATATCTATAGTTATGCTTATGTTTTTATTTGGTATATGTCGCACAGCAGATGCTAAAAACTTTAAAGATGATTACGTTAATTTATCTGATGTTTATTTCAAATCTATAGATGACCAAATTCAGTTTGAATATGGTTTGAGAGGCAAGGAGAAATCCGACATTGAGCAGCTAAAAGCAAAACAAAAAGAATGTTTAGTTGAAAAAAGTAAAGTGAATCTACATAAGTTGATTATTGAACGTTATTCAGATTATCAGCACTATATGCAAGGGGCTACTGAAAATATTATGGAAAAAAATGAGTTTGCGTTTACTCAAAATGAAGCGCAAAAAAATTATTTAGCATTGAAAAATGAGTTAAAAAAAACCCCATATCCTTGTTGAATAATGAGGTTTTTACTTACTGAAAATTAGCTTAATGCGGTTTTATTTACATTTTGCGTCATCTGCTCAAAATACTGTACTGCGGGTGAACGAGCCATATACGCCAATGCTTGCTCAGTATCACCTTCGTGGATTGGATTAAATTTTGGCGAGATCCAACGTAAAGTTGCTTTCCATAAGTACTTAATGGTTGGCAGGTTATCCGTTTGTGTCGCCGTTTTTTCGAACTCACGAATAAAGCTAAAGAATCCGCGGCGCATCAATTTTTGAATATCGTGATGTTCTAAATCTTGCTGCCCGAGGCTACGTGCAAAATCTGCAAGGAAGTAAATAAATAATGGGAATACACCCATCATAATCACTTGTCGAGAGACATAAAAACCGAATTTGTTGGTGAGCAGATGTTCAAAAAGGTCATAGGCTACACAACGATGCTCAACTTCTTCAGCAAGGTGCCAACGAAACAAATCGGTCATGGCTGGATCTGCTGTATCCCAAGACTTACTGTCCAGTGTCCATTGTCCAATTGTTCCGGTAAAGTGCTCGATTGCAGCAATAACCCCAACGCGGAACAATAACCAGTATTCCTCTAACTTCTCACCTTTAAGGAAGGGCATCCCTAAAGGTTTGTCACCGAGAAGAATATTGAAAATAAAGTGAGCACGATTTAACGGATTTTGAATGTCATAGCCATTTTCTCTCAAGAAATCTTGGGCTTTTTCATGGGCGCGTGCATGAGCTGCTTCCTGACGGACAAAACCAATCACTTCTTGTTTGAGTGTTTCATCGGTGACATAGGGGATTGCTTTATTAAACACGCGGCAGAACCAAAATTCACCCGCAGGCAACAGCATGTTAATCCCATTGGCAATGTGCGAACACAGGGGATCATCTGGCATCCAACAAACGGAAGATTCAGAAAAATCGAAATACACTTTTCTTGCTTTAAGTTGATGATTTTCTGTGATCATACATGTCACCCGAACTAAAAATACAAATCAAATTGAATCGGTAATTTTTAGCATTGAGTAAAAATGTGTACCATGTGCTTATAGGACAAAAACAGCTGTTCTACAGATTCTAAAGATAAAATAACAAAAACTTCTTGCTTTGCAGCTTGAAATCTCGCGCATAAAAAAGCCATATCGTTTGAAGATATGGCTTGAGTCAATCAAATGAAGCAGTCGTTTTTACAGCATCAGTATTAACCAAAGATTTGTAAGATACTTTGAATAACAACAACGTTCACAAGGTCAATAAAGAATGCACCGACAAGGGGAACGATCAAAAAGGCTTTGTGTGATGGGCCATACATATTGGTAATTGCTTGCATATTTGCAATCGCATTAGGTGTTGCCCCCATACCAAAACCACAAAGACCTGAAGCCAGCACTGCGGAATCATAGTTTTTGCCCATAACGCGGAAGGAAACATAAACTGCAAATACCCACATCGCAATTGACTGAGCAATCAACAAAATAATCATTGGAATTGCAAGATCGGCCAGTTGCCAAAGTTTTAATGAAACCAATGCCATTGCTAAGAACAACGCTAGCGCCGTATTCCCAAACACGTCTATCGAGCGATCAAAGATTTCTTGTTTGAGGCCAGTTTCTAAGATATTACGTAGAAGAATACCGCCACCCAATGCCCATACAAAGGTGGGTAATTCAATTGCGGTGCCGATCGTTAGGTTTTTCATGGTTTCAGCAAAAGCCAAAGCAAAGGCAAACATACCTAAAGTGACAATGGCATTATCCGCTGTGATCAAGCGAACTTTTTGTGGTGCTTCAAAGGTGTACTCACTATCAGTAAGCGGCGCCTCTTTATTTTCTTCACGAACTTCCGCTTTTAATGGCGATGCTAGGTTGTGTTTACGAATGAGGTAACGAGCTAATGGTCCTCCCATTAAACCACCGACTACCATACCGAAAGTCGCACTTGCAATGCCCATTGGCAACGCACCTTCAACGGCGTATTTGGTCTCAAAAATTGGTCCCCATGCCCCAGCAGTACCTAAACCACCAACCAAAGCAATTGAACCTGCAACAACTCCCATTAATGGATCAAGACCGACAGCAGAAGCAATGGCCATGCCGACGCCATTTTGAATGATGACAAAGAAGGAAATCGCAATTAAGAAGATAATTAAAGGCTTGCCACCTTCCTTAAGTTTGGCAAAATTAGCACTTAATCCAATCGATGCAAAAAACATAAGCATGAATGTATCTTGCATTGGCTTATTGACTGAAATGGTATAACCCGCAAATTGATGAATCAAATAAAAAATAATTGCACCGACCAAACCACCAGCAACAGGCTCTGGGATATTGTATTTGGTTAAAAAGGGGATGTGCTTATTTAAAATGCGTCCTACATAGAGGACCAACACCGCTAGCATGAGCGTATATGTTGGATTAAGTATGAAATCCATAGATATCCTTAAAATATGAACCGTCGAGAGGGCAAAAGGCGCTCTGAGATAGCTAGATTAAATGAAAAAAATCGGCTTTAAAATATGTGATGTGGTTAACAATTATGCATTTCTATGCCTAAACTGTAGGTGCAAAGTATTTGAGTAAACAAACAGTAAAATTCCAGTAAATTTAAGCATTTAATTTAATGGTTGTTTATTTCATATCGTATTTGCTTCTATCAGCTACTTAGAATAGCTTGATAGATTTTTCGTTTTTAAGAGTGAATTGTTTAAGTGAGTGGTTTTTGTACTTTAATAGGGAAGGTGTTGATAATATGCAAATGAATATAAGTTCTGAGGGGCAAAAAATGGCCGTTTTATGGCGATTTAAGAATGGCGTTGTAATACCTTTTAGTGAATAAAAAAACATATTATTTTGTCATTGCTTATTGATTTAATTGTTGGTTCCTTGGTCGGTTCTTTGGGCTATTCAAAAACTACACACGTTATGATGCCATAACGACTGTACGTGTCATGATGAATCAAGTGGTTGAAAATGAATTGCTAAACCTAGAGCAAGTGAAACAATTGAGTGTGCGGGCAGGTCAAAGCTCGAAAAAAGATTATCAATCAGTTGCTTCTAAATTTAACTTCTCAGAAAAACAACGCTCAAATGCTTTAGAAGGTTCAAATTGCAGCCAGTTCATTGTCGGGATTAATGAAGCAAAATAATTGATATTGAAAAAGCCCACTTTGTTTGACTTTTTTGATGTAAGACGTATATCTGCGTTTTATAGTGAGATAGAAAAAGAAAATACTGTCATAGATAAAAGTAAGCGTATACTGTATAGAAGTACTAGAATCATAAGGAATCCCAAAATGCTTGTTAAATTTGCAATACGCTTCATGGGTGTTTTATTTGCGGTATTGGCTTTGGCTGCTATCGTTATACATTTCTTTTTTTCTAGTCAGTTGACAACTGATCTATGGATTATTGTAGTTCCGATTATCCTTGGTGTTCCAATGCTTACTTCGGTAATTGTTGCACGTGATGAAGAGTTAAACGTTCACTAAAAATTACAGTTTAATTGAATAATAGCTCGTCAAAAGATGGGCTTTTTGCATTTATGTGCTATAAAAATATTTCCCATGATTCTGGAGATTGAAGTGGTTATTTCTCAGATAAGACAAAATTTAGACCGAGAATATGAGTTGTTCAAACACTCCCAAAGTTATCAAACTTATAAAAACAGTGAGATACAAATAAAAGCACAGTTTGTATCACATGCGTTAAAGGCAATAAAATATCCACATACCCATTTCATCCCTTTAGGAGGCGGTATTTATAAAGTGCTTAATTTTGATCATTTTGAGTTAGAACTTAATTTATTCAGTACCCCTTCATTTCGTAATAGAAATGCTTTTACTGAATGGATGTCTAAAAGTTTGTTTTCATAATAAAAATATCGATAACCTATATGCTTAGAAGCAGCTTAAGACTTGGTTGAATTATGAATGAAAGCAAGGCTGTGGAAGGGTAAAACGCTCATTTCGTCATTGATTTTGAGCGTTTATTTTAGTTTACAGAAGAATATTGAAGCTTGTTGCTCAAGTGTTATGCTATTTTTTTCATATGTTCTAAGCAATCAATTGCTGTTTTGCTTGTTACACTGAGTTCTTTAGCTAAAGTATGAGCTTGGTCCCAACTGAATATTTCAAGTTTTACCAATAATAACAACGTCATTTCAATATGATTTTTACTCTTAATAATTTCTTCCAAATTATTAAGATCAATCAACATATCAATTTCGGTCTTGATATGGTCAATTGCGGCATCTTTCTGCTGTTTTTGATACATTTTTTTTCTCCTATAAAAGGTATCTCAATGATTAATAGAATACTGAAATAGCTTAAATATTTATTAAATCAAAATTAATTGAATATTAAATAGAACGCTATGTGTATTCATTAATGTATTTTTCACTATTTTCTGCGAATCACTTTCTGTTTATCAGTTTGTGCCGAGAATAATTTTAAAAATTCAGATCTGAAATTTTTAATTACTCTTTTACTCACTTTTAGATTTCCATTTCATTAATAAATGAAAAATACTCTAATTTTATAGTGCAAATAATAAGCTTTAGTCAACCAACTGTTACACTTTGATGAGACTTTTTTGTATATTTGATGACATGCTTTTAGATGGCTTCTTTTTTGTCTTTATTTATTTTTTTATTTAAATATATCAATGGTTAAAATTTAATTTATTCTTTACTTTAATGTTCTCAAAATTGGTTTTTTTGATTCAAAAGTGACAAATGTGACATTTTTTGCAGCAGTAAAATATGGGAGGTGTCAAAAGTGATCATAATGGAAGAATATTTGTCATTTTTTACCTATATAAGCTACGTATAAAAATACATGTTTATTTAATTCTTTCATTAGAATGACTACCTAATCAATATACATACATTCAAAATTAGGTGCTGTAGGGTTTGAGGTTTGAAAAAATTAGGGTAATCATCGATTTATGATTAAGCTTTTACTAAGATTAGGATATAAAGAAAGCACTTTTTAATTAGTTATCAGTTAATATAAGCTTATACTAGGTCTTAAAAATAGATTAACCAAATATCGGATTTTATGTATTGTTTCAGACATTTAGGTGGAGATAAATTACTATCTAAACTCTTAAAACTAAATAAAAATAGGTATTTGAATGAAAACAATATTGCTTGGGGCAATAGGAGTCGCTACATGTTTCACGACAATACATGCATGGGCAGATACACCACTACAACTGAATTATGGGGCACCTCAAGCTCTAGGTGAACCGACGTCAGTACAGCAGACTGAGCAGCACTATCGCAGCGAAAGCAGGAGCGGTATTCAAACTTCTATATTCGCCGAATACTATGGTTCAAGGTTAAAGTCTGATGAAGTTGATGGACATGAAAACCTTAACGGTTTGGGTACAGGAGTCACCTTTACGGCTTTAGATACACTTAGTTCAACATTTGGCCTGAATTATCAAAAAAATGCGGATTGGAAAAGTACTGAGATTAATGTGAAAGGAGGCTACACCTTTTACGGTCATAACAATAGCTATGCTAATGCGAGTATTGGTGTGGGATATGCGTGGCTGAAAGCTGATGACTATGATGTCAAATTACGTTATGTCACATTACCGATAGAGTTTGAGCTAGGACATTATATTCAATCAAATATTGCGGCTTATGTTGGGCTAGGCTACAAATGGCTTTATATTGAAAATTACAAAGATGTCTGTACCAGTTATTTCTGTGATAGCACCGCGGCTGATGTGCTGGATATGGATGGAATGACCTATAAAGTGGGGATGCGCTATCTGTTCTGATGAAGATATGAATGCTTGACTCCTGAGGCTTATCTATGGATAAGCCTTTTTGTTTATTGAAAAATCTGAATTTACATAAAGTCGATGTAACTGATGGAAATTTGATCAGTACTTACGCTTGCAAACAGTTAAAAAATGGTGATCAATTAAGATAAAAGCTCAATGATTAATTAGAGCATTTTCAAATGACAAATACTTTTGAATATAAACAAAAAAATTTAAAAACATCTCCTGCATTAAATGTTGGCACTTCTGTTATTGATCGTTTTAGTCCGAAATACTGGCGTATTGATGGACCACAGACCATGTCGTTTGCAATTATCAACTATGGCAATGGTTTTGAAGCATCATTTCGCTCACGTACAACGACAGATTTGGCGGGGGTGATTTGGGATTCTTACGATGCAAAAGATCATAAGCATCTTGCCTATGAAACCAAATATGATTACACAGGCGTGGTTTGGGATTTTGATATTGAATTGTCTCCATCCATGCCGATGTTGAACAATCCTACTTTGACACCAACACTTACTGTGCAATACAAAGCCAATGGTGAGGACAAGGTTGCCTACATTGTCTTGTTTAATTATGCAAATCAGCCAGCATCTCGCTCAGCACATATTCATATTAATTGGAATACGGTTAAAGCTGGCTTTGCTGCAACAGAGTCTTTTCCTGTCACCAATATTCAGCGAATTTCATTTTCAGGATTTACCACCAGTTACAATGGGCATTCTACACAGCCCTTAGTTCAAGCCGAAGATGGCTATATTCGTGTTACCAACTCGATGACCACAGGGCCAAATGCCAAACTTACGCTAAAAAAAGTGTCTGTTCCTCAACATAATTATGGCTTATGTACCAGTTATGATGACCATTATGACCTCAATCCACAGCGCTTGGTCGATAATTTGCAGGCTTTGGGCTATCAAGGTTTGATTAATCATTATTGTGGTATGTCTAAGTACCCTGAAATGTCTTGGGATAGTAGTATTAATAAATGGCAAATTCCAGATACGTTAGTGACCAATCAATCTGTTGTAAATCCATGTACACGTAAATGGCATGAGCGTTTTGCTCAAGCCTTGCAAAATGCTGGGATGCAGCCTGTATTTGGTGTCAGTTTTGAAATGTACTCATTGGGCGCAAATGAATTCTGGGCACAGCGGGATTGGAATAGTAATTTAGGCCGCACGGGGTATGAACCGCCAAGTTATTTCTTTAGCCCTTGTGATCAAAATGCACTTGCTTATCTACATAAAGCGTTTATTGAGTTTGCTGATACGATGGCTGTAGGTGGCTGTGCTGTAAATATGCAAATTGGTGAACCTTGGTGGTGGTATAACCAGGGTACGGATTTACCATGTGTCTATGATTATCCAACTAAGCTGGCATTTAATGCAGATACTGGATTGTATGCACCAGACTTGGGAACGATCTATGATGCAGTAAATAAAACTGGCACGCCGTATGATGAATTTAAAGCTTGGTTAAAAAACAAATTAGGGCAAACCTGCCAAGACATTCGAACCGTGATTAAAGCCAAATACCCAAATGCTAAAGTTTGTCCGTTGATTTTTTTTCCAACCATTCGAACACCGATTGAAACATTGGCAACCGATATTAACTTTCCAAGTGAGCATTATGCTTACCCCAATTTTGATTATTTGATGACAGAGGCCTATGACTGGATATTAGAGGCACGATTAGGTTTGGCACACCAAGCTGTTGCTGAAATTCCAAGCCAGGATCTGAACTATCCAGCGGATAAAGTTGCTTATTTAGCTGGATTTGTTCCTGATTCTTCGATTGCTCATCTTTATGGCTTTGATAAGAACAAGCCATATCGAACTCCAATTTGGCAACGTGTGTTTGGAGATATGCAGAATAATAATCCTTTGGGACTGATGAAGCAGTTGATCTGGGCTTATCCGCAAATCATGCAAGATTCTGTAACGATTGATATGGCTCAAGCACCGAATGGTTTCTTTATCGAAAATACACTCTATACCCCTGTGAGTGATGATACGCCGTATCCACCTGAGATCTATTTGTAATAATGAATGCTTAATTGGAAGGGCTTTGTGATTCAAAGCCTTTCTTTTTAGTCTTTCAGGTCAAACAAGGATGAACCATGCTTAACAGATCGATTCAAATGCGCAAGTAATTAAATAGCGTTAACTTGCTTTGCAGTTCGTAAAGAAACACAAAAAATTGAAAAGGAAATCTTCATTTATTAAAGTGAAAAGTAAGCTACA
>Ga0209958_1000630_pt1 | contig 50192 bp, 62 predicted proteins | sample ThiBio_inoc_plan_FD_183942 | JGI IMG/M metagenome (GOLD analysis project Ga0209958, IMG submission 183942) | Wastewater bioreactor microbial communities from Cape Town, South Africa - Thiocy_inoc_plan (SPAdes) | ecosystem: Engineered > Bioremediation > Thiocyanate > Unclassified | place: South...
CGGCCCGGCGATCCTCGCGCAGCGCATAGGCCAGAAAGCGCGAGGTCAGCAGCTTGTGGATATGCAACTCCACCCATTCATGCGAGGCCAGCGTATCGCCCTCGCGCAGCGGATATTGCCAGAAATCTCCAACGATATCACTCATTCCTGCCCCGCTTGATTCTGAAAACGCAAACCGATCCCGGTCAGCCCGGCATTGCGCAGAACGATGCAGACCACCGACAGGGAAACCCCGGTCGCGGCCACAATGGCTTCAAGCGTCAGACCCTGACGTCGCAAAGCCTCGATCCGCGCATGCCGCGCCCGCGTGTCAGCCGCGCGGTCAAAGGCGGGCGCAGCATGCGCGCTCTCTGGCAATCCCGCCTCGCGGATAGCCCGGATGTGCCGCTCCATCGCACTGCGGCTGATACCGAACCGCGCCCGCAGATCGGCCAGAGCCACCCCATCCAGCGCGGCGGCCCGAATCTGTTCGCGCAGGTTCAGATGCGCCCGATGACGCTCTACCGTCCAGCCGACCGGCCTTCCAGGTCCCGACTTGTCATGACAATGACGCCCGCGCGTCATCTTGCGGCCGATGGCCCGGAAATCCTTGATGACAGTGCAGCGCGCGACACCATATTCGGCCGCCACCCAATCCGCTGCCTCATCCGGGGATATACCACCGTCCAGCACCCGCAGCAGCGCCTGCCTGCGCGCCTGTGCCGCCAGCCCCGCCTCTGTCAGCGCGCGGACAGGCCGGACATCCAGCGCCCGCACCTCGCGCCGCACGACGCTTTCGGTCAGACTCATGGCGGCGCAAATATCCATCACCCCCAGCCCCTGCGCGATCAGCCCGCGCATTTCATCCAGCCGCGCCGCGCGCTTGATGCGGCGCTCCTCGGCAATGAGGGCCAGATTGGCCCGCCCCCGCTTGGCACCGGACAGCCCATCATTCACCTTGGGGGGCTTGGGGGCCTTCACCTTCGCGGCAGCCTTAGGCTTTGGTTGCGCTCTGGTGCGCGACTTGCGCGGCTGCGCAGGCAGCGCGATCCGCTGCCCCGCCGCGAAGGCCTGAAGTAACCTGTCGGACATGCCCATCCGCACCGCCAGATCGCCGCGCGGGACACCTTCGGCCAGCAACCCCAGCAGCTGCGCCCGGTGACGCGCATCAGCTTCGGCCTCGGGGCATACAACCTGCGCAACAGACCCGCCCGCCGCATCCGCATCCCGCAGCCGCCGCGCGCGGGCCTGATTGCGGCGCGCGGCCTCACTTTTCCTCTGCCAGCCGGTCATCCCGTCCAGATCGGTATATTCGACGCCTGACACGCCACGCGGCACGAGCTGCACCGCGCCGGGCGCGACCGCGACACCATATCTGGCCGCGACCTCCGCTGCGATTTGCCGGGCTAGGGTTTGGTCGTGTCTGGTCATTTCCGTCCGCCATCGAAGATACTGCGCAGATGCCCCGCCATTGCCTCAAGCTGCGCCGGGGTTTTCGGATCGGCGAACTCATTCCAGAGCACTGTGCGTTCGGCTTTGCCCGGCTCGATCCCATCGCGCCGCCAGATCAGTTGCACGGTGCCCTCAATCTCTCCCACCGTGACAATCAGATCGGCAATCTGGAAATCCACCGCCCGCGTGACATTTGCCCTTTGGGCTGTCATGTCCGCTTCCTCCGGGCCAGACCACGCTTCCACCAGAGCGGCCCCATGGTCCCATCCTGATTTTCCGGCAACAGCACTGTCGCACCGGCATCGGATTTGCTCAGGTCATCCTGTATGCGCTTCATCAGCCCGCACACAGCCGCACGCGACCGGCCGAGCCTCTTTCCGATCTCGGCTGCGGTCATGTTCAGCCGGTCGCGGCAGTCCAGCGCCACCAGCATCTGCTCATCCGTCCATGAGTCTGTTTTATACCCACCCATCACGCCGCCCCCATGCAGATGCGGCCCGGGCGGAACAACCCGGGCCGCTGCACCAGCCCCGCAAGGGCCTGCCGGGAAAGCGCCCGACACGCATCAGCGGGCCATCCCGCGAATTTCGCCCCGTGGACGCTGACGGGGCACGAACCGCACCCCGCCAACGCTCCAACAAGAGGCGGGCACGCCATCGCCAGCAGCCGCCGTGCCCCGGTGCGGCGCCGGGAGGATCTGGGGACCCGGCCTCGTACTGACGTGTGGGAAGAAAAGGCGGGCGGCGCGGCGCCGCCCGAGTTTGCCACCTCGACAGAGACAGAGAGGTCGAGGCAGCCGCACCAAACAGGGAGGTGGTGCAAAACGGTGGAAATGGAGGGGTCAGACATCGCCGTCCCCCGTGAATTCCTCGGGCCACATCCGCATGGCCATCATCACCTTGTCGCCGGTCGGACAGCTGAAACCGTCGAACCAGTTGCATGCCGTCTGAAACGTGACATCAAACACCACCGCACATTCTTCGCGGCTGGCACAGCGCCGCCCCACCAGATCGGCCCAGAACACCGTCGCCGCATGGCGCGTGATGACTGGCGGCACGCTGACCCGTCTCGCCGCCGCCGCACCCCTGCCCCGGCCCGCGCGGTCAAAGCCATTGGCATGGGACATTTGACCCCGGCGCGGGGCAAGGTCAGCAGGTGCGATTTTGCGGAGTGGTGACGATGACATCAGGCGACATCCTTTTCGGGGTCTTCCGCCCCGGCGGGCGGGTTCTCGGCCATGTAGGCATAGATGCGGTCAGCCACGGCGACGGTTGGACTGGACTTTCCGGCCTTCCACGCCTCCCAAGTCCCCCAACTCGCACTTACAGCGAGGCGCAACACCTTCTCCGGGCGCCACCCTACTGCCGCTGCATACTGTCCAATGTCTGCGATCAGTTTTTCCATGGGCTCAATGTGGTGAAGTTTCACCACTTATGCAAGGTGAAACTTCACCCTGTCAAGGCCCCGCGCTTTGGGGCAAATTTCACCACATGAGAGCCAAAGCAGATAAAGAACCCAATCCATTCGTCCGGGGATTGCAGATCGCCATAAAGGCGGGCGGCTGGGACATGAAGCCGCTATCACTGGCGGCAAATCTCGGGGAAACTGCTGTGAAGGATACGCTTCGAAACGGCTCGGCTCCGAAGGTGACGACTGCCTACGCCCTTGCGGGCGCTCTGGGTATGACTATCGACGAAGTTATCGCGCTTGGCAGCAATGAATTGGCAGTATCTGAAACCGATCTGCCGAAGCCAAAACCCATGATCGACGTGTGGAACGTGGCAGCCAGCGCAGGCGACGGGCTGATCGCACCCGACCATGAAATCGTGACCGAACGGCTGGCCTTCCCGCCTGACTTTCTGGCCCGCCTGACCAAGACGCACCCCAGACATCTGGCGATCATCGGGGTGAAGGGCGACAGCATGGCGCCGACGCTGAACGACGATGATATCGTGATGCTCGACACCACCAAGTGCAACCTGGACTGGGATGGCATCTTCGTCCTGCGCTTCGGCGATGCCCTGCACGTCAAGCGCGTGTCGCGCGGGCGTGGCGACACGATCCAGATCATCTCGGACAACCAGAATTACCGGACACAGGAACTGCCTCGGGATGAAGTGCACCCTGTCGGCCGCGTGATCTGGTTCGGGAAGAAAGTCTAATACCCCAAATTAACCGAAGGATAAGGTCATGTATTTCAAAGCTATATCATCAACTATGCTCTGCCTTGCCGTCGCCGCCTGCGTCGAAATCCACAGGTGGCGCGGGGCTGACCAAAAGCGGCGAACCTGTCGCCGGAAAACTGGCGCTTAACTACCAGACACGCATGTTCGACGTGGAGATCCAAAGCCCGAAAGGCTGGAAATGCACATCGCAATTTGAACAATCAGGCCAGAACATGCGCATCCGCACCGTGCCGCTGACCTGTAGCGACGGGCGCCGCGGAAACCTCGTTCTGACTTCCAATCAGTATCAGGGTCAGGCCGTGGGCTCATTCACGCTTTCAAACGGCGAAAGCGGTCAGGTCACATTTGGGATTATGTGAACAACCTGCCGCCGGGTGATTCTGGCACAAGGCTATCACCGGCTCAAGCTGATATGGTGATATTTCACCACTACCGCTTGACATGGTGAAACTTCACCATCATCTTGCCTTCATCCAACGATGGAGGCCCCTTTGCCAAACGACCAGTTCCCCCCCGACCTCATCGCGCAGTCGCGCCACCTGATCACGCACAGCCACGACTACCAGCATCTGCCCGCCGATGAGCGGCGCGATCTGCTGGTGACGGCTTGGGATGTGCTGATCTCCGACCGCCGTCGCCGCCTCGGCCGCCGCCCGGTCCTGCACTGCGGCACCACTACGCCGGGGGATGCGGCATGATTGAGGGCCGCCACCCGCGCCGGGACGAGGGCTATGCGCCCATCGGCACCACCACGCACCCGGCGCTGCACCGGCTGCGCACGGCATGGGCCTATGCCCGCGAAACCAGCCCGGCGGTCGAGGCGATCAACAGCGCCTGCCCCGGCCTGCGCGCCGTGCCGGTCTGCGAGGGCACTTGGGTCTTGCAGGGCCCCACGCCCACCGGCGGCTCGGTCCACGCCTGCATCACGATCTTCGACCAGCTGACCGTTATGCGCATCGAGGAAGGCCTGCCCTGCGAAAACCACCTGATCAACCTGCCTGACCCGCTCCGCACCGCCCGCCCGGCGGTCGCCTGAGAGGCTCCGGTGCGGGGCGGCGCGCCGCCCCAATCCCGAACCCCTCGCACCGAAAAGGAGATTGCGATGACCGACCCCGCGAATCTGCGGCCCATCCTTGTCACAACGAAGCATCGCGGCGTGTTCGCGGGCCTTGTGCCCGAGCAACAGGATCTGTCCGCGCCGACCATGGCCCTGAAAGAGGCGCGCATGGCGATCTACTGGGGCACCACCAAGGGCCTGATGCAGCTGTGCGCCACCGGCCCGACCGGCTCCAGCAAGATCAGCGCCCCGGCTGATATCCCGGTGCTGCATGACATCACCGCCGTGTTCGACATCACGCCGGAGGCCTGGGCCAAATGGCAGGCGGCGTAACCCCTGATGAGCCGGTCCTTACCATCGACGACATCATTCGGGGTGGCGCCTGCGTGTCAGGAGCCTATGCCACCCTGAAGCGTGTCGCCAGGCGCGTCCGCGCGGCGATGCCAGCCAGCGAGATCCGTGCGCTGCTCAGCGATGACGAGCATCGCTATGTGGACCAAGCGGAACAGGTAAGGCAGGGCAACGGCAACGGCTACGGCGACGGCGACGGCGACGGCTACGGCAACGGCTACGGCAACGGCGACGGCAACGGCAACGGCTACGGCAACGGCTACGGCAACGGCTACGGCGACGGCTACGGCGACGGCGACGGCAACGGCTACGGCGACGGCAACGGCTACGGCGACGGCTACGGCTACGGCAACGGCGACGGCAACGGCTACGGCGACGGCTACGGCGACGGCTACGGCGACGGCTACGGCGACGGCGACGGCGACGGCGACGGCTACGGCGACGGCTACGGCGACGGCTACGGCTACGGCAACGGCTACGGCTACGGCTACGGCTACGGCTACGGCGACGGCTACGGCTACGGCAACGGCTACGGCTACGGCTACGGCTGAGCCGCACCCCTTCGCATGCCCTCATGGCGGGCAATCTTTGCCCGCCTCATTCCGATCACAGGGTGAACCCCATGAAAGCGCCTCAAATCCATTTGAACACCGCCGCTGCGCGCGCTGACCAGATGTCGCAGATCCTGCATTTCGCGGCGACCGTCGCGCTGGTGCTGACCATGACCGGCGGCGCGCTGGTAATCGCCCGCGCCGCCATCGCCAACGCCATCGGCATGCCCGCCGTGCTGGATCAGGCCGCCGAACGCGGGGGGATGTGATCGAACCACCACCAACCGGAGAGTCCGCGATGCACGCGCTGAAACCCCACCCCCAGATCGGAGCCGCCGCAATGTTGCGCCACGAACTGAACTTCCTCGAATTCCTCCAGACCTTTCGGCGCGGCGAATTGCTGGCCGCAGGCGATGGCCGCCTGTCCGAGTTGATGGAGGCGATCCGCGAAACCGGCCAGGGCGGCAGCCTGACCCTGAAGTTCAGCTTCAAGGTCAACAAGGCGGGCCAGCTGGAAATCACGCCCGACCTGTCGATCAAGCGCCCGCAGCGCGCCATCGGTACCGGGATCTACTACGCCACCGATGAAGGTCGCCTGACCCGGCGCGATCCCAACCAGCTCGACATCGAGGATGAAATCGAGCGGCGGCGCGGCAGCGACACCTGATTTTTCACCCAGAAAGGACGCCTCAAATGGCACAGAAGATTGAAACCACCGCCTCGGCACCGCTGCCCGTGATCAGCGCAGGCGAGGAACTTGAGGCCGCGATCCGCGCCGCGCGCCTCGCCGATCCCGTGATCGACGGCCCCGACGGGCGCCGGTATGTCTTTGTCCCGCGCGACTTCAACCTGTCGCAACTGCCCGACGACACCCGCCTGCCGGCGATCCCGGCGCAGCGCGTCATCGTGGATGACCGGGCCAGCCTTGTGACCTATGCCAACCGCTTCCGCGATGATCGCTCGATTATCGTGGCCGACTTCGACGCGCTGGAAATCGCGGCGCATCTCGACTGGCACCCGCACAACGCCATGCCCGACAGCTTCGGCCAAAGCGGCGCGCTGAAACACTCTGTCACGCTGAAGCTGCGCGCGTCCGAGGAATTCCAGCGCTGGGATGCGATGGAGGGCAAGGTGCACCCGCAGGAGGAATTCGCGCGGTTCCTCGAAGAGAACAGCAGCGACGTCGGCTATCCCGAGGCCGCGACCATGGTGGAAATCAGCCGCGATTTCGAGGCGACGGTGGGCCAAAGCTACAAGTCCAGCGTGCGGCTGGACAATGGCGACCGCAAGCTGCGCTTCGAAAGCGAAACCAAGGTGATGAACGATGTGATCATCCCCGAGCGGTTCACGCTGAACATCCCGATCTACAACGGTGAAGAACCCGACACGCTCACCGCCCTGTTCCGCTGGCGCGCGGTGGGCGGCGGGGCCGTCGCCCTCGGCTTCCAGTGGCATCGCGTTGAATACCAGCGCCGCGCCCACTTCGCCCAGATCGCCAGCACCGCTGCCGAAGAAACCGGCCTGCCGTGGATCATGGGTCGCAAGGCCACCTGACCTTCCGGTGACCGCCCGCACGCCGGGCGGCATCCAGGCAAACCGGCCCGGCGGCACCGGGAACGCAAACGAGGACTACCAATGAACACCATCGACAGCACAAGCGATCAGCGCACAGCCAACAATGCCGTGAGGCACACCTATCGGACCCTGACGGACGCTGAGAAGGCGCAAATGCAGGAGGTCAAGGACATGGGCGCGGCCTTCATCGGCAAGCTGCACGAGATTGGCGGAACTGACCCGTCTGGCGACCGCCTCGCATCCCGTGATCTGGCATTAGCCCAGACCCACGCCGAGGACGCAGTGATGCGCGCCGTCCGCCATATCACCGCCTGACCTTCCGGTGACCGCCCGCGCGCCGGGCGGCATCCAGAGGGCCAGATAGGAGCCACCAATGCCCAGAAAGAACGCCCGCCCGGCCGCGCGAAGGCGTCAGGAAAAGCTGAAGGCGAAGCTGGCCCAGAAGGCACGGTTTGACGCCAAGGCGAGGCCGATCCGCGCAAACCCGCGCCTTGGCGACAGAGTCCTTCTGGCGGCAATGGCTGCCAGCATCTTCAACCAGTCCAAGTAACCCGAGGAACCGACCATGCAGAAGATGACGCTTGAAGAATTTCAGGCTGCGCTAAAAGCGCAAGGCGTCCCCAGCCACGAAGATTATGCTTTCGTTTGCCCGATGTGCCGCACGGTCCAGAGCGCGCGCGATTTGATCGCTGCTGGCGCAGGAAAGACCTTCGCGGAAGTCGAGGCGAAAATTGCCTTTTCGTGTGTTGGCCGCTGGACCAAAGCGGCATCGCCGCGCAAGCAGCCGGACGGCAAACCTTGCAACTGGACGCTCGGAGGTCTGCTGCGACTCCACGAGCTCGAGGTGACCGCACCCGATGGTGCGACCCATCCGATGTTCATGCCCGCCACCCCGGAACAAGCGCAGGCACACGCCGCCGCGCTGCAGTCCAGCTAACCCGCGAGCCCCCCCATGCCTGACCAGATCCACACCGTCCACATCAGCCCGTATATCGCGGCACAGGGCACCGCCGCCGAACTCGCCGCGATGGGCGTGACGCCTGCGAGCGATGATCTGATCACTATGGCAGCCCGCCAGATGCTGACCAACCACGATGCATTCATGATGTGCGAACCCTGCGACAAGGCCATGGAACGGAGGGTCGTGCTGGCAGCCTGCTTTGGCTCTGAGGCGCTGGCGCATGGCATGTGTGAGGGCAGCGGCACCAATGCGATGATCCGCGCCATCCTGATTGCGCTCATCGACCCGATGGACCCGCAACTCGATTACCTGCGCGCCTGCAACCAGCCACCCCGCACTCAGGCCGAGCATGACCGGCAGGTGCTGGCCGGGGAGATTTGAGCGATGGGACAGACCCAGAAGACTGGAATAGGACCGTGCGACAAGTGCGGCTCTGAAGACGACTGCCGTTGTGGCCCATGCCAATGCAAGTGGTGCCGATACGAGCGCGGCGAGGCAACCGACATTGAAATCGCAATGATCAAGCGTGCGCGCGAAGAGCGTGACCGCCCGGTACTAAAGCGCGAGGCCCGTCATGGCTGAACACTCGACCATCGAATGGACCGACGCGACCTGGAACCCGATCACCGGCTGCACCATCGTCGATGCGGGCTGCACCAACTGCTACGCCATGGCGCTGGCCGGGTCGCGGCTGCGCAATCATCCCAGCCGGGCCGGACTGACCCGCGTAACGGGCGGCCGGTCGAAGTGGACGGGCGAGGTCCGGCTGAACGAGCAATGGATGGACCAGCCCCTGCGCTGGTCGCGGCCGCGCCGGATCTTCGTTTGCGCGCATGGCGATCTGTTCCACGAGGCTGTGCCGGATGAGTGGATTGACCGGGTATTCGCAGTCATGGCGCTCGCCCCCCAGCACACGTTTCAGGTGCTGACCAAGAGGCCGGAACGGGCACGCGCGTACCTCATGGGCTTCAACTGCGACGGTGCGCGATGCCTCAACATCGCGCACGCGGCTGGCTGCATGATGGATAATGGTGACAACGCATTTGATGCAGTTTGCACCGCTCCTTGGCCCCTGCCAAACGTCTGGCTCGGCACCAGCGCCAGCGATCAGGCCAGCGCCGATCTGCGCATCCCGCATCTTCTGGCAGCACCCGCAGCGGTTCGCTTTCTCAGCGCAGAGCCGCTGCTGGGGCCGCTGAACCTCTTGGTTACCGATAGCCGCGGCCAGGACATTTCCGCGTTGCGTGGTATCGCCTGCGATCCGACGGCATCCGAGGTCGCAGATCAATACTACAGGACCAATAGGCTAGATTGGGTAATCGTCGGCGGCGAGAGCGGCCCCGGCGCGCGGCCCATGCACCCGGATTGGGCGCGGTCCCTGCGGGATCAGTGCGTCGCGGCGGGGGTGCCGTTCTTCTTCAAGCAGTGGGGGGAGTGGGGCGGCGGGTCTGTCAACATGACCACAGGTGCCCCGGTATTTCGCGCGTTCCCTAACTTTCAGACATGGGTCAACAAGGCATCGACGTGGGTCAATGGCGGCATTTGTCTCGACGCCAAAGGGCGGCAATGCCGGACTGGCGCCGACATGATGCGCGCTCGCGATGAGGACGCTTTTCCCGTGACAATCATGCACCGCGCCGGAAAATCCCGCGCCGGTCGCCTGCTGGACGGTCAGACGTGGGACCAGATGCCGGAGGTGCGGCATGACTGACCTTCCCCGCCTTGCCCTTTCGATCCGCCAGCCGTGGGCATGGGCCATCATCCACGCTGGCAAAGATGTGGAGAACCGCGACTGGCCGACACGGTTTCGCGGGCCGGTCTGCATCCATGCGGCGAAGGGATGCACATGGGAAGAATGGGATGAAGCGCTGTTCTTCCTGATGAGCCACCAGGATGTTCACCCACCGTTGCGCCACCAGATAGCAAAAGGTGGCATTATCGGCACGGCAGAGATCGTGGATTGCGTCGATGTCAGCGACAGCCCGTGGTTTTTCGGGCGCTACGGCTTCGTCCTGTGCAATGCGCGGCCTGTCGACTTCATCCCGGTAAAGGGTGCCTTGGGCTTCTTCGACTGGCGCAAGCGGATGGTGGCCGACAATGCCTGACCCTCTCCGCGTCCTGATCGGCTGTGAATGCAGCGGCATGGTCCGCCGGGCGTTTTCTGCGCTTGGGCACGATGCATGGTCGGTTGACCTGAAGCCCGCAGAGGATGGCAGCAACCGGCATTTCGTCGGTGATGTGCGCGACTACCTGCACATGGGTTGGGATCTGCTGGCGGTGATGCACCCACCCTGCACGCGACTTGCAAACAGCGGCGTGCGGTGGCTGAAACGCCCTCCGGGCAAGCTGACCAGCAATTACAGCCAGGCCGAGCGCGAGGCATATTCGCAGATGGACGATGCCGAGCGGCTGGTTTTCATGTGGCGCAGCCTTGAAGATGGCGCCGCCCTGTTTTCGGCGTGCTGGAATGCACCGATTGACCGGATCGCAGTCGAGAACCCGGTGATGCACCGCCACGCGAAAGAGCGGATCATCGGATTTCAGCCGCATGCGCAGAGCGTCCAGCCTTGGCACTTCGGAGCGACCGAAGACGGCCCCGACAACGTGAAGAAGCGAATTTGTCTGTGGCTGCGCGGCCTGCCGCAGCTGACGCGCACCGGCACATTGGACGGGTCAACTGCCCGCCCGGAAATTCATGAGGCTACCCCGAGCGAAGATCGCGCCGCAGATCGTGCGCGGTTCTTCCCCGGCATCGCCGCAGCGATGGCGGAGCAATGGGGCGGATATGCGACCGAAGAAATCAGGAGGTCCGCATGACAGTTCGCTGGGCTGACCCTGAATACCCGTCGGATCGCCGCGCGACCACAGGAGGGCTGAGGCGTGATGGTTGATCTTCATATCGTCATAGTTGGCCGTTTTGCCGCCGCTATCTCAGACTGGCGTGACAGCCTGAGCCAGTTCAACCCTAACATCATGCAGGGAATCGACGGCCTGGGCAGGACCGTCAGGTTTGTTTCCATTGACAATCCCGACGCGCTGCGCGGGCTGAAGTTCGAAACTTATGAGTTTCACGACAGCGCCTTCTTTTGCGAGCGAAATGGGGCAATTCATGAATTCCGAGAGATTTGCGAAGAGCGGCTTCGCAGGAACACGATCAGGGGTGAAGCATGACTACGCCTACCCTGCTGACGCCGGACGAAGCGGCCAAGATCCTGACCGTCTCGACAAAGACCTTGCGCCGCATGCGGGACGAGGGATTAAAGTTCGTGCGGCTGCGGGCCGGTACGATCCGCTACCGGCAGGACGATCTGGACGCTTTCATTGAGGCCAAGACCACATGCCATTCCGCCCCAAAAATTCGCGCTTCTGGCATTACGACTTCCAGATCAGGGGTTGTCGATTTCATGGATCTTGCGGCACGGCGGACTTTGAAGAGGCCAAAGCGGTAGAGGCCAAGGCCCGCGTCACTGCTCGGGACAGCCTCGACCGGAAGGTAGTGCAGCCCGGCGTTTTTACGCTGTCCGAGGCACTGGGCACCTATTATGCCGACATCGCCGAACACCAGCCGTCGGCCCGCACTACGCTGTCTCAGACAAAGGCACTGCTGTCGATCCTGAAGCCGAAGATGGCCCTTGCCGATCTGACCATGGCCGAGGTGCAGCGCTACGTCACCACTCGCCGGGCGACATGCGCGAATGGCACCGTGAATCGGGAACTGCAATTGCTCGGCCGCGCGATGCGGCACATGGCCCGCGTCCACAAGGCAACCCTGCCGGCAGATGTGGACCTCAAATCCGCGCAGGTGGCCGAGGCTGAAGAGCGCGTGCGCGAGTTGACGCGCGAAGAACAGGTGCGGCTGTTCAAGGAGCTTCGCCCGGATCTGCATCCGCTGGCGACCATGGCGCTGGCGACCGGCCTTCGGCTGGCTGAGCTGGTGGACATGCAATGGCCTGCGGTTGACCTGGACACGGGCCGCATCAGGATCGTGCAGAAGGGGCAGCGCACCCGCTTCTTCCCGATCAATAGCGAGCTGCGCGCCTTCCTTTCATCGCTTCCGCGTGCCGACACCCTGCCCCATGCCCGCTTCGTGCTGACCTACATCAATCACAAGGCCAAGGGTCAGCCGCGCTGGCGCATCACCCAGGGCGGCGGCATCATGGAAGTGTTTCGCGCGGCCTGTGTCGCGGCAGAAATCGAGGACTTCCGCTTCCACGATCTGCGGCACACCTTCGCCACCCGCCTGCTACGCCAGACCGGCAACCTGAAGCTGGTGAGCAAGCTGCTTGGCCACACCCAGATCGAGACGACGATGCGCTATGCGCATGTGCTGGACGATGATATGCGGGACGCTCTGGACGGCTATTCCGTCACCGGCCAAGTCCCGAAGAAATCCCCGAAGTCACGCGCAAGCCATTGATTTCATTAAAGCGCGATTTTCTTCCCAAGCTGATGACGAGGGTTCGATTCCCTTCACCCGCTCCAATATCCTGTTTCGCGCTCCATCCCTGGCACGGTCCAATGCGCTGCATTTTGCAATGCGTCGGAACCCGAATGCGTCCGGCGCGTTGATCCTGCGAAAGAAGTGGGAGAATGGATATGTCGCGGCAAGCAAAAGTCATGGCCAAAGCAACACCCCAACCCCTGCCGTTCCTGATGATCGGCGCGATGCTGGGGCTTCTTAGCGGGTGGCTGGCTCTGGCGATGTGACCCCTGCACAGGCCCTGCGGCCTGACAGGCATTCAGCGATCAGCGGTAGATGAAACCGTAAACCGGATTGACGCGGCCGAGGGTGCCGTTGGGATTGGCGACGCGCACCTGCGACCAGTCGTTGCGGGCGGAGACATCGACCACCAGCGTGTCCTGGGTGATGCGGTTTCGTTCCCAGTTCGCCTGATCCACCAGAACGCGGCGACTGTCGACGACATTCGAGACCACCGCCACATGCCCCATAGGCATTTTCCGGCTGCCGCTGAAATTCATCACCGCACCGATTTTCGGCTCCGAGCCGCGCTGATACTTGCCAGCGGCCTGATTCCACCAGGTACGGGCATTGCCACGAATCTCGATCCCGGTGACAGCGCGGGCGAAGGGCACGCACCAGATACGGCCACGCACGGGCTTCAGCGACGCCTTCGCCGCCGCGACGGCAGACTTCAGTTCGGCCCGTCGCTGGTCGGTTTCTTTCGCGGCCTTGTGCAGCGCCGTGCGGCTTTGCTTCTTCGGACCGTTTGAGGTGCTGACACGGGCATTGCTGGCCTTGATGGCTGGCTCATGCCGTTCGGCAAAACTGGCGGTCGGGGGAACGATCAGGCTGAGGGCCAGAAGCGCGGCGCTGAGGGGGCGGATCATGGTCAACGGTCTATTGTTTCGGTGCGGCTTCCGTTTGGCACAGAGGCCGCCAATGCCGCAACTGCGAGAATTTCCGCTGAGCAGATATCCGCCACTGTCCCCGTCCCGGCCCGTGTCCTGCCCGGTGCAGAGCCTGTCGGGAACGGGCTTTCCTTTCCCCGGCTCAACGGCTAGCACGACGCCTGTAGTTCCACAGGAGGCTCGCATGAATACCGATATCAAACGCATCGGGACCGGCGCCCGGATGAGCGAAGGCGTCTGCTACAATGGCATCGTCTGGCTGGCCGGTCAGGTTGGCAACCCCGGTGACAGCGTGGCAGATCAGACCCGCACCTGTCTCGCCGAGGTCGACCGTATCCTCGCCGAAGCGGGCACCGACAAGACCCGCATCCTGTCGACCCAGATCTGGCTGGCCGACATGGCGGATTTTGCCGAAATGAACGCGGTCTGGGATTCCTGGGTGCCACAGGGCCATACGCCCGCCCGCGCCACTGGCGAGGCCAAGCTGGCCGCGCCGGAATACCGGGTCGAGGTCATCGTGACCGCCGCACTGAAGTGAGATGTGAAAGGGGGCCAGAGCGGCCCCCTTTTTCCTAGCTGCGCAGATAGGCGACCAGTTGCCGGGTCGAACTGTCCTTGCCCTCGGCGCTTTCGCGCCCCTCAAGGATCGGTTGCAGCGCCAGCGCCAGTTCCTTGCCCAGTTCGACCCCCCATTGGTCATAGCTGTTGATGCCCAGAATCACGCCCTCGACAAACACGCGGTGTTCGTAAAGCGCGATGATCTGACCCAGGGTGAAGGGCGTAAGCTTCGGGATCGCCAGCGTAGTGGATGGCCGGTTGCCCGGAAAGACGCGGTGCCGCGCCTGACGCTCCAGTTCCGCCCCGGTCAGACCCTTCTTCGCCATGATGGCACGGGCTTCTTCCAGACTGCGGCCTCGCATCAGCGCCTCGGATTGCGCAAGGCAATTTGCAACCAGCAACAGATGCTGATGCGCCAGAGCAGGTTCGTGACCCTCTCGCGCCACGATGAATTCACAAGGCACGACACGGGTGCCCTGATGGATCAGCTGGTAGAAGGCGTGCTGGCCGTTGGTCCCCGGCTCTCCCCAGACCACCGGGCCGGATTCGTAAGGCAGATCAATGCCATCCATGCTGACCCTCTTGCCGTTCGATTCCATTTCCAGCTGTTGCAGATAGGCGGGCAGACGGCCAAGACGCTGGTCGTAGGGCAGCACGGCGCGGGTGGCATGACCGCAGATCTGGTTGTGCCAGAGCCCGACCAGAGCCAGCAGAACCGGCAGGTTCTCGGCAAAGGGCGCCTCGCGGTAATGCGTGTCCATATCGGCACCGCCGCGCAGAAATTCAGTGAAATCCTCGGGACCAATGGCGATCATCAGCGACAGACCGATTGGCCCCCACATGGAATAGCGGCCGCCTACCCAGTCTTCGAAACCGAAAACACGCGCAGGATCAATGCCATATGCTGCCGTCTTATCACCGGCCGTCGACACGGCGACGAACTGCGCGGCAGGATTTGTGACCTTTTCTGCCATCCATGCCTTTGCCGTATTGGCGTTGGTCATGGTTTCAATCGTGGTGAAGGTCTTGGAGGCCACGATGACCAGCGTGGTTTCGGGGTTCAGGTGCTTCAGCGTATCTGCAATATGCGCGCCATCGACGTTTGACACGAAATGGCACCGCGGCCCGTCGGCATAGGGGGACAGCGCCAGACAGGCCATGGCCGGGCCAAGGTCCGAACCGCCGATTCCGATATTGACGACATCTGTGATGCGCCCGCCCTGGCCGGTGAAGCGGCCTTCGCGCACATCGCGGGCGAATGCTTCGCAGCGGGCATGGATCGCGCGGACTTCGGGCATGACATCCAGCCCGTCGACAAGGACGCTGCCAGAGAGGTTGCGCAGCGCGGTATGGAGAACGGCACGCCCCTCGGTCTCGTTAATCTTCGCCCCCGAGAACATGGCCTCGCGCCTGTTGGAAACCCCTGCCCCTTCGGCAAGTTTCACCAGAAGATCAAAGGCTTCTGCGTCGATCTGTGTCTTGGAGAAATCAAACAGCATTTCGCCGCGCCGCGCCGAAAATGCCTGTGCCCGATCCTTCGACGACATGAGGTCGCTGATCGTGGTCGCAGCGGTCCGGCTGCGATGGGCCAGAAGCGCGTCAAATTTCGTGGTCATCAAAAGATCCTCTTGGCTGAATCCGCCGGGTCACTCGGCCCAATGGACCGTCGCATTCTTCAACACCGCCGCGACCGGAGCCTCAAGGGGGTCCATGCCCGCCGCACGCTCCACCGCTGCGCGCTTTTCCGCGCCGGTGATCAGGATATGGATATGCATGGCCCCTGCCAGAACCGGCGCCGTGAGGGTGATCCGCGGCTCACCTGCCGCTTCGGCACGCATCGGCAGCAGTACGGGCGCATCCGGGGCCAGCGCCTCGGCCAGACGATCAGCGCCCGGAAACAGGCTGGCAGTGTGCATATCCGCCCCCATGCCCAGAAGAAGGACCGAGATGGGCAGATGCGGCGCAAGCTGCGCCTCCAGATCCGCCAGAACATCCTCGGGCTGCGGCGCAGGTTGATAAAGCGGCACAAGATTGGCGCGCAAAGCCTTGCCGCGCAACAGCCTTTCCCGCAACAGCCGGGTGTTGGAGCGTGGGCTGTCTTCCGGCACCCAGCGTTCGTCGCTCAGAAAGACCGACACCTTGTCCCAGTCCAGATCGACCCCTGACAGAGTGTCGAAAATCGGCCCCGGCGTGGTGCCACCCGGCACACAGAACGAGGCGCGGTCCTCGCGGCGCAGAAAATCCGCCAGTTCACCCGCCAGCTTGTCGGCCAGCGCCAGCATCATCAGTTCACGGTCAGGGTATTCAACGAAGTTCATGCCTTGATCTCCCGCCAGCGCCGCCCGTCGCGGTGCATCAGCATCAACGCATCTTCCGGCCCCGAGGCTCCCGCGTCATAGCCCTTTGGCCGGTCGTCGCGTGCTTCCCAGCCCTGGATGATCGGATCGGTCCAGGCCCAGGCGGCCTCCACTTCGTCGCCGCGCATGAACAGGGTCTGATTGCCGCGGATCACATCCATGATCAGCCGTTCATAGGCGTCGGGCATGTCAGTGCCCTCTTCCCCGAAAGCCTCGGTAAAGCTCATGTCCAGCGGCACCTGCGTCAGACGCATGCCGCCCGGGCCGGGCTCTTTAATCATCACCTTGAGGTTCATGCCCTCATTCGGTTGCAGCCGGATCACCAGCACATTCTCGCGCCAGCCCGAGGCATCGTCAAAAATCGAATGCGGGGGCTCCTTGAAGGTGATCGCGATTTCAGAGGCCCGCGCACGCAGCTTCTTGCCGGTACGCAGATAGAATGGCGTGCCCTTCCAGCGCCAGTTCGCCACATGAACTTTCAGCGCGATATAGCTTTCCGTCAGACTGTCCGGGTTTTCCGCATCGTCCAGATAGCCGGGTGCGCCGCCTGTGGCCAGATATTGCCCACGCACGATATCCTCGGCAGGAACGGGCTGCAAAGCACGGATAACCTTCAGCTTTTCATCCCGAACAGTATCAGGGTCAAAGTGGAACGGCGGCTCCATCGCAATCAGGCAAAGCAGTTGCATCATATGGTTCTGCACCATATCGCGCATGGCGCCGGACTTGTCGTAATAGGCGCCGCGGCCTTCAACACCCACGGTCTCGGCCACGGTGATCTGCACATGATCAACGAACTGGCTGTTCCACAGCGGCTCGAACAGGATATTGGCAAACCGCACTGCCATCAGATTCTGCACCGTCTCTTTGCCAAGATAATGGTCGATGCGGTAAATCTGATGCTCTGCAAAATGCGTGGCCAGTGTCTCGTTCAACGCGCGGGCGGTGGCAAGATCGCGGCCGAAGGGTTTTTCCACCACGATGCGGCTGTCGGCATCGGCGATGCCATGCAGATGCAGACGCTCCGCCAGATCGCCGAACAGCGCGGGCGCGACCGAGAAATAGAAGGCGCGCACCGCACCCTGCCGCATCAGCGCGGCCAGCGCGGGCCAGCCGTCTTCCCCTTTGGCATCAATGGCCACATAGTCCAGACGGCTCAGAAACTCTGCAATGGCAGCCGGGTCCAGCTTGTCACCGGCCACAAACTCCTCGATCGCCTCACGCACCAGCGCCTGAAACCCGGCCCTGTCCATCGCGGACCGCGCGGCGCCGATGATCCGGCTGTCTGCGGGCACCTGTCCTGCCAGATAGCGGCGATAGAGGCCGGGAAGGATCTTGCGGCGCGCCAGATCGCCGGTGGCTCCGAAAATCACGAGGTCGAACGTTTCGACCGGGATGACGCGTGAAACCATGGGCCTCTCCTCGCAGCTTTGCGGCGCTGCGCCGCAAGTATGTTAGCGCTAACGATCCGCCTTTTAGCCGCTTCGCATCTGCAAGTCTAGCACTCGCTGCGGGAAAGCGGAATGGCGTGGCGCTTTCATCGCAAGAAGCTGCTCAGGCCTCCAGCTCGGCATCCCAGTACAGATAATCCATCCAGCTTTCATGCAGATGGTTCGGCGGGAAGCGCCGGCCATGCGCCTGCATCTCTTCCGCGCTCGGCGGCACGGGTTTGCGCATCAGGCGCATGCCGACCTGTTTCAGCGTCTTGTTGCCCTTCTTCAGATTGCAGGGCGAGCAGGCGGCAACCACATTTTCCCAGCTCGTAATGCCCCCCTTGGACCTTGGTAGCACATGGTCAAACGTCAGATCGCCCTTCGATCCGCAGTACTGGCATTTGAATTCGTCCCTCAGAAAAAGATTGAAGCGCGTGAAAGCCACGCGCTTCTGGGGTTTGACGAATTCTTTCAGCACGACGACCGAGGGGATGCGGAACTCGGCCCTCTGACTGTGCACCACCGCATCATATTCGGCGAGGATCTGCACCCGGTCCAGACAAACCGCCTTGATGGTTTCCTGCCAGGGCCAGAGGCTGAGCGGATAATAGGACAAGGGGCGATAATCGGCATTCAGCACAAGCGCAGGGTAATGCCGCAACGCCGCGGGTTCCCGCACGAAACTGGTTCTGAAATCACCGTCCATTCATCGACTCCGCCATCGTCCCGCCTGCCGTCCCGGCAGTCAGGGCGGGGAGTCCGCCCCGACAGGGGAAACTATATATCGCGTCCGGCGACAGGCAAGCCCCATAGTGTCGGGCATGGTTCTGGCAGGGCCCTGTAACGTCGTGATGACGAAAGCGGCAGATGTCCGGCTCAGCGCGTCTCTTTCGGGCGCAGCGCAAACCAGATCAGCGCGCCGCCGGCCAGAACGAGGAAGGGCAGCATCGCCATGTTGACTGCCGACCAGCCCGCCTGCACCGAACCGCCCGAGCAGTTCATCAACCCGCCCGAGGCGAAGGAGGCCATCGACACCCCGCCGAAAACCACGAAATCGTTCAGCCCCTGCATGGTGCCGCGCTCTGCCGCGGTGTGATGCCCCGCCAGCATGCTGGTGGCGCCGATGAAGCCGAAGTTCCAGCCAATCCCCAGAAGGATCAGCGCGATATAGAAGTTCTCAAGGTTCACCCCGGACATGGCCACAGCCCCCGATCCGGCAAGGATCAGAAGACCAAGCGCAATCACCTTCTCCACCCCGAGGCGCGCGATGATATGGCCGGTCACGAAAGATGGCGCATACATGGCAAGCACATGGGCAGACACGATATTCGCCGCATCCGAGGTTTCGAAGCCGCAGCCCACCACCGCCAGCGGCGAAGAGGTCATCACGAGGTTCATCAGCGCATAGCTGACGGTGGCGCAGACCATGGCGACGATAATCGCCGGATCGCGCAGCAGCTCGCGCCGTGTGCGTCCCGCTGCTGCCCCGGCCCCGCGCACCGCCGGACGGGTGCTTTTCAGCGCCCCGAACAGGAACAGCCCTGCGAGGTTCAGTACGATCACCGTCAGATAGCTGCCAAGGAACGGCACGACCATGGCCTGCGAGGTCAGCTTCACCAGCTGCGGCCCGAAGATGGCCGAGGCCAGCCCCCCCGCCATCACCCCGGAAATCGCCTTGGGCCGGAACGCCTCTGACGCCGCATCGGCTGCCGCGAAACGGTAGAAACCCTGCGCCGACATATAGCCGCCGGTCAGCAGGCTCGCCGCCGAAAACACAGCGAATGATCCGATATACAGCCCGTAGGCAGCCACCGCCGCCCCGGCCGCCCCGGCCAGCGCGCCCAGCACGAAACCGACGCGCCGCCCCCAGCGCTGCATCACCGCCGACAGCGGCTGTGCCCAGAGCATGGACCCGATGACGGTCAGCGAGATCGGCAATGTGGCCCAGCACGGGTTGCCCGCCAGCTGGCTGCCCGCCAGGCCGCCGATTGTAAAGATCACCGGCATCTGGGCGCCCAGAACCGCCTGCGCGGCCACGAGAACCCACATGTTGCGGCGGGCGATGCTGTCATTCGGAAGGGATGTCACGCTCATGGCGGCAGCTAATCCGCCCGTGCGCCCTTGCGCAAGGGGCAAGCGCGCCCCTAACCTGCGGCAAATCGGGGGAACCATGGTCGGACGTATCATCGAGGGACCGGCAGATATTGCCGAGGGCATGGACTGGCTGAGCCGCCATGACCGCAGATTCGCCGAGGCACATGCTCTGACCGGCGATCTGCCGCTGCGCCGACGCCCCGAAGGCTTTGCCGAACTCCTGTCCGCCATCGTCAGCCAGCAGGTTTCGGTCGCCTCCGCCCGCGCCATCTGGGGCCGGATGGAGGCGGCGGGCTTCACCACCCCCGAAGCAGTGCAGACGGCCTGCGACGAAGACCTGCGCGGTTGCGGTCTCTCCCGCCCGAAACTGCGCTATGCGCGGGCGCTTGCGGATTCGGGGCTGGATTTCCCGGCGCTGCGGGCGATGCCGGATGACAGGATCATCACGCAACTTGTTGAACTGCCAGGGATTGGCCGGTGGACCGCTGAAATCTACGCTATGTTCAGCCTCGGCCGCGCCGATGTCTTCGCTCATAACGACCTCGCCTTGCAGGAGGCGGCGCGGCTGCTTTTCAATCTCGAAAAGCGCCCCAATGAACGTGAGATGCGCGTGATCGCCGCCGAATGGTCACCGTGGCGGGCGGTTGCAGCGCGGCTGCTCTGGGCCTACTACCGTGTGGCAAAGGACCGCGAAGGGATCAGATGATGCTGCAATCGAAACGCAAGGCGCCGCAATCGGGCAAGGCAAAATCCATGGTGATCTTCATCCATGGCTATGGCGCCGACGGCGATGACCTGCTGGGTCTCGCCGACCCGCTGGCGCCGCATCTGCCCGATACGGTGTTCTACAGCCCCAACGCTCCCGAACCCTGCGTCGGCAACCCTTTCGGCTATCAGTGGTTCCCGATCCCGTGGCTGGACGGTTCTTCGGAAGAAGCGGCGCAGGCCTCCATGGCCGTCTCGCTTGAAAAGCTGAATTCTTTCATCGACGCGAAGCTGGCGGAAGAGAAGATCGGCATCGAAGCCCTTGCCCTGGTTGGATTTTCGCAAGGCACGATGATGAGCCTGCATCTGGCTCCGCGCCGCGACAGCGCCATGGCCGGCGTCGTCGGATTCTCGGGCCGCCTGCTGGTGCCGGAACTGCTCGGCGCTGAAGCGCAGGTGAAGCCGCCAATCCTGCTGATCCACGGCGATGCCGACGAGGTCGTGCCGTTCGAGGATATGGGCCGCGCCGGCGACGCTCTGGTCTCGGCCGGGTTCGAAGTTTATGGCCATGTGATGAAAGGCACTGGTCACGGCATTGCCCCCGACGGGCTGCAAGTCGCCCTGTCCTTCCTGCATGACAAGTTGCCCGGCTGAGATTTGAGTATTTGGGCACGAAGCAAGGCGCATCCGGTCTTGCTTCTTGAAAAAATACTCCCGCCGGAGGCAGCCGACAGCGCCGCAAGCTTGCCGCCGGAAGTTAAAAACGCCCGGTAAGGCCTTGCCAAAGAAGACGTTTGCGGCGCGTGAACTCGGACAGATCCAGGGAGCCATCTGCCACCCGTGCGGGTTCCTGCGCGGCAAGCGCAAGAACCGGCCGCGTCAGGAAGGCGGCCAGTGCCGCACCGCGTGGGATAGGTTCGCGCGCTGTATCGAGGCGCGCAAGCCCTTCGCGGGCCAGCGCTGCGACGCCAGCAGGCGTCCCGTCAACCAGCGGAATGCGGCCCAGAGTTTCAAGCTGGGGCACCGCGCGCAGGTAATTGGCCAGGGCCTGCGCAGCGCCCAGACTGCGCGCTGCGGGCTCCGCCCGGTCCGGCGCGCCCAGAGCTTTCGCCGCGAGCCACAGCAAAGCCCCGCCGGTTTCCTCAAGATACCGCCACAGCGCGGCGGCATCGGCATGTGGTTCGCGCCAGACATCCCATTGACGTGCGGCGACCACCCCGTCCAGAGCTTCGGCCGGCAAGCCTTTGTCACGGATCAGCTTTCCCAGCGGGGTCATGACCTCATGCGGCTGCCCGCCACCTGCCGCTGCGGCCTCGACCGCATCGCGCCACCATTGCAGGCGCATTTCGGCGATCATCGGCTCTTTGCTCGCCCAAGGCGCACGCGCAACCTCGGCATTGAAGGCGTAGAGCACCGCCAGCGCCGGGCGATCCGTCACCGGCGCAGCCATCAATGCGGCGAAACGCTCCGGGTCGGCGCGCTGCACGATTTCGGCGCAGGCCTCGCTCATGCGGCGCCCTGATCGCGGATCAGCTTCCACTGGATCGCATCGAGCAGCGCCTCGAAGCTCGCGTCCACGATATTCGGGCTGACACCCACGGTAGACCAGCGCCGACCCTGACCATCCTCGCTGTCGATGATGACACGCGTGACCGCCTCGGTGCCGCCCTGGGTGATGCGGACCTTGAAGTCCACCAGCTTCATGTCGTCGATACAGGCCTGATACGGTCCCAGATCCTTGGCCAGCGCCTTGTAAAGCGCGTTGACCGGGCCGCGGTCGGTGCCAGCCTCATCCATGCTTTCCGAGACGGACAGCATCTTGTGACCGTCGATCTTCACCACCACCACCGCTTCCGACAGGGAAACCATGCGGTCGTATTTGTTCTTCCGCCGCTCGACAGTGACACGGTAGCGTTTCACCTCGAAGAATTCAGGGCAGAGGCCCAGCTCGCGCCGCGCCAGCAGCTCGAAACTCGCCTGCGCGCCGTCATAGGCGTATCCCTCGTCCTCGCGGGTCTTGATCTTGTCGAGGATCAGGGCAAGGCGCGGGTCGTTCGGCGCAACCTCGATCCCCGCCGCCGCCAGCCGGGCGCGCAGGTTCGATTGCCCGGCCTGATTGGACATCGGGATCAGCCGCTCGTTCCCTACCAGCGCAGGGTCGATGTGTTCGTAGGTCGTGGGGTCTTTCACGATGGCGCTGGCATGCAGCCCCGCCTTATGCGCGAAGGCCGAAGCGCCGACATAGGGGGCGCTGCGCAGGGGCACCCGGTTCAGGATATCGTCGAGCATGCGCGAGGTCTTGACCAGCCCCGCAAGTGCCGCGTCGCTGACGCCGGTGTCCAGCCTGTCACGGAACGGCGCCTTCAGCATCAGCGTCGGGATCAGCGTGGTGAGGTTGGCATTGCCGCAGCGCTCGCCCAGGCCGTTCAGCGTGCCCTGCACCTGCCGCGCGCCCGCCAGCACGGCAGCCAGCGAATTGGCCACCGCATTGCCGGTATCGTCATGGCAATGGATGCCCAGCCGGTCGCCCGGAATGCCAGCCGCGATCACGGCGCGGGTGATGGTGCCCACTTCTTCGGGCAGTGTGCCGCCGTTGGTATCGCAAAGCACGATCCAGCGCGCCCCCGCCCCGAACGCGGCTTTCAGACAGTCCAGCGCATAATCCGGGTTGGCCTTGTAGCCGTCGAAGAAATGTTCGGCATCAAACAGCGCCTCCCGCCCCTTCGTGACCACATGGGCCACGGAGGCGCGGATATTCTCCACATTCTCGGACAGGGTGATGCCGAGCGCGGTGGTGACATGGAAGTCATGGGTTTTGCCGACCAGACAGACCGCAGGGGTTTCCGCATCCAGTACCGCCGCCAGCACATCGTCATTCTCGGCCGAGCGACCTGCGCGTTTCGTCATGCCGAAGGCGGTGAAGGTGGCGCGGGTTTGCGGACGGTCGCGGAAGAAATCACTGTCGGTCGGGTTGGCGCCAGGCCAGCCGCCCTCGATGTAATCCACCCCCAGCGCATCCAGCGCGCGGGCGATCTGCTGTTTTTCCGACAGCGAGAATTGCACGCCCTGCGTCTGCTGGCCATCGCGCAGGGTGGTGTCGAACAGGTAAAGATGCTCGCGCATGACAGGCTGGCTTTCGGTCATTCAGTCTTCATCGACCACGCGGAAGATCGCGGGCACGGCAGGGCACGGGCGCATCTCGTTGCGGATCACATCCGACAGGCGGGTCTGGTGCAGGAACACATAGACATGCGCCGAAAGACCCTCCCACAGCCGATTGGTCAGCGATTGCGCCCGCGATCCCGACACGCCGCCCGAGGCCCCGGCCCCGGTGTGCATGGCGTTCACGGTTTCCTCGACCGCCTCCATCACCTCGGACACGCGGATGTCCGAGGGGCTTCGCGACAGGCGGTAGCCGCCGCCGGGGCCGCGCACCGCCTCCACCAGACCGGCACGGCGCAGCTTGACGAAAAGCTGTTCCAGATAGGGCAGCGAAATATCCTGACGCTTCGAAATCTCGGCCAGCGACACCAGATCCTCGGGTTTCGCCAGCGCCAGATCGGCCAGAGCCACCATGGCATAGCGGCCTTTCGTCGACAGTTTCATCGCCCGCTTCCCCCAAATCCATTGACGCCACCGGCAGGGGCGCTTAACTCACCTGAACCCCCGGGGCCTTGCCCGACGGGACTTAATGGAACCGCCCGGATTGCGCAATCTCCGAAGGGCGGACGACAGTAAAGGCGACGAAATGCCCGAAGTGATCTTTGCCGGCCCGGAAGGCCGTCTTGAAGGCCGTTACCACCCGCAAAAGGAACGCGACGCCCCGATTGCCATCGTCCTGCATCCGCACCCGCAATTCGGCGGCACGATGAACAACAAGGTGGTCTACAACCTTCATTACGCCTTCTACAACATGGGCTTCACCGTGCTGCGATTCAACTTCCGCGGCGTGGGGCGCAGCCAGGGCGAGTATGATCAGGGCATTGGCGAGCTGTCGGACGCCGCCTCGGCGCTGGATTACCTGCAAAGCATGAACCAGAACGCCAAGCATTGCTGGGTCGCCGGCTTCAGCTTCGGCGCCTGGATCGGCATGCAGCTTCTGATGCGGCGGCCAGAGATCACCGGCTTCATCAGCGTGGCGCCGCCGGCGAACATGTATGATTTCAGCTTCCTCGCGCCCTGCCCGTCCTCGGGTCTCATCATCAATGGCACCGCCGACCGCGTGGCACCGCCGAAGGATACCGTGAGCCTCGTGAACAAGCTGCACGAGCAGAAGGGCATCACCATCACCCACGAACAGATCGAGGGCGCGGATCACTTCTTCAGCAATGAAGAGGCGCATATGAAGCCCATGATCGACACGGTGTCCAGCTATGTGACCCGCCGTCTGGGGGAAGGCAGCCGCTGACATGGGCGTGACCGAGGATCTGGCCGACGCCCTTGCCCGCGACGTTCTGGCCGCACAGGACGAGATGGAGCAGGAGCGTTTCTATCTCGATGTCGCCAAGATGCTCGCCACCGTCTCGCCTTCGATGGAAGAGGCGTTCATGACCTCTGTGCGCGTGCGTCTGGCCGAACGCCGGGCGCGCGACTACCTCAACCGCCGCCTTGGCGCCCATCGCAAGGGAGCCGCCGGGTGACCGACCGGCTGACTGCGCAGTTCGCCTTTCTGAATGTCGCCGATGGCCTGAAATCGGTGGACCGCGCCAATGTGCTGATGGATGGCAGCCGGGCGGAGAACAGCGCCGAACATAGCTGGCATCTGGCGCTTTGGGCGCTGGTGCTGGGCCATGGTCTGCCTGAGCTTGACCGGGCGCTGGCCATGCTGGTGCTGCATGATCTGCCCGAGGTCTATTGCGGCGACCATCCCATTCATCTGATCGACAACCCCGATAAGGTCGCACAAGCCGAGGCAGCGGCGGCAGACCGGATTTTCGGCCATGCGCCGCCCGATCTGGCCGCACCATTGCGCGCCCTTTGGTATGAATTCGAGGCGGGCACGACACCCGCCGCGCGCCTGGCCAAGCGGCTGGATCATGCGCAGCCGCTGATGCAGGTGCTGATGTCGCCCTGCCCGCCCGCCGATCATCTGGATGTCGTGCGCGACAATCTTGCCACCGGCCGCGCCGCACGGTTCCGGCAGGAATGGCCGGAGTTCTACACCCATGCGGTTGACCTTCTGGCGGGTGGTCCGGGCACCGCAGGCCCCGACCTGCGCGCACGGCTGGCCTTTCTGGCCGAGGCGGACCGCCTGAAATCGGTGACCCGCGCCACCACGCTGGTGGATGGCTCGCGCTGCGAAACTTCGGGCGAACACAGCTGGCATCTGGCGCTTTATGCGCTGGTGCTGGCCGATCAGGCGGCGCCCGCAGTCGATATTGCGCGGGTGATGCGCATGCTGATCCTGCACGATCTGGTGGAAATCGACGTGGGCGATGTGCCGATTCATTCGGCGGATGGCAAGGCGCATGGCTCGACCCAGACACAGGCCGCCGAAGCCGCCGCTGCGGACCGGCTGTTCGGCCTGCTGCCCGTCGCCACCGGCACCCATCTGCGCGCCCTGTGGGAAGAGTTTGAGGCGGCTGAGAGCCCCGATGCCGTTTTCGCCAAAAGCCTTGACCGGGTGCAGCCGGTGATGGCGAACCTGATGTCGGGCGGCGGGACGTGGATCACCTATCAGGTCACCGCCACGCAGCTTGAATCCCGCGTGGGTGTGAAAGTCGCGCGCGGGGCTCCCGCTCTCTGGCCTTGGGTGCGGGCGCAGGCAGCGCCGTTTTTTGGCACCTGATCAGGGCAGCCTCCCCTTCTGTTGCATCTGCGGCAGCATGTCGCGCAGGGTGTTCCCCTGCGCCAGCCAGCCGCGCACTGCGCAGGTGGACGCCACATAAAGCGCCAGCGCCCCTTCGCCCTTCACCCCGGATCGGCGGGAAAACTCGCGGTGATTTCGCGGCAGCGGCACCTGCCGCCCCGCACAGGCCGCCGCATCGGCTGCCTGCGCGGGCTCGCCCGAAATCAGCACCGCCGCGCCCTCGTCGAACCAGATCGGCAAGGCGCCGGTCAACAGGCCCAAGGGCGGAATGGCGCTGTGCAGCGTGGCATGGGTCAGCTCGTGACTGAACACCCCTGCCGACTTCGCGCCCTTCGAATTCACGGTGATGAGGCTGTAGCCATAGGTCATACCCCGCGTGGTATAATTGTTCCGCCGGTCGCAGGCCCGCGTAGTGCACACCAGCCATTCCGGGCGCGCCGCGCCCCCCAGCGCCTTGCCGACCACCTTTTCGGCTGCGGCAATGTCCCGCCGGATTCGGGCAATCGCCGCCGGTTTCGCGGCGCGGTCGATCCAGAGACCCGGCGCAACCTCGGTCATACCCTCTCGGTTGGGCAACAGACCCGCCTGCACAGGCAGTCCGAACAGGATTGCTGCCACGACACCCGCCAGCCAGAACCGTTTCACTGCCCACTCCCCGTTGCGGCACCGACCCATCGGCGCATTTTGGTATGCAATTGCATACCGGGCTTCCCTTGCCGCAGTTTTTCCTTTATGCAGCCTCCATCCGAATCCTCAACCTGAAAAGGCCAGGCGCATGACCAAGATCAAGGTGGCGAACCCCATCGTCGAGATGGACGGCGATGAAATGACCCGGATCATCTGGGATTTCATCAAGAAGAAGCTGATCCTGCCCTATCTGGATGTCGACCTGCTCTATTACGATCTCGGCATCGAAGAACGTGACCGCACCAATGACCAGATCACTGTCGATTCCGCGCTGAAGACCAAGGAAGTCGGCGTGGCGGTGAAATGCGCCACCATCACCCCCGATGAACAGCGGGTCGAGGAATTCGGCCTGAAACAGATGTGGAAGTCGCCGAACGGCACCATCCGCAACATCCTCGGCGGTGTGATCTTCCGCGAGCCGATCATCTGCAAGAACGTGCCGCGTCTGGTTCCGGGCTGGACCCAGCCGATCGTCGTCGGCCGTCACGCCTTTGGCGACCAGTATCGCGCCACCGACTTCCTGTTCCCGGGCAAGGGCAAGCTCACGATGAAATTCGTGGGCGAAGACGGCACCGTGATCGAACGTGATGTGTTCGACGCCCCCGCCGCCGGTGTGGCCATGGGGATGTACAACCTCGACCAGTCGATCATCGACTTCGCCCGGTCCTCGATGAACTATGGCCTCATGAAGGGCTGGCCGGTTTACCTCTCGACCAAGAACACCATCCTCAAGGCCTATGACGGCCGTTTCAAGGATCTGTTCGCCAAGGTCTATGCCGAAGAGTTTGAAGACAAGTTCAAGGCCGCTGGCATCCATTACGAACACCGCCTGATCGACGACATGGTGGCTTCGGCGCTGAAATGGTCGGGTGGCTATATCTGGGCCTGCAAGAACTATGACGGTGACGTGCAGTCGGATACCGTGGCGCAGGGCTTCGGTTCGCTGGGCCTGATGACCTCGGTGCTGATGACGCCCGATGGCAAGACGGTCGAGGCGGAAGCGGCGCATGGCACCGTGACCCGTCACTACCGTCAGCATCAGGCGGGCAAGGAAACCTCGACCAACTCCATCGCGTCGATCTTCGCCTGGACCGGCGGCCTGAAGCACCGCGCGAAACTGGATGGCAATGAGGCGCTGGCCAACTTCGCCACCACGCTGGAAAAGGTCTGCGTGCAGACCGTCGAAGACGGCTGGATGACCAAGGATCTGGCGCTGCTGGTCGGCCCCGACCAGAAGTGGCTCACCACCATGGGCTACCTCGAAAAGGTGGACGAATACCTCAACAAGGCTCTGGCGGGCTGACGCCGGAGCGGGGCGGCCTTCGGGTCGCCCCTTCTCGTTTCACCACAGCGTATGCTGCATCCCCAGCGGCATCGGGGGCGAGGCCGCTTTTGGCGGCAGGCCGATGTCACGGCGCATGCGGTCATCAAGATCCTGGAACTGCGCCGCCAGTGGCCGCCGGGGTGCGGGGCGCAGCAGCGCCAGCGCGGCGGCGATGAACACGCGGCGCGCACCAAGGCTGTGGATCAGGGCATGGATTGCCGGAAGGCTTTCATCTTTGGTCATGGGATTTCCGGTGCGGATCACGCAACCGGCCTCTGCTGTTAGGTTGAAAATGACCGGACAGAGGTGCGACATCACGGCCAATGGCCCGTCACGCGCGCTTTGTGAAAGAAGTCCGGTCAGGGGTTCAGACGGTTGGCCACATGGGGCCGGTGAACTGCGGTCAGGCTCGGGCCAGGACGCGGGTTCGCTGCGAAGCTCGGGCAATGGCTGCTGCCGAGTTCACGCCGGTCGAAAGGGCGTATGCGTTGTAAGCCATGATCCGCCCTCCCTGTCTGAATTGCCGGATGCGACCCTGCTTGCACGGCAGCCCCGTCCGGGGCAAAGGAATTCGCCCGACGTGGCCGTTCTGCACTGCTGACGTGGCTTCAGCGCAACAGCGCCGATACAGGAGCGCCCAATGACCCAGACCGCCAAGGTCAGCCGCCATTCGATGATCGAGGATGCCCAAGGGATTGCCTATGGTACCGTCATGGCTTCCTTCGGCATCGTGATCCTGACGCATCTGGGCCTTGTCACCGGGCAAACGGCGGGGCTTGCGGTGCTGATCTCTTACGCGACCGGCTGGGGGTTCGGCCCGGTGTTCTTTGCAATCAACCTGCCCTTCTATCTGCTGGGCTGGCTGCGTATGGGTCCGGCCTTCACGATCAAGACCTTCCTCGCCGTTGCCTCCCTGTCGGGGCTGAGCATGGTCATGCCCAGCTGGATCGGCTTTGAGCATCTGAACCCGGTTTTCGGCGCGGTGCTGTTCGGCCTGGCCTCCGGTTCGGCGCTGCTGGCACTGTTCCGCCACGGGGCGAGCCTTGGCGGAATCGGAATTCTTGGCCTGATGATCCAGGATCGCTGGGGGTTTCGCGCAGGCTGGGTGCAGCTGGGTTTTGATGCGCTGCTTTTCACCATCGCCCTCTGCCTGCGGGATGTGCCGACGGTCGCGCTCAGTTTCATGGGTGCGGTGGTGGTCAATCTGGTCATCGCGATCAATCACCGCCGCGACCGCTATATCGTCGCCTGACCCCCGCGGGCCTGGCCCTGCACGGCACACAGATCAGCCTTGCAGAATGCGCGCTGCTCATTTCGCTGCGATGCGGCATATTTAGGTCATGAATGCTGACCTTCAATTCACCCCTCGCCACTCGCTGCTGGAAGATGCCCAGGGCCTGACCGCCGCCGCCATACAGGCGGCGCTGGGTATCCACCTGCTGCGTGCGGCCGGCTTGATCACAGGCGGCACCGCCGGGGTCGCGCTGTTGCTGTCTTATGCGACAGGGTGGAACTTCGGGCTGACCTTCTTTGCCGTCAACCTGCCCTTCTATGCCTTCGCCTGGATGCGGCGCGGCGCAGTCTTTGCCCTGAAGAGCTTCGTGACCGTCACCGCCGTCTCGCTTCTGGCCAGCGCGCTTGTGACATGGCTGCCGCTTCCCGGCATTCATCCCGCCGTCGCCGCGATCCTGTTTGGCGTGGTCGCGGGTGTCGGCCTGCTGGGCCTGTTCCGGCACGCCTCCAGCCTTGGCGGCGTGTCCATCGTGGCGCTGATCCTGCAAGACCGGCTGGGCCTTCGCGCGGGCTGGGTCCAGCTGGGGTTCGACCTCACCCTGTTCCTCATTGCTCTCACTGTCCTGCCCCTCGACAGGGTGCTGTGGTCGGCGCTCGGCGCGGCCATTCTGAATTTCATCGTGGCCATGAACCATCGCCGCGACTGGTATATCGTCACCTGAACCGGCCTTTTGCACAGGTTTCACTGGCGTTTCCGCCTGACCTCCTGTAAGGCGCCCCCAAACCCATTCTGTGAAAGAGACCCCTCCGATGGAGCTTCGCAACATCGCGATCATCGCGCACGTTGACCATGGCAAGACGACCCTCGTGGACGAATTGCTGAAACAGTCCGGCGCTTTCCGCGAGAATCAGGCCGTCAGCGAACGCGCCATGGACAGCAACGATATCGAGCGTGAGCGCGGGATCACCATTCTGGCCAAGGCCACCTCGGTCGAATGGAATGGCAACCGCATCAACATCGTCGACACCCCCGGTCACGCCGATTTCGGCGGCGAAGTCGAACGCATCCTGAACATGGTGGATGGCGTGGTGCTGCTGGTCGATGCCGCCGAAGGCCCGATGCCGCAGACCAAATTCGTGACATCCAAGGCACTCGCCCTCGGCCTGCGCCCCATTGTGGTGCTGAACAAGGTCGACAAGCCGGATGCCGAACCGGACCGCGCCCTGAACGAAGTGTTCGACCTCTTTGCCAACCTCGGCGCCAGCGACGAACAGCTCGACTTTCCGCATCTCTATGCCTCGGGCCGCGCTGGCTGGGCCGATGACAGCCTTGACGGCCCGCGCAAGGATCTGACCGCGCTGTTCGAACTGGTCGTGCGCCACGTTCCCGCGCCGAAACAGCTCGCCAAGGCGGGTGAGCCATTCCAGATGCTCGCCACCACCCTGTCGGCCGACCCGTTCATCGGCCGTATCCTGACCGGCCGGGTCGAGGCAGGCACGCTGAAAGTCGGCGCCTCGCTGAAAGCGCTGACCCGCACGGGCGAGCGGATCGAACAGTTCCGCGTCACCAAGATCCTCGCTTTCCGCGGCCTCGGCCAGCAACCCATCGACGAGGCGGTGGCAGGTGACATCGTCACCATCGCCGGCATGACCAAGGCGACTGTGGCCGATACGCTCTGCGATCTTTCGGTCGATACCGCCCTGCCCGCCCAGCCCATTGACCCGCCGACCATCTCGGTGACCTTCGGCATCAATGACAGCCCGCTGGCAGGCCGCGACGGCAACAAAGTGCAGTCGCGCGTCATCCGCGAACGGCTGATGAAAGAGGCCGAAACCAATGTCGCGATCCGCATCGAAGACACCCCCGGCGGCGAGGCCTTCATCGTCTCGGGCCGCGGCGAACTTCAGATGGGTGTGCTGATCGAGAATATGCGCCGCGAAGGGTTCGAACTGTCGATCTCGCGCCCGCGCGTGATCTTCCGCGAGGAAGGCGGCCAGCGCCTCGAACCGATCGAGGAGGTCATCGTCGATGTGGATGACGAATATTCCGGCGCCGTGATCGACAAGCTGACTGGCGAGCGCAAGGGCGATCTGGTCGAGATGAAGCCGGCAGGCGTCGGCAAGACCCGGATCGTGGCCCACGTCCCCTCGCGCGGTCTGATCGGCTATCACGGCCAGTTCCTTACCGATACACGCGGCACCGGCGTGCTGAACCGCATCTTCCACGACTGGGCGCCGCACAAGGGTCCGATCCAGGGCCGCCGCCAGGGTGTGCTGATCTCGATGGAGAACGGCACCTCGGTCGCCTATGCACTGTGGAACCTCGAGGAACGCGGCAAGATGTTCATCGGCGCGCAGGAAGCCGTCTATGTCGGCATGCTGATCGGCGAACATTCGCGCGACAACGATCTGGAAGTGAACCCGCTGAAAGGCAAGAAGCTGACCAACGTCCGCGCCTCCGGCACCGACGAAGCCGTGCGCCTGACGCCGCCGGTCCGCATGTCGCTGGAAGAGGCTATTGCCTATATCGACGATGACGAACTGGTCGAGGTCACGCCGAAGATCGTGCGCCTTCGCAAACGCGAACTGGACCCGCACGAGCGCAAGCGCCAGGCCCGCGCCGAATAAGGGGGCTCTGCCCCCGCGCCTGCGGCGCTCCCCCGGAGTATTTCAGGCAAGAAGCAAATCATCTTGCTCCTTGTCCAAATACTCTGGGGGGTGAGGCGAAGCCGAGGGGGGCAATGCCCCCCTTTTTTCATGCGGCTGCGGCCAGTCGGCAGGGGAGGAACGGTTCGACCGTGAGGCCATCGCCTTCAAAGGTACAGAAGCTGGCCTCCGGGATTTCGAGCCAGTCCCGTTCGCCGCGTTCCAGCGGCTCGGACACCACGGCACGCCCCCCCCGTGTCGGGGACCAGCGGTGATAGAGGCTGGGCGCCTGTTCGTCAGTGGCATAGCGCATGGCATAGAGCCGCTGGCCATCGGACATTGCGACGGTCAGGCGCAAATGCGGGGCATCGCCCTTTTCACGGGCCAGCCGGATAAAAGCTGCCGCCGCGCGTTCCATCGCACCACGCGGATCTTCTTCCAGTCCCTCCGCCACGGCCGCGAGAAACAAGGCCTCGCTGTCGGTCGCACCTTTGCGTGCCGGGTAAAGCGTATCGGGGATCAGCATTTCGGCATGGCGACGGAAATTGTCATAGCCGCCGACCTGCCCGTTGTGCATGAAGCTCCATCGCCCCCAGGTGAAGGGGTGGCAATTGTTGCGGCTGGTTGCGGTGCCGGTTGACGCGCGGACATGGGCGAGGAAAAGGCCGGATTTCACCGTCGCCACAAGGCTGCGCAGATTTGGGTCACTCCAGGCCGGCATGACATCGCGGTAAAGCCCCGGCTCAGGCCGGTCGCCATACCAGGAGATGCCAAACCCGTCGGCATTGATCGCGGTGCGGCATTCGGTGGCGCACTGGCTTTGGTGGATCAGGGAATGGCCGGGGCGGCTGACGATATCTTCCAGAAAGATCGGTGCGCCAATATAGGCGGCCCAACGGCACATTCACATCACTCCTGCGGCCGGTTGATCCGGTCGTCGCCTGTATTGCGGGGTTTCTGCACTCGCATCCTACAGCATGTGGCAGAAAAATGAAGATGGCATGACGCCTTGTCCGCGCTTGAAAACGGGAACAATTCCCGCGATCCTACGAAATATGGAGAAACTTGACCATATCGACCGCCGCATCCTCGCCATCCTGCAACGGGACGCCAGTCTTTCGCTGGAGGATCTGGGCGAAAGGATCGGCCTGTCTCGCAATGCGGTCTGGCGCCGGGTCAGGGCGCTGGAGGAAAGCGGCGTGATACGTGCCCGTGTCGCGCTGCTGGACCCGGAAAAGCTCGGGCTGGGCCTGACCGTCTTCATGATGATCCGGGCCGAGCGTCATACCCCCGACTGGCTGGAGAAATTCACCCGCGCCACGCGCGACATGCCGGAAATTCTGGGTGCCTACCGGATGACCGGCGATCTGGATTACCTGATCCGCGCGCGGGTGGCGGATGTGAAGGCGTTCGACCGGCTTTACAAGGATCTGATCGCGCGGGTCGAACTGCACGATGTCTCCTCCAGCTTTGTGATGGAGGAGACCAAGGAGACCACCGCGCTGCCGGTGTGAGGCAGCGCGGCGCCAAAGATCATTCGGCTTCTTCGACGACACACAGATCGCGAATGCTGGCGCCTTTTGCATGGGCCAGCGCCGCCTGATAGGCGTCGCTGTTGTAGCAGGCAACGGCAGCCTCCAGCGAGGGGAAGCGGGCAACCACGTTGCGCGCGCGGTCATTGCCTTCCAGCTGCACATAACGGCCGCCGCGGGCGAGGAAGGCCCCACCATGCGCGGCGATGGCCGGGCCGGCCTCCTTGGCGTATTTGCCGTAAGCCTCGGCGTCGGTGACGGTCACATGAGCAATCCACAGGGCAGTCGGCATCGGGTCAGCCTCCAATCACGGTTTCAACGGCGGCAATGGCCTGATCGGCCAGCGTGATGTCGGCACCACCTGCCTGCGCCATGTCGGGCCGGCCACCGCCTCCCTTGCCACCCAGCGCCTCGGCCGCAGCCTTGACCAGTGTCACCGCCGACAGGCGATCGGTCAGATCCGCCGTCACACCGGCCGCCACGGCCGGTTTCGCGCCGGTATCAGCGATCAGCAGCACCGCACCAGAGCCGATACGGGCCTTCATCTCGTCGATGAGGCCGGGCAGATCCTTGCCGGAAACCCCCTGCATGACCTGAGCAATCAGCTTCACACCATTGATTTCCCTGGCTTCCGGCCCGCCGGATTTACCACCCATCGCCAGTTCGCGGCGCAGGGTGGCAATCTCGTTCTCCAGCTTGCGGCGTTCGTCGAGCAGCGCGCGTGCGCGGTCGGCCAGTTCGGTTGCGGGCGCCTTCAGGACTGCGGCCACATCTGCCAGCAGCTTCTGCTGTTCCGCGACATAGGCCAGCGCCCCCTCGCCCGTCAGCGCCTCGATCCGCCGCACACCGGCAGACGACGCACTGTCGCTGAGCAGAAGGAAGGCGCCGATCTCGCCCAGACGGGCGACATGGGTGCCGCCACAAAGTTCAAGGCTATAGGTATGCCCATCGGTGCCCTTGCCTGAACCCGGCAGCGTGCCCATCGAAACGACGCGCACCTCGTCACCGTATTTCTCGCCAAACAGCGCCTGTGCGCCCAGGCCACGCGCATCATCCGGGGTCATCACCCGGGTTTCCACGGCACCGTTCTGGCGGATGAAAGCATTCACCTCCGCCTCGACCTGCGCCAGTTCCTCGGGCGACAGCGCCTTGGCATGGGCGAAGTCAAAGCGCAGCCGGTCCGCCGCGTTCAACGAGCCACGCTGCGCGACGTGATCGCCCAGAATCCGGCGTAGCGCCTCATTCAGCAGGTGTGTGGCAGAGTGATTTGCGCGGATCGCGCCGCGACGCTTGTGCTCGACCTCCAGCTTGGCGGGCTGGCCGCGCAGGATCGACCCTTCGACCACCTCGGCCATATGGATGAACACACCGGCAGCCTTCTTGGTGTCGGTCACACGCGCAAGGCCGGTATCGGTGCGAATCAGCCCGCTGTCGCCGACCTGACCGCCGCTTTCGGCATAGAAGGGCGTCTGGTTCACCACGATCTGCACGGCAGCGCCTTGCGCCGCATCGCCAATCGCAGCACCATCCTTCACCAGCGCCAGGATCTGCCCCTCGGCAGTTTCGGTGTCATAGCCAAGGAATTCGGTCGTGCCATGCGCCTCGGCCAGTTCGAACCAGATCGCGGCATCCTTGGCCTCGCCCGAACCCGCCCAGGACGCACGCGCCTTGGCGCGCTGTTCCTCCATCGCGACGTCGAAACCGGCGACATCCACCGCCCGGCCCTTCTCGCGCAGCGCATCCTGCGTCAGATCCAGCGGGAAGCCATAGGTATCGTAAAGCTTGAAGGCCGCCGCCCCCGGCAGATCGCCGCCTTCCGGCAGCCGCGCGAGTTCGTCATCCAGCAGCCGAAGGCCACGATCCAGCGTGGTGCGGAACCGGGTTTCCTCCAGCTTCAGCGTCTCTTCGATCAGGGCCTGCGCGCGGGTCAGTTCCGGGTAATGCCCGCCCATCTGCCGCACCAGCGCCGGGACCAGCCGGTACATCACCGGGTCCTGGGCACCCAGCATATGCGCATGCCGCATCGCGCGGCGCATGATGCGGCGCAGCACATAGCCGCGCCCCTCGTTCGAGGGCATCACGCCATCTGCGATCAGGAAGGAGGTTGAACGCAGGTGGTCGGCGATGACGCGGTGATGCACCTTGCCGGGGCCGTCCGGGTCGCCGTTGGTGACATTGGCCGAAGCCTCGATCAGCGCGCGCATCAGATCGGTGTCATAATTGTCGTGCTTGCCCTGAAGCAGCGCGCCGATCCGTTCCAACCCCATGCCTGTGTCGATCGACTGCATGTCCAGCTCGCGCTTCGAGCCATCCTCGAACTGTTCATATTGCATGAACACGAGGTTCCAGATCTCGATGAAACGGTCGCCATCCTCCTCGGCGCTGCCAGGCGGGCCACCCCAGATCTTGTCGCCGTGATCGAAGAAAATCTCGGTGCATGGGCCACAGGGCCCGGTCGGCCCCATCATCCAGAAATTGTCGTTGGTCGGGATGCGTATGATCCGGTCATCCGACAGGCCCGCGACCTTCTTCCAGATATTCGCCGCCTCGTCATCGGTGTGATAGACGGTGACCAGCAGCCGTTCCTTCGGGATATCGAAATCCTTGGTCAGCAGTTCCCATGCGAAAGGGATCGCCTCGGATTTGAAGTAATCGCCGAACGAGAAGTTGCCGAGCATTTCGAAGAAGGTGTGGTGCCGCGCCGTATAACCGACATTGTCCAGATCGTTGTGCTTGCCGCCCGCCCGCACGCATTTCTGCGCCGTCGTGGCGCGCACATAGTCGCGTTTTTCCACGCCGGTGAAGCAGTTCTTGAACTGCACCATGCCCGAGTTGGTGAACATCAGCGTCGGGTCATTGCGGGGTACGAGCGGGCTCGAGTCCACGACCGTGTGACCGTTACGGCGGAAGTAATCGAGATAGGTGGACCGGATGTCGTTCAACGACGGCATGATGTCGAGGCTCCGCGGCTGCGCCCCTAGGGCGGGAATGCTGTTGCGATCCGTTTAGCGGCGTGGCGCGGGGCTGTCCACCATTGCAAGGGTCACAGGGCACGGGCACATGCAAAAAGGCGGTCCGTCACCAGACCGCCCCTTGAGTGTCGTCGCTTGCGGAATGAATTCGATCACATATCCACAACGTCTTCCGAGCCGGGCTCTGACATGTGGAAATCCAGCCCGTTGGCGGCACGGATCTTGTCTTCGATCTCCATGGCAACGGTAGGATTGGCCTTCAGAAAATTCTTGGCATTTTCACGCCCCTGGCCGATGCGCTCATCCCCATAGGAATACCACGAACCCGATTTCTCGACCACGCCGGCCTTGACGCCGATGTCGATCAGCTCGCCGGTTTTCGAGATCCCCTCACCATACATGATGTCGAATTCAACCTGCTTGAACGGCGGGGCCACCTTGTTCTTCACCACCTTCACACGAGTTGAGTTGCCCACCACCTCATCGCGCTCCTTGATCGCACCGATGCGGCGGATATCCAGACGAACGCTGGCGTAGAACTTCAGCGCATGACCGCCGGTGGTGGTTTCGGGATTGCCGAACATCACGCCGATTTTCATACGGATCTGGTTAATGAAAATTACCATGCAGTTCGAGCGGCCAATCGAGGCGGTCAGCTTGCGCATCGCCTGGCTCATCAGGCGGGCCTGCGCGCCAACCGTGGCGTCACCCATGTCGCCCTCAATCTCGGCCTTCGGGGTCAGCGCCGCGACCGAGTCGACCACCACGAGACTGACGGCGCCGGAACGCACCAGCGTATCCACGATCTCCAGCGCCTGTTCGCCGGTGTCGGGCTGGCTGATCAGAAGTTCATCAAGATTAACACCCAGCTTACGCGCGTAGCTTGGGTCCAGTGCATGCTCGGCATCGACAAAGGCACAAACCCCACCCTTCTTCTGCTCTTCCGCCACCACATGCAGGGTCAGCGTGGTCTTGCCGGAGCTTTCAGGCCCATAGATTTCGACAATGCGGCCTTTCGGCAGCCCGCCGATCCCCAGCGCGATATCCAGCCCCAGCGAGCCGGTCGAGGTCGCCTCGATCTCCATCGCCGGGTTCTCGGCACCGAGCTTCATGATCGAGCCCTTGCCGAACTGCCGTTCAATTTGTGCCAGCGCACTTTCGAGCGCCTTCTGCTTGTCCATATCGCGCTTTCCGTTCAGATCGAGCAGGGTTGCCGTTGCCATTTCTTCGGTCCTTATCCCATAGCCGCACGGTCTGGGCAATGTGCGGGCGCTTTGCAGATTGTTCCCTTCTTGTTCCAGATTTTCCAGATCAAAACAAGAACAAATCTTCTGTCTCTTTCGTAAAATCAGCTTTTTCCCATTCGGGTTAAGAGATAGTTTACAAGGGCGGGGTCAGAGGCATCCCGATGTAAAAAAGAGGCAGGAATGCTCGTTTTCTGGCACCAGCGACTGACCATGCTGGCGACGCCCAAGACAGGGACCACCGCTATCGAGGCCGCGCTCGAATCACTTGCTCATCTGGCGATTCAGCGGCCCCCGCAATTGAAACATGCGAACCTCCGCAAATATCACCGCTTTATCGGACCCTGGCTGGAAAGCGCCGCGGGGGCGCCCTTCGACGTGATCGCGACGATCCGGGAGCCTCTGGACTGGCTTGGAAGCTGGTATCGCTATCGTCAGCGCGAGGATATTGGCGACGCGGCGAAAAGCACCGCCGGGATCAGTTTTGATCAGTTTGTTCGCGATTATTGCTCCGATGCCCCACCCGCCTATGCCGCCGTCGGCGCGCAGTCGCAGTTTCTGGCGCCGAAGAATGAGAAGGGTCTGACCCGACTGTTCCGCTATGAGAGGATCGAGGATCTGATCCAGTTTCTGGAGGACCGGCTGAACTGTGAGATCCTTCTGCCCAGGCTGAATGTCTCGCCCGTCATGGAACTCGGGCTGGACCCTGCAACCGAAAAGCTGCTGCGCAAGGTCGCCACCAAGGAGTTCGAGCTATACGACACTGTCGCCAGCCAGGGCTAAGCACCCGATATTTCAGTGCAACTGCTGCTGAACCGTATCGGTCAGATCGCTGAGCGAGAAGGGTTTCGGAAGGAATACCGAATTTGGGATGCGCGCCTGCGACTGTGACAGGCAATCTTCGGCATAGCCGGACACAAAGACCACCCGCACATTCGGCCGCGTTTCCAGTGCCTGCCGGACCCAGCTTGGCCCGTCCATCCCGGGCATCACCACGTCGGTCACGAAGATATCGACATTCACCGTCGGGTCTTCCAGCGTTTTGAGGGCAGCTTCGGCGCTGTCAGCCTCAAGCACCGTATAGCCGCGCAGGCGTAGCGCGCGACTCGCAAAAGCACGCACCGGGGCCTCGTCCTCGACCAGCAGGACCACCCCTTCCCCCAACCGGGCCGGATTACGACGAGAAGGTGCTGTTTTCTGTACCGTGCTCCCGGCGGAATTGATCGGGAAATAGAGATGGAACACGGTGCCGTGGCCAACTTCGCTGTCCACGAAGATGAAGCCACCGGACTGTTTGACGATTCCATAGGCCGTAGAGAGGCCAAGCCCCGTCCCCTCGCCGACCCGCTTGGTTGTGTAGAAGGGCTCAAAGACTTTCTGCAACCTCTCTGGCGATATGCCGCAGCCGGTATCGAGCACACGGATCACGGCATAATCGCCAGGCGGAACCACGGCGCGGTCGCGCCGAAGCTCTTCTTTCAGGGTCAACGCCTCGGTCTCGATACGGATCGTTCCACCGTCTGGCATGGCATCCCGCGCATTGACGACAAGATTCATCAGTACCTGCTCCAACTGGCGCTTGTCGGCCCGGATCGGGCCGAGGTCCGGTGCATGGGCCAGGCTCAGACTGATCCGTTCACCAACCAGCCGGTTGAGCAAATGCGTCAGGTCAGAAAGCAGTTCCTGCAGGTCCAGCCGCTCTGGCTTCAGGGTCTGTTTACGCGAGAAGGCCAGTAACTGACCGACCAGACTCGCCGCACGGTTCGCGTTCTGATGGATCTGCACCAGATCAGCATATTCGGGGTCGGCGCAGTCATGCCGCAACAGAAGAAGATCGCAATGCCCGGATATCGCGGTCAGCAGATTGTTGAAATCATGGGCAATCCCCCCGGCGAGCTGTCCGATGGCCTGCATTTTCTGGCTCTGGACAAACTGGGCTTCCAAGGTTTTGAGCGCGGTTGCATCGGTCAGGACAGCCAATGCCAGTGGTCTGCCGCCTTCGACGATGCGCCGCAATGTGATCTGAAAAAAACGGTCTGTCTCTGCCGTGCCAAGCCGCAACACCTCGGCCCCCGATGGCACACGCTCTGCCATGACGTCGGCCAGCCAGTCGGTGACCGGACGTCCCAGCCCCTCGAACAGGTCGGCAAAACTGATATCCTGATCGGGTGCCAGCCCGATCGCCTCGCGCGCCGCGCGATTGGCGGACATCAGGGCCCCGTCGTCCGCGAATTTCAGAAGGGCCACGGGGACCGTTTCGAAATCGGTTGATGTCAGTTCGGCCTGTCCCGGCATCGGCAGAAGATAGATCTCACGCCGTTCGCCCGGCCCCTCGATCTCGGCCAGAATGGCCCGGATCTTGCCGTCCGCCCCGTCAACCTCGATCTCCTCGCCGCTGCGCAGGCGCGTGGTGGTAAAAATCCGGTCCAGATGCCGGGGGCGCCCGCCCGCGAGTCGCCGCATCGCCTCGTTGCTGAACAGGATTACCCCGGCCTTGTTTGCCACCAGCATGGGAAGGCTGAGCGTTTCAGCACCACGACCGACGCCCGTGCGATCCAGAAATTCCTCCAGCCGCCACAGGAACATTGTGGGACCGATCCGGTGACAGCTGAGCCGGGTATGGGCATTGCGGGTCACCACATCCTCGCGCGCGGCGCCGCCGTTCATGGCGCGGCTTTGCAGCCGATAAAGCACCGAAGCCGGGCTGACGAAGTGATCCTGAAGCGAGGCCATCAGCGTGGTCCCGTCGCGGGGTCCAAATCTGGCCCGCGCGGCGGCATTCTGAAAACGGATCACACCCACGCCGTCCGTGGAAAAACACGGGGTCGCATCCTGCCCCATCAGCAGGCCCAGATCGCGTTCCAGCCGACGCAGGCGCAGCGCCTGCGCCAGGGTGATGCCGCGCAGGCCAAGGACCAGCAGGCAGAGCGTCATGCCGACACTGGCGGCAATCAGCCGGTTCTGCCCCTGCGGCGCCAGAGCGACCGTCACCGCGCAGCCCAGTGCCGCGGCCAGCAGAAGCCAGGCCCCCTGGCCCAGCCTTTGCGCGAAGGCCGTCACCGTTTCGGCCAGTGGCCGCCGCGAGATGCCTGCGCCCACAAGATTCCTGTCCACCATCCGCCCTCTCCGGGAATCGTCTGGCACCATTCGGCAGGGAAAAGGTTAACCGCCGCTTAACCGACGCCGGCCTCCCACAGCTCTTTGTTTCGAGCTTTACTGATCGCGCCGCAGCACGGCGACGAAGAAGCCATCGCCACCATCCAGCGGGGTCAGGCGGCGCTGGCTCGCGAGGCTCCAACCCGGTGATCTGGCCTGAAACGCAGCGATCTGGGCCTCGTTTTCGGCCCGCAGCAGCGAACAGGTGGCATAGGCCAGCACACCACCGGGCGCGACCAGTGTGGCGATACGGTCAAGAATCTGCGCCTGCACCGCGATCACTCCAGCAAGCCGATCGGGCGTCAGCAGCCATTTGCCCTCGGGTGCACGGCGCCAGCTACCGGAACCCGAACAAGGCGCGTCGGCGAGCACGAGGTCGAACGGCCCCTGCGGCGCCTCGGTCAGCGTCACGCGCGCTCCGGCACGTTTCGCCCGCGCGGGCAGGTCGCGCATCCGGCGCGGATCGGCGTCATGGGCAAACAGCTTCAGCCGCGCCCGCGCCGCCATGGCCAGCGTCTTGCCGCCGCCACCCGCGCAATAGTCAAGCACGCGCTGGCCATCCGCCAGCGGCAGCGCATCCACCACCGCCTGCGAAGCGGCATCCTGCAACTCCACCATCCCATCGGCATAGGCGGCCGATCCGGCCACCTTGCGGGCGCCGCCCGTCACTTGCAGTGCGGTGGGCGACAGCGGATGCGGGACGGTTTCGATCCCCTCAGCCGCCAGCGCAGCTTGCGCGTCAGAGAGCGCACAGCGTGCGGTATTCACCCGCAGGAACACGGGCGCACGGTGACGCAGGGCTTCGGCAAGTGCCCGGAAATCCGCGCCCAGATCCTGTTCCATACGGGGGCCAAGCCAGTCGGGCAGATCGTGTGCGGCATAACCTTCGGGCGTCTGGCCCGCATCCGCCAATGTCAGCGGCGCGGGCGCATGGCCCTCGCCGGTGAAAAAACTCTCGGGGTCTTGCCCTGCCGAACGCAAGCCGCCGAGGATCAGCCCGCGTCCGGTCTCGCCGCCACCGAGCGCGGCGAAACTGCGCCGACAGCGCAGCGCGTCGAACACCAGATCACGCACCGCATTCCGGTCGCCAGATCCGGCAAAACGCGAGGCTCGGCCCCAGTTTGTCAGCGTCTGTTCGGCGGGTGAGCCCGCCAGAATACGATCCAGAATGCCGATGGCAGCAGAGAGGCGGGCGGCAGGCGTCATGCCGCCACCGCCTGCCAGCCTGTTCCGGCACGTTGCAGCCGCAGGAAGGGCTGGCCCGTTGCGCCTTCCTCCTGCCCCGGCAGACGCGCGTGACCGGCGCAGAAAACCCAGCCTTCCGCAGCGATCCGCTCCAGCGCGGCGAGACGGGTCGCCACCGCCTGCGCCGGGTCGACGTCGAATTTGGTGGCGATCCGCGGATCGGCAAGCTGGATATCGGCGCGGTGCAGCATGTCGCCCACCACCGCCACGCGATCATCGATCACCAGCCCGATCTGACCGGGCGTATGGCCGGGCAAGCCCCAGGCCCGGACACCGGGCGCAATTTCCTCGCCGTCCTGCGCGCGGCGAATGCGGCTGGCGTTTTCCGCCAGCACACGACCCAAGGCTGCATGATCCTGTGCGGCCCAGTAATCGGCCTCCACCGCTCCGACATGCAGCCGGGAAGCGGCATATCCATCGCTCAGCAGCCCACCGCAATGATCGCCATGCAGATGGGTGAGGACCAGATCGCCGATATCATCCGGTGCCAGCCCCAGCGCGGCCAGCGCCCTGGCAACACGCCCGCCTTTGTCGCCATATAGCGCGCCCGAGCCGGTATCGATCAGCAGCGGCGCGGCACCCGGACGACGCAGCAGATAGGCCTGCACCGGCAGGACAACTTCGTCCGGCAAGGCAGTGCCGCGCGGATCGGGAAAGAAATCCTGCCCGAAGCGCACGGCGCCGTCATAAATCCGGATCAGTTCCGCCCCATCCCAGCGCAGGATGTCGCCCGTCGCCTGCATCAGCCGATCCGGTAGTTCGGGCTTTCGCGGGTGATCTGCACGTCATGGACATGGCTTTCCTTCAGCCCCGCCCCGGTGATGCGCACGAAATTGCAGCCCTGCCGCATCTCGGCCACCGTGCGGTTGCCGGTATAGCCCATGGCGGCGCGCAGACCGCCGACAAGCTGGTGGATCACGGCGGCGGCGGACCCTTTGTAGGGCACCTGCCCTTCAATCCCTTCCGGCACCAGCTTGTCGCTGGCGGCATCCTTCTGGAAGTAGCGGTCGGCCGAGCCGCGCGCCATGGCGCCAAGGCTGCCCATGCCGCGATAGCTTTTGAACGAACGGCCGTTCCACAGGATCACCTCGCCGGGGCTTTCATCGGTGCCCGCGATGGCCGAACCGACCATGGCGCAGGAGGCGCCGCCCGCGATGGCCTTGGCAAAATCGCCCGAATATTTGATGCCGCCGTCAGCGATGACCGGGATATCCCCTGCCGCGCCCGCGCTGTCCATGATCGCGGTCAGTTGCGGCACGCCCACGCCCGCAACGATACGGGTGGTGCAGATCGAGCCCGGCCCGATGCCGACCTTCACCGCATCGGCGCCAGCGCCGATCAGCGCGCGGGTTGCCTCGGCGGTGGCGACATTGCCTGCCACCACCTGAACGGTGTTCGACAGCGCCTTGATACGCTCCACCGCGCGGGCGACACCCTCTGAATGGCCATGCGCGGTGTCGATCACCACCATGTCCACGCCCGCGTCGATCAGCGCCTGGCTGCGCTCGAACCCGGCATCCCCCACGGTCGAGGCGGCAGCGACGCGCAGGCGGCCAAGCTCGTCCTTGCAGGCCTGCGGGTTCAGCACGCTTTGTTCGGTGTCTTTCAGGGTCAGGAGGCCGGTCAACTTGCCCTTGCCATCGGTGACCAGAAGCTTCTCGATCCGCCGCGCCTTCATCAGGCTGATCGCCTGATCGCGGTCCACCGGCTCGCGCAGCACAGCGAGATTGTCGGCACTCATCATCACACTAACCGGGGTGCGGTCATCCGAAGCGAAGCGCATGTCGCGGTTGGTCACGATGCCAACCACGCGCCCCTCGGCATCGACGACCGGGAAGCCGGTGACGTTGTAACGATCCTGAAGCGCCTTGGCATCGGCCAGCGTCTGATCGGGCGTCAGCGTGATCGGCGAATAGACGATGCCGCTTTCGAACCGCTTCACCCGCCGCACCTCGCGCGCCTGTGCCTCGATGTCGAGATTGCGGTGGATCACCCCCAGACCACCCGCCTGCGCCATGGCAATCGCCATGCGTGCCTCGGTCACCGTATCCATCGCCGAGGAAAGCAGCGGGATATTCATGCGGATCTGCTTCGTCACGAAGGTGGATGTATCGGCATCGGACGGCAGCACATTGCTCGCCGCCGGAACCAGAAGCACATCGTCAAAGGTGAGCGCCTCGCGAATCTCCATGGGAGCCTCCTGAACGGGTCTATGGATGGGATCGTTTGGCGCTTCCCCATTTCACGGGGCGCAAGGAAGCGCAAGGGGAAATCATGCGCGCTCCGGGCGGAGGGGCCGCAAGGGGGGCTGTCGGCCCCCTCGCTCCTCCGGGGCTCACCCCCGGGGATATTGTTGCCAAGATAAAGGCAGGTCCGTTTACCTTGGTCCAAATATCCTCGGGGTGAATTGCCGAAGGCAAGAGGGAGCGGAAAGCTCCCTTTCCAGCGGGGCTTGAGTGTCCCGCCCGGACGTGCAGGATGGCGCGGCGGAACGGAGGGCAGGATGCGCGTCGCCATTGTCGAGAATACGAAGGTCACCCATCACGGTCAGGTCGGCGTCGCCCTGCACGAGGCCGCGGCGCGGATCGGGCTCTACAAGCCCTGGGTCGATGGCCAGTTGCCTGATCCCGCCGATTACGATGCGCTGGTCGTCTTCGGCGGCGAACAGCACGCGCGGGCCGATGACAGCCACCCCTACCTGCCCGAACTCGCCCGCCGGATGCGGGCTTTTTCCGGGGCGGATCGCGCCGTTCTGGGCATCTGCCTTGGCAGCCAGCTTCTTGCGCGCGGTTTCGGGGCGGAGAACCGGATCGGAACGGCACCGGAATTTGGCTGGTGCAGCGTCGAACTGACCCCGGAGGGAACCGCCGATCCGGTGCTGGGCTGCCTGCCCGAACGCTTCATCAGTTTCCAGTGGCATTCCGACACCTTCACCCTGCCCGAAGGGGCGCTTCATCTGGCGCGCTCGGCCGGTGCCACACAGCAGGCCTTTCGTCTGGGCCGGGCCACCTATGCCACGCAGTTCCATTTCGAGGCGCATCGCGGCGTGGTGGCTGACTGGGCGCGCGGATTTCCGGCGGTGATGGAAGGCATGTCTCCCGGCTGGCTGGACCGGCACCCGCAAGAGGCCGCGCGGGTCGGGGTTGAGGCTGACCTCAACGGCCTGATGCTGGCCCGGGCCTTCGTGGCGCGGATCTGAACCGCGCCCGGCAACGGTTGCCTGTCAGAGGAAATCCTCGGCCCCAAGCTGCGCGGCCGTGATCCCCATGACGGTGAGCGACAGCCCCGGCGCCCCGTCGAAAGTCAGCCGGACCCCGCCGGGGATCGAGGTCTCGTTCACATCGCGGAACCGCAGACCATCCCCCAGATCAATCCGGTCCGCGCCATTGCGGAAATCGGCTATGGTGCCGATCCGCATCCGGCGCCATGTCGAGGATGCGCGAACGCCCCGCATCCCGCAGCAACTGACGATCGAGCTGCGTCCAGCGCTCGGCCCGGCAGCGGCTGCCGCCGGATGATGTCGCGAAGCTCGAAGGCAAACCGCTTGAAGGGCGACAGTGCCCCGGACTTCTGGTGAAGATGATGGAAGTCGAAACGCCAGCCATCCCGTTGTCGGCCACCGTGCTTGCGCACGAGGCCATAGAGCCAACGGTCTAGCCCGCCGGTCAGGTCGAAGTACGCCCGGTCGATGGTGAGGATGAGCGCATTGTCGAGCGCGGCCTGGTAAAACCAGTCGGTCATCGGGCGTCTCTGCGTCGGCAACAACCCCGCGATCTTCGCCAGCAGATCGAGCCGCAAAACCGGAGATGCGGCTTTGCGGAAAAGCGCCTTTCCGTATTTGCGAAGGAACAGCACCGTGGCCACCTCGCCGGCCTCATAGGCGAGCTTCCAGTCCCAGGCGCCACTGGCGTCGGAGGCTCCGAAAGCGGTTTCCATGGCGCTGCGGAGGACAGCCGTATCGACGCTTTGACCGCGTTCGAGAGGAGGAAGGAGGAGATTGGCGGCGGCCAGGACTGCGGGCGCGGCCGCCAGCGGCGTGACCGGATCGGTCACGGGCGACGAGATGTTCATGTCGGGGATCCTCGGAGAGCGGGAGGGACAAGCCCGGACAGTGCTCTCTCTCGACCACCCGGACTCACCCCGTCCCGGCCCCTCTCTGACTCTTCATCACAAGCCCCATCGCCCCGCCCATGCGGGGGGCGACAGCGCTTCGCTATCAAATTTCGCAAGGCTTCGTTGATTGTAAGCGATATTCATGAGATATACCGACTTGAGATCAATCATCAGGGCCGAGATCTGAATTTCATGGAGCAGGCGCAAAGGAATCCGTTTTCAGGCGCCGTAACCGTTTTTCACGAGCGCTGGCTCCCCGAGGAGGCCACACCTGCGGGCTATGCTGCGCTGATCGATGCCTATGCGCTCGCGACGCCCCTGCCCCGGACACTTTCCGCCATCGGCCCACGTCACAAGGTCTACGAGGCTGACGGCTGGCGCCTCTACACGCCCCGCCATGAACCCGAGGCGAGCCTCATCGGTCATCTGACCTTCGCGCTGCGCTACGAGGGGCTGGATCTGGCAGTTCTCAAGCGGCTGTTCAAGGCAACCGGGCCAGAGCCGATCCAGGCCATTGTCGAGGCTGCCCCGACGGGCAGCTACGCGCGCAGGATCTGGTTCCTCTATGAATGGCTCCTCGGCGCGGAATTGGAGCTGCCCGACGCTACACGCGGCAATTACGCGCCCGTGGTCGATGCCAGGCTCCAATGGGACGCAGAGGGCGCCCCCTCGACGCGCCACCGGGTCCGCAACAACCTGCCCGGCACCCCGGATTTCTGCCCGATGATCTTCCGCACTCCGGCAATCGAAGCCTTCATTGCCCGCGATCTGGCAGCCGAAGCCCGCGCGGTACTGGCCGAGGTGCCCGCCGATCTGCTCGCGCGCACGGCGGCCTTCCTGCTGCTCAAGGATTCACGGTCGAGTTTCCAGATCGAAGGCGAGAACCCGCCCCAGGATCGCATCCGGCGCTGGGGCCAGATCATCGGCGAAGCGGGACGGCATCCGATCGACCGGGCAGAACTCGAACGCCTGCAACGCATCGTCATCGGCGATGCCCGCTTCGTCCATCTCGGCCTGCGGCAGGAGGGCGGCTTCATTGGCGAGCACGACCGCGCGACCGGCGCCCCCCTGCCCGATCACGTCAGCGCCCGACATGAAGACCTGCCTGCGCTGATCGCGGGGCTCGAAGCGTTCGACCGCGATATCGCACCGGGGCTCGACCCTGTTCTGGCGGCCGCCGGCCTCGCCTTTGGCTTCGTCTATATCCACCCGTTCGAGGACGGCAACGGGCGCCTTCATCGCTACCTGATCCACCACGTGCTTGCCGCACGCGGCTTCAATCCGCCCGGGCTGGTCTTCCCGGTGTCGGCGGTGATCCTCGAGCGCATCGACGCCTATCGGCAGGTGCTCGAGAGCTATTCGCGTCGACTGCTGCCCCAGGTCAGCTGGCGCCCAACCGATCGCGGAAACGTCGAGGTGCTGAACGACACCGGCGATTTCTATCGCTTCTTCGATGCCACGCCCCATGCCGAATTCCTCTTCGCCTGCGTGGCCCAGACCATCGACCACGACCTGCCAGCCGAGACCCGGTTCCTGCGTGCCTATGACGGGTTCAAGTCCCGCGTCTCGGGCCTGATCGACATGCCGGACCGCGTGCTCGACCTGCTGTTTCGTTTCCTGCACCAGAACGGTGGCAGGCTTTCCGGACGCGCCAGAGCGAAGGAATTCGCCGCTCTGACCGACGGAGAGGCCGACCGGATCGAAGCTATCTATGCGGAGTTGCAGGAGGAGTTCTGAGGCCGAACCTCCTCACCCAAACCGTTGGCCGGCTTCGGTGAAGGTGTAACCGTTGGCGATGATGGCCTCATCGACGACCTCATCCGAGGACAGATAGTCGTACTCGCGCTCGAGCTGGCGATAGAGCCAGCGGGCGAGATCGCGCAACGCCTCGCTCACGCCTTCCTCGGCATCGGCGGTCATGTCCTGATATGTCGGACTGTCACGCTCGACCGAGATCCCCATGCAATATTCGTGACAATAATGGCCGCGATGGCTGGCCTCGGCGCGAATCTGGTAGAAATTGCGCCGCTGGATCGCCTGCAGGGCATCGGCGATGCGGTGCAGTTCGGTGTCCTTAGGCGCATATTCCCGGATCAGGCGCGGCGCGCCCTTGCGGTAGGCATAGAAAGTTTCGAAGCAGGCACCATCGCCCTCGCTCCAGAAGCCCCGGAACCAGATGCAGGGGTCTTGCCGAGTGCCGCCGCCCATCAACCGGACGGTTCGGGTCTTGAGGTTCAGCCCGAGGATTTCGGCGACGCGCTGGAAATCCTCATAGACGGCATCGTACCAGTCATCGTCGAAGCCATCGAGCAGGCAGGAGAAATGGGTGAAATAGTCGGCCATGATGGTCTACCGCGCTCGGGCCGTCGGGGATGAGGCGCTTTCGCGCCTTACTCCCATGGATCCAGTTCCAGCTTCACCATGTCCTCATCGCCATCGAATTCGTCGGCCGGCATGGCGCCGTGGGTTCCATCCCCGGCCTGGAACACGACGATCACGACCATCAGAGTGGTGGCGAGGCTGGCGGCGAAGGCGGTGGCATCTGCATAAGACATCGGGAGTAGCTCCTGTCTCTGGAGGCGGGGGACCATCCCCCGCGCGACAGGCGCCCGACGTGTCTGACCGGATCTGCACTCACCCTCGGGCGTTCGGACTTTTTCCGAATCCCCGAGGGCGGCACGTATGCGTAAGCCGACCCCTCCGGGGTTGAATGTCAAAGAGACGGATCAGACCAAGGTTAGCGAATGGAAGCGGGGGTGGTGTCTTGCATCCGACAGGCGCCCGATCTCCCCATTGCAGATGCTTCGCCCGACCAGCGCCGCAGCACCTCCCGGGGATAGACCGGGACGTGATCGATGGTGCCGATGGCGAGGCATTCGTCAGAGATCAGCCGGTTCCTGCGGTCGAGATAGAGGACATGGAAGCGCTCCACATCGCCCCGTATGGTCAAGGCGCAATAGTCGAGGACCGCCTGCCAGGACGTCAGGACAGGGTTCTGGTTGAGATGGCGCAGCAGGATCTGCCGGGCCTCATAGACCACGGCCTGCTCCTGGGCCGAGAACCGGAGCGGCTGCGGTTCGATGGCGGATGTTCTCGTGCTTCGTGTCATGGTCCTGTTCTCCGACGGGCAGCCGGCCGGGCGCCGAACTTTCACCGCGTCACGAGGAGAAGCGCCGCCCTCTTCCTGCGAAGAGAGCGGCGCAGAAGCTGAAGAGCGTGGATCTCAGGAACGCCGGGGCCCCGCATCGGGGAGTGTCCCGCCTGGCAGACGGCCCGAGCGATAAAGCAGGCGTTCTGCATCGCGAATGCAGCCGGTTTCGCGGGCGGCCTTGGCCCATACCGAGATCGGGAAGTCCCCCGTGAACAGCAGATCCCGCTCGATACCCATGCCGAAGGGCAGCCGGATCAAGCGCAGTTCGTTGAGGCTCCAGGAGCCAAGTTCGGGGTAAGGATCGCACGATTCTCAGGATATCAAGTAACCGTTCGGTCTGACCGCTATCCGTTCCACCGCCACGGCAGCAGGTCATCGACCTTGTTGATCTTGTAGTCTGGGATGCGGGCGAGGGTGTCGGCGAGCCAAGCGAGAGGATCGATGGCGTTGA
>Ga0209958_1000631_pt1 | contig 50152 bp, 44 predicted proteins | sample ThiBio_inoc_plan_FD_183942 | JGI IMG/M metagenome (GOLD analysis project Ga0209958, IMG submission 183942) | Wastewater bioreactor microbial communities from Cape Town, South Africa - Thiocy_inoc_plan (SPAdes) | ecosystem: Engineered > Bioremediation > Thiocyanate > Unclassified | place: South...
GCGACTGCGGGGACGCGGTGTACAGCACGCCCAGCTTGGGCGACGTGCCGTTGAACTTGACGTCGTAGCTCGCGGCCGGGTTCATCAGGTTGTCCAGGCGGCGGCGTGCCTGCACGCTCTGCACGCCGGCCTGCAAGGCCCAGCGTTCGTTCAAACCGTGCGTGTACTCGGCGTAGACCGTGTTCTGGCGGCCGTCCAGTTGCGTGCGCCCTGTGGCGGCCCCCGTACTGCCCGCTACGTTGGCATTGCGCCGCTCTTCGCCGTCAAGCCGGGCGAAGGAGACGCCGGCGACCAGACGGCGCGTCAGCGCGGCCGTGCCGAACTCGACCGCGACCCGCGAGTCGAGGCCGGTGTCCTGCATGTCCTGCTGCAGGATGCCGACGGTCATCGCGTGATAGCGGTCTCGGTCCGCGCCGTACAACGAGGTCGTCCACCGCACGTCGGCACTGGGCTGCCAGGTGAGCCGCAGCGCAGCGCGCTTTTGCGTGTAGTCGTTGGTGGCTTTGAGCGCGGCGTAGTTGGTGCCGGCCTGGCGCGGGTTGGCGTTCATCGCTGCCAGTGAGATGCTGCCAGGCATCTGCATGGTCGAATCGACGTACGAGAGGAAGCCGCGCAACTCCAGCGTGTCCGACAGGCGCAGACTGATGTTGCCCGAGAGCCGGTCGGCTCGGTAGCCTGACTGATCGCGCCAACCGTCCTGCTCACCTCGGCTGACGCTGAGGAATCCATCGACTGCCTCGCCACGCGCCGCCAGATTGGCTTGCGCCTGCCGCTGGCCGAACGACCCGGCCTGAACCCGCAGCGCCGCAGTGGGTGCCGTCAGCCCGGTGGGCGAGACGAAGTTGATGGCACCACCTAGGCCGTTGGCACCGTACTCCAGTGCATTGGCGCCGCGCCAGACCTCGATGTACTGAAGGGCTGCGGGATCGATGGACTGGAAGTCGGCGGCGCCGTCAGTCTGGTTCAGGGGGATACCGTCTTGGTAGAGTTGGATGCCGCGCATTAGGAAGCTGCGCTGGATGCCGGAACCGCGGATCGACAGGCGAGCATCTTGCCCATGGCGCGTCTGGGCCAAAACGCCAGGTGCATAGGCCAGCGCATCGACGGCCGTAGCAGCTCGTCCGCTGGTGTAACTCTGCGCATCGATGACGGCGGTGGCTCCTGCGCGCCGGTTGAGTTCCTCCCGTGCGTTTTTCAACGCTTCTGCTGCCTGCGAATCCGGGGAGTTAGAAGCTTGCACCTCGACGGTCGGCAGCGTGGCGCTCGCCGATTGCGCCCAGGCGCTAGCAGTGCTGGTGTTTAGCGACCGGTAGTCGTCGGGAATTCCGGTGGCCGTGACGGTTGGCAGTGTGGATTTGGCCGCCGACTCTTGCGCAACGGCGCCGGTCGACATGGCGATGAGGCTGGCTGCGGCCAAGGCGGTAGGGTGTACTAGCGGATGAGCTTGCATATGACGGACTTCCTCGAAGGCGGTTCTGATGGATTTGGGCGTGGGGAAGAAACGAGTCCGCGCGGACTCGAATGAACCATCTCGGCCGAGGCAAGGTCGCATCGAAGCCCGCGCAGTCGTGGCCGATGGGCATACCATCGGGCCGCAGGGCAAGAGCCCGTCAGGAAGTGAGCGCGGAGCCGTTGTGCCGATCAGCGGCCAGCTGGCATACCTGCATACGCCTCTGTCCGAATCGCTTCATCAACCGGATGTCAGGCGAGCGAGGGAGGGCCGCGTGGCGGCAGTGGTGCACCGACGAGGGCGGCGATGCGCGCCTCCTCTATCGGAGTCAGGGCATGCGCCAGCGGCTGAGGCTGAGTGAACTGCCGAGTAGTGGCGGGTGCAGGCAAGCAAGCCGGTAGACACATCGCGCAATCTAGTGTGTGTTGGCCTGTTTCGACGACGTCACCATTTTTATCGACCACGATGAGTTTCATCGTGCCACCGTCCGAGCAGATCATCTCCATCGCCTTAGGGGCGACGATGGGTGATGCCATAGCGACGCCCAGCGTCAATGCAAACCACGCCAGAACCAGGCGGATGAGCGTTGAATAGGTACGCAAGGCATGCATTTCTCGCATTATGGCCTTTTTTAATATGATTCATGCCATATTTTCCGAATTTCCTGAAAATTCGAAAGCTGCGTCTTGCTATCATGAGTCCCCTTACCCGTACCTCCGTCAGTCATTTCGGCGAGATGGGCAGCCGCAGGGGATCAACCGCACGGTGGGGTAGTTCTATGTTTTGCTGTTCGTGACAGAGCGGCAACTTGATGCCGACGACATCGGCGAACGGTTGGGCATCTCTCGTTCCAACGTTAGCATCGGACTCAAGGAACTTCAGTCGTGGTAACTCGTTCGGCAGAGTCGTATTCCCTGCGACCGGCGCGAGTACTTCTCTTCGCTGGGCGATATGTGGGAAATTTTCCGCGTGATGGTTTGGAAGCGCTGACGAAAACTTGCATTGCCTGGCGGTAATTCATGTATTCCTACGAAGACAGAATCCGAGTAGTTGAGCTCCACACCAAACTAGGGAGTCCAAAGTCAGCTCAAAGGTGTTTGAGGAATTCGGTGCGATTCAGTGTATGCACCTACCTTTTTGTCTTAAGAGGACAAGTGTTGATGCCGGCGATTAGATACAACGGGCAAAAGCGCACCACCCCCGTAAGAAGCGGAATGGCTCCCAACCAGCCCCACCAGCCCACTATGCCTGTGGCGGCGAATGCGATGAGAACTACACCGACAAGGATTCGAAGGATGCGGTCCAAGCCGCCGACATTGAATTTCATGATTACTCCTGAGTCAGTCAAACAAAACAAAAACGAAGCTGGGCGGTGCTGAATGCGGATACCGACGAGGCGTTAACCCGGCTAGCACTGTACGGTTCCAGGGCATGCGTATCAGCAAACGGGCAAGCCCGCAGAACCCCGAGGGACCCTCAAAAACAAGTCCAGCCCCCACGAAGCCCGAGAGCAAATGGAACCACGGCGAGATCGTGGCACCCAGCACGGTCCTGAGCGTGATCAACGAGCATGTTCACTAGGACGGCTCCCTGATTCACGAGTTCGCTGGCAGTTGGGGACGAGATGGATTTCAGGGACATGAAGACAGCATCCGTGAACAGGTCATGGGCAAAAAATGGTCTTGAGCGTGGCGAGGAGCTTGGCCACGTCTGGGTTTTCGATACGGTAGTACAGGGTCTGTGATTCGCGCCGGTAAGCCACCAAGCCTTCTTCGCGCATCCTAGCCAGGTGCTGAGACAGAGCAGATTGACTCAACGGTACCTTTTCGTGTAGGGCACCGACGGTCATCTCGCCGTACTCGATCAAGAGGCAGAGAACTAGCAGTCGATGCTCATTGCCGACCGCCCGCAGCATGGCTGCAGCCTTGGCCGCGCCGTCCTGCAAAAACGACTGGTCTTTTTGGTTGAGCGTCATGGTGATTTGTATTTCGTTTTATCCTAATTTAGCATAAGCTAATAAATAAAGCATCCCTTCAAGAACTTCACGAAAGGACATTCCCTATGCAATCCGCTGCTCAGATCCAGGCATTCTTCGAGGAGGCCACGAACACCGTGACCTATCTGGTGTCCGATCCTGCGACGCGGCAGGCGATCGTGATCGACCCCGTCCTCGACTACGACCACCGCAGCGGCAAGGTGTCGACCACTTCGGCCGACCAGGTGCTGGCCGCGGCGGCTGCCCAGGCACTGGAGGTGGCGTGGATCCTGGAGACCCACGCCCATGCGGACCACTTGAGCGCGGCGCCTTACCTGAAGGCACGCACCGGTGCCCGGGTGGCCATTGGGGAACACATCTGCGATGTGCAAACCATCTTCCGGCCGGTGTTCAACCTGGACGACGTGTCCGGCGATGGCGTCGAGTTCGACCGCCTGCTGCGCGACGGCGAGACCTTCACCATCGGCGACCTGAAGGTAGACGTGCTGCACACCCCGGGCCACACGCCCGCCTGCGTGTCCTACCGCATCGGCGATGCGGTGTTCGTGGGCGACACCTTGTTCATGCCGGACTACGGCACCGCGCGCGCCGACTTCCCCGGTGGCAGCGCCCACACCTTGTACCAGTCGATCCAGAAGCTGCTCGCGCTGCCACCCGCCACGCGGCTGTTCATGTGCCACGACTACAAGGCACCCGGCCGCGACAGCTACGCGTGGGAGAGCACGGTCGCCGAGGAGCGCGCGCACAACGTGCATGTCCACGAGGGCGTGAGCGCGGACGAGTTCGTGGCCATGCGCCAGCGCCGGGATGCGACGCTGGCCGCGCCCACGTTGCTGCTGCCGTCGATCCAGGTCAACATCCGCGCAGGCCGCTTGCCCGAAGCCGAATCCAACGGCGTGCGCTATCTCAAGATCCCGATGCGTCTGCCCGCATGACTGCAGGTTCCGTCAGGCAGGTTTCGGCCGCGCAGTGGCTGCACACCACGGCCCCGCTGTGGAGGCTGCCGCAGGAGGGCGGCGAGCTCGCCGCCATGCTGCAGCCCGCCACGTGGATCATCCTACTGCGCCTGCCGGCGTTACGGCCCTGCTGGTCCGCGAGCGCGGCATGGTGTCGCGCCGCCAGGGCTAGGGCTCGACCATACTTTTCTAGCCCGTCGGCGGCAGGTAGTCCGGGTGAGGTCCGTCTACTCGGTCTTCGACCTGATTTCAACTTGATGATTCTGCCAATGAGGAGTTTCCGATGATGAATAGCTACAAACAACTGACCAAGGACGTGACGGCTAATCTGGCGCCCTTGCACAAGGGCGTTCCGCAGGTCATGAAGGGTTTCGGCGATATGGGCAAGGCCGCGATTGCCGATGGAGCGCTGGATGCCAAGACAAAGGAGTTGATCGCGCTCGCGGTTGGCGTGGCGGCCCGCTGCGACGGCTGCATCGCCTTCCACACCAAGGCGCTTGTCAAGCTGGGCGCTACGGAAGCCGAAGTGCATGAGACGCTGGGAGTGGCCATCTATATGGGTGGCGGTCCTTCGGCGATGTACGCCTCGAATGCCGTGGCGGCCTTCAACGAGTTCTCGGCACTGGCCCACAACGCAGTTGCACCGGCTTCGGCGCGGTAGGGTCTCACTGATCTAACCCATCTGGCGCCCTTGTCCTGTGGGGGGCGTCTTCCGTAAACCTCTCATACGAAAGATCTCAGCTATGCAAACCACTGATTTCGTTGCTACCGTCTTCGACGGCAAAAGCAACCCCAACAAGGTGACCGTCACCTTCACCATGGCGCTCAACGCTCTGCTTAAGGGACACACTGCGACCATCATCCTCATGGTGGAAGCCGTTGAACTGGGCAAGCCGGGTGCAGCCACCGGCATGGACATCGGCAAGCCCTTCGAGCCCGTTGCCAGCCTGCTGGACAAGTTCCTGGAAAAGGGCGGGCGGATCGCAATCTGCGGCGCGTGCATGATCCATAACGGCATGACGGCGGAACAGATGGACCCACGCTTCAGTGTCATCACAGCACCGGACGTGATTGAACTGCTGATGGGGGCCAAGGGGTCTTTGCAGGTCACCTGAGTAGCTGCAGAAAGTCGTGGCCAACGGCGTTCTCACAGCAGAACAAAAAGCGACTGGCGCGGCATCGACGCTTGATCGACTGCCGGTTGCGAACGGCGGCACGAAGACTGACAACTTTTGCTTTCATGGAATCCCACCGCGCTTTGACAGGCTGTTGACCAATGTTCCCACCGTGCATATCCATGCTGTTTCACGCCTCAGTGCGCCAGGCATACACAATCCCCAGACTCCTATGTGGCTCCTGGTTCGGATGCAATGCCTCTTTGCCCTCAGCCTGAATTCGCTCTAAATCCGCGTCAGGAATACGTTTTCGCCAGATTGACCAGAACAAGAATAGCTTGACAGCGGACATTTTTCATGCCCAATCGCATTCGCAGGTGAAGTGGCGCAGGAATTTGGGCTGCCTGGTGATCTTCACGCCGCGGATGCTGGCGGCTTTTTCCTTGACCTCGGCGATCACTTCCGCCGCGTAGTCGAAGTGGCTCTGCGTGTACATGCGGCGCGGGAACGCCAGGCGCACCAGTTCCATGCTGTGGTAGGTCTCGGTGCCGTCATCCAGGCGCTTGCCGAACATGACCGAGCCGATCTCCACGCCGCGAATCCCGCCTTCGAGGTACAGCGCATTGCACAGCGCCCAGGCGGGGTAGTGCGCCACCGGCATGTCCGGCAGCACGGTCTTGGCGTCGATGTAGACGGCGTGGCCGCCCGTGGGCTTGACGAAGCCCACACCGGCCGCATCCAGGCGCTCGCCCAGGTACTCGGCGGTGCGCAGGCGGTAGCGCAGGTAGTCTTCCTCCATGCCCTCCTCCAGGCCCACGGCCAGCGCTTCGAGGTCACGCCCGGCCATGCCGCCGTAGGTGGGAAAGCCTTCCATCATGATCAGGCCGTTGCGCACGGCGTCCAGCCATTCCCCGCTGCGCAGCACGATGAAGCCGCCGATGTTGACCATGCCGTCCTTCTTGGCGCTCATGGTGGCGCCGTCGGCGTAGGAGAACATTTCCTTCACGATGTCGCGGATGGGCGTGTTCTCGTAGCCCGGCTCGCGCATCTTGATGAACATGGCGTTCTCGGAGAAGCGGCACACGTCCATGATGAACGGCTTGCCGTATTGCTTGAGCAAGGCGGCATAGGCGCGGATGTTGGCCATGGACACGGGCTGGCCGCCGCCGGTGTTGTTGGTGACGGTGATCATGCCGAAGGGGATGCGGTGGCCCTCCTTTTGCAGCACGGCCTCGACACGGGCCAGGTCGATGTTGCCCTTGAACGGGTAATCCAGCGCGGGCTGCAGGCCCTCGGGAATCACCAGGTCCACGGCCTCCACGCCCATGTATTCGAGGTTGCCGCGCGTGGTGTCGAAGTGGCAGTTGTTGGGCACCAGGTCGCCGGCCTTGCACACGGCGGTAAACAGCACCTTCTCGGCCGCGCGGCCCTGGTGCGTGGGCACGAAGTGCTGCATGCCGGTGATGTCCTGGATGACTTTCTCCAGGCGGTAGAAGCTGCGCGCGCCGGCGTAACTCTCGTCGCCCTCCATGATGGCGCCCCACTGGCGGCTGGACATGGCGCCGGTGCCGGAGTCGGTGAGCCAGTCGATCAGCACGTCCTCGGCGCGCAGCTTGAAGACGTTGAGCCTGGCTTCTTCCAGCAGCCGCACGCGCTCGGCGCGGGTGGTCATGCGGATGGGTTCCACGCTCTTGATGCGGAACGGTTCGATCAGGGTCTTGGGCATGCTGGCTCCGGGTGGGTCGGGATGAGGGGCGCAAAGTTAGCACCGCCCTTTGTCCCGTGGTGTCGGTCTTTTCCAACACCTGGGCATCTTCCCAGGCGCAAAAACGATAGCTGGCGGCGCGCATGGCGCCTGCTTTGCAGCCCCCTGGAGCGCCAAGCCACCAAACACCCCGGCCACGGCGTAAACTTGGCCCCCGGCGCCGCGCCTCCTCCCAGCGGCATGCCACCCTATCAACACGCAACGAGAAGGACGGATGGAGATGCAAATGAAGAAATTGCCGTGGATGACCATGGGTGCCCTGGCTTTGGCCGTGGCCGCAGTCGCACCCGCAAGCGCACAGGAAAAGTCCGTGGCAGTGACGGCCATCGTGGAACACCCTGCCCTCGACTCGGTGCGTGACGGCGTGCAGGCCGCCCTCAAGGAAGCAGGCTTCGAATCGGGCAAGAACCTGAAGTGGCAGTACCAGAGCGCCCAGGGCAACACCGGCACGGCCGCGCAGATCGCGCGCAAGTTCGTCGGCGACAAGCCCGACACCATCGTCGCCATCGCCACGCCCTCGGCCCAGGCCGTGGTGGCCGCCACCAAGAGCGTGCCCGTGGTGTTCTCCGCCGTGACCGACCCCGTGGCCGCCAAGCTCGTGGCCAGTTGGGAGCCGAGCAAGAACAACGTGACCGGCGTGTCCGACATGCTGGCGCTGGACAAGCAGATGGACCTGGTCAAGCAGGTGGTGCCCAATGCCAAGCGCGTGGGCATGGTCTACAACCCCGGCGAGGCCAACTCGGTGGTCGTGGTCAAGGAACTCGAAAAGCTCCTGCCCAAGCTGGGCATGACCCTGGTGGAAGCCGCCGCCCCGCGCTCCGTGGACGTGAGCAGCGCCGCGCGCAGCCTGATCGGCAAGGTGGACGTGATCTACACCAACACCGACAACAACGTGGTCTCGGCCTACGAGTCGCTGGTCAAGGTGGGCCAGGACGCCAAGATCCCGCTGGTGGCCTCGGACACCGACAGCGTCAAGCGCGGCGCCATCGCCGCCCTGGGCATCAACTACCGCGACCTGGGCGAGCAGACCGGCCGCATGGTGGTGCGCATCCTCAAGGGCGAGAAGCCCGGCGACATCAAGCCCGAGCTCAGCACCAAGATGGAGCTGTTCGTGAACCCGGGCGCCGCCGAGAAGCAGGGCGTCAAGCTGTCGGACGCGCTGGTCAAGTCGGCCGCGCAGGTCATTCAGTAAGTTTTCAGTAACAATACGGCCCTTCGGCCATCGCGTGCAGGAGCCCTTTGGGGCTCCTGCTTCGTTTTTGTTCCCCCCTGACCCACGCCCCGCCCCATGTCCCTTTTCTCCCTGCTTGGCGCCGTCGAGATCGGCCTGATCTTCAGCCTGGTGGCGCTGGGCGTCTACATCTCGTTCCGCCTGCTGCGCTTTCCCGACCTGACGGTGGACGGCAGCTTCCCGCTCGGCGGCGCCGTCTGCGCCATCCTGATCTCCACCGGCACCAACCCCTGGCTGGCGACGCTGGCGGCCACCGCCGCCGGAGCCGTGGCGGGCCTGGTCACGGGCTGGCTCAACGTCAAGCTGAAGATCATGGACCTGCTGGCCTCCATCCTCATGATGATTGCGCTGTACTCCATCAACCTGCGCGTCATGGGCGGGCCGAACGTGCCGCTGATCAACGACCCCACGCTGTTCACCCTGCTGCAGCCGCCGGGGCTGGACGACTACTGGGCGCGCCCGCTGATCCTGCTGGTGGTGGTCATCGCCGCCAAGCTGCTGCTCGACTGGTTCTTCGCCACCGAGCGCGGCCTGGCCATCCGCTCCACCGGCTCGAACGCGCGCATGGCGCGTGCCCAGGGCATCAACACCGGCGCCATGGTGCTGCTGGGCATGGCGGTCTCCAACGCCCTCGTCGGCCTGGCCGGCGCGCTGTTCGCGCAGACGCAGGGCGGCTCCGACATCTCCATGGGCATCGGCACCATCGTCATCGGCCTGGCCGCCGTGATCGTGGGCGAGAGCATCCTGCCCTCGCGCCGCATCGTCTACGCCACGCTGGCCGTGGTCGTCGGTGCCATCGTCTACCGCTTCTTCATCGCCGCCGCGCTCAACAGCGACTTCATCGGCCTCAAGGCGCAGGACCTGAACCTGGTCACGGCCCTGCTGGTGACCGTGGCGCTGGTGATTCCGCAGCTCAAGCGCAAGCTCGCCAGCCGCAAGGCCTGATGCGTCCCGGAGAACACCCATGCTGAGCGCACAAGACCTCTTCATCACCTTCAACCCCGGCACGCCCATCGAAACGCGCGCGCTGCGCGGTATGTCGCTGGAAATCCCGGCGGGCCAATTCGTCACCGTCATCGGCTCCAACGGCGCGGGCAAGTCCACCTTCCTCAACGCCATCTCGGGCGACCTGGGCGTGGACACCGGGCGCATCGCCATCGATGGCCTGGACGTGACGCGCCGCCCCGTGTGGGAGCGCGCCGAGCGCGTGGCGCGCGTGTTCCAGGACCCGATGGCCGGCACCTGCGAAGACCTGACCATCGAGGAGAACATGGCCCTGGCCCAGCAGCGCGGCACGCGCCGCGGCCTGCGCAGCGCCGTCAAGCAGGCCGAGCGCGCCATGTTCCGCGAACGCCTGGCCACGCTCGGCCTGGGGCTGGAAAACCGCCTCACCGACCGCATCGGCCTGCTCTCGGGCGGCCAGCGCCAGGCCGTGAGCCTGCTCATGGCGGCGCTGCAGCCCTCGCGCATCCTGCTGCTGGACGAACACACCGCCGCGCTCGACCCGCGCACCGCCGACTTCGTGCTGCAGCTCACCGCGCGCATCGTGGCCGAGAACCAGCTCACCACCATGATGGTCACGCACAGCATGCGCCAGGCGCTCGACGTGGGCCAGCGCACCGTGATGCTGCACCAGGGCCAGGTGGTGCTCGACGTGTCGGGCGAGGAACGCCAGCGCATGGACGTGCCCGACCTGCTGCAGATGTTCGAGAAAGTGCGCGGCGAAAAGCTCGCCGACGACGCGCTGCTGCTCGGCTGAGGCCGCCCCATCCACCCCGCCCGGGCCGTTGCACAACGGCCCTTTTCACAACCCTACCCCCAACCCCGGCGCAGCGGCCTCCCCCACCCCCGGCAGCACCTGCGGCGCCCTACCGCACCCCCACACCCCATGAGTGCCAGCACCTCCACCAGCGGCGAACTGCGCCGCGCCCTCAAGGCACGCCACCTGTCGATGATCGCCATCGGCGGCTCCATCGGCACCGGCCTCTTCGTGGCCTCGGGCGCCACCATCTCCCAGGCCGGGCCCGGCGGCGCCGTGCTGGCCTACATGGTCGTGGGCCTGATGGTGTACTTCCTCATGACCAGCCTGGGCGAAATGGCGGCCTACCTGCCCGTCTCGGGCTCGTTCTCCACCTATGGCGCGCGCTACGTGGACGAAGGCTTCGGCTTCGCCCTGGGCTGGAACTACTGGTACAACTGGGCCGTGACCATCGCGGTGGACCTGGTGGCGGCGCAGCTCGTCATGGCCTACTGGTTCCCGGGGGGCAACGGCGTGCTGTGGAGCGCCGTGTTCCTGGCCATCATGTTCGCGCTCAACGCCATCTCGGTGAAGGGCTTCGGCGAGGCCGAGTACTGGTTCGCCGCCATCAAGGTGGTGACGGTGATCGTCTTCATCGGCCTGGGCCTGCTGATGGTGCTGGGCATCCTGCGCGGCGGCGCGCCCGAAGGCCTGTGGGGCAACCTGGCGCTGTGGACGCAGGGCGACGCGCCGTTCGCCGGGGGCTTCTCGGCGCTGATCGGCGTGGCCATGATCGTCGGCTTCTCGTTCCAGGGCACGGAGCTGATCGGCATCGCCGCCGGCGAGTCGCAGGACCCGGCCAAGAACATTCCGCGCGCCGTGCGCCAGGTGTTCTGGCGCATCCTGCTGTTCTACGTGTTCGCCATCCTGGTCATCAGCCTGCTCATTCCGTACACCGACCCGCAGCTGCTGAAGAACGACGTGGGCGACATCAGCGTCAGCCCGTTCACGCTGGTGTTCGAGCGCGCCGGCCTGCTCTCGGCCGCCGCGGTGATGAACGCAGTGGTGCTGACCTCGGTGCTCTCGGCGGGCAACTCGGGCATGTACGCGTCCACGCGCATGCTCTACACCCTGGCGCGCCAGCGCATGGCGCCGCGCATCTTCGCGCGCGTCAGCGCCAACGGCGTGCCGGTGATGGCGCTGCTGGCCACCACCGCCGTGGCCGGGCTGTGCTTCCTGACCAACATCTTCAGCCCGCAAGCGGTCTACATCTGGCTGCTGAACCTCTCGGGCATGACCGGCTTCATCGCCTGGCTCGGCATCGCCATCAGCCACTACCGCTTCCGCAAGGCCTACGAGCTGCAGGGGCTGGACCTGAACGCCCTGCCCTACCGCACCACCTCGTTCCCCTTCGGCCCGATCTTCGCCTTCGTGCTGTGCCTGGTCATCACGCTGGGCCAGAACTACCAGGCCTTCATGCAGGAGCGCATCGACTGGGCCGGCGTGGTGGCCACCTACATCGGCCTGCCGCTGTTCTTCGTCATCTGGTTCGGCTACCGCTGGGCCAAGGGCTCGCGCATCGTGCCCTATGCCGAGATGCGCGTGCACCCTGAGCCGCACTGAGTTTCAGGCATAAAAATGGCCTTCAGCCCTTGCTAGGCAAGCGCTGGACGCTATCGTTTTTGATCTTCCCGTCAGAAGTTTTGGCGTGATGAGCGGGCATGGCGGATTCGTTCACACGTTCTCAGTGCGCGCAACGCACCGGCGGCTGCTGCGCGCGTTCGGCCAATGCGCGCAGCAGGCGGGCGCGGTGCTGGCGCTCCACCCGCTGGCGCTGCTCGCCGGTGAGCGCGGCCTCCAGCGCCCACAGCAGCGGCAGGCCGACGTGGACGTTGGCGCTGCGCGTGCGCGCATAGGCCTCCACCGCGCCCAGCGCGCGCACCTGGTGCAGCGAGTGGATGCCCGCGCGCGCCAGCATGTGCCGCGCGAGGTGGTCCAGCCCCGGCAGGCCGGCCTCGGTGACGGCCCCGCCGCAGAAAGGGCCCGGGGCGGCGCCGTGCCGCAACGGTGGTGTGGAAGTCATGGGCAACTCGGCTCGAAGAGGAAAACCGGCCGATTGTTCGCAATCGCCGCCGCGCGCGCCACGCACGAGCACTCACGACACATCACGGTTAAGGATTCTTCACGATTTCCACAAGAAATATGTGGATATTCAAATGCGGATAAAGGCCGTTCCCTGCATGGACAAGGTTCTCCTGCAGTCCACCGGGCAAACGCGGGATGCCTGGCATCTTGACGTCGAGGGACAGCGCAATATACTTTTGCTATATACCCGTTTCCAAGGAGCTTGGCATGTCCATCGGCACCGTCTTCGTCAACAACCGCACCCAGGCCGTCCGCCTTCCGCTGGACGTGCGCCTGCCCGAGGGCGTGCACAAGGTGGAAATACGCGCCAGGGGCAACGAACGCATCATTGCCCCCATCGGCCAGACCTGGGACAGCTTCTTCCTCGGCGGCCCCGCCGTCAGCGACGACTTCCTGCCCGAGCGCGCCAGCCAGCACCAGGCGGAACGGGAACCGCTCTGATGCTGCGCTACCTGCTGGACACCAACATCGTCATCTACGTGCTGAAGCGGCGCCCTGTCGAGGTCCTGTCCACCTTCAACGCCCACGCCAGCCGCATGGCGATTTCCTCCATCACGCTGGCCGAGCTGTTGCACGGCGCGGAAAAAAGCAGCCGCGTCAGCGAGAACCTGTCCGCCATCGAGGACTTTTGCAGCCGCCTCCAGGTGCTGCCCTACGGCACCAAGGCCGCCCAGCACTACGGCGCCATCCGTGCCGCCCTGGAGAAGCTGGGCCAGCCCATCGGTGTGAACGACCTGCACATCGCGGGCCACGCGCGCAGCGAGGGCCTGGTGCTGGTCACAAACAACGTCTCGGAATTCGCGCGCGTGCCCGCGCTCGAAGTGGAGAACTGGGTCAACCCCGGCCGGTAAGCCCGGAAGCGGTACCCCCTACATCCCCAGCGGCAAATCGACCCTCTTCAGCGTGCGCAGCACGAAGCTCGACTGGCTGTGGCGTATGCCCTTGATCTTGTAGAGCTTCTCGCGCAGCAGGCGCTCGTAGTCGCGCGTGTCCTTCACCACCACGCGCAGCAGGTAGTCGTACCCGCCCGACACCAGGTGCGCCTCGACCACCTCGGGAATCGTGGCCAGCGCCTCGCCGAACTTCTCCAGCGTGTTGTCGGAATGGCTGTCGAGCGTGACCATGAGCAGCACCGTGTCGGAGAGTCCCAGCGCCTGCGGGTTCAGGCGCACGGTATAGCCCTCGATGACGCCGGCCTCCTCCATCTTGCGGATGCGCGCCCAGCACGGCGAAGGGCTCAGGCCCACGGCCGCGCCGATGTCCTGCAGGCTGGCGCGCGCGTTGTGCTGCAGCACCGAGAGAATTTTTCTGTCCAGGCGATCCATGGCCTGGATTGTTCTTCAATTCAGCCCAGTACAGAAATATTTTCCGTAATCGGCGCTTTTTGACGGAATTTCAGCAAATCCATCCGCGCCCGCGGCGGCATACTTGCCTGCATCGAGGCGCTCTTACCGGAGCGCACGGCATGGCAAGGCCCCGGCGGGTTACCGCCCGCCGGGGCGCTTGATCTGCCACTGGATCAAACTCCTCCCGGCCTACCCGGCATAGCCGTCGCGCAGTTCACGCTTGAGCACCTTGCCGATGGCGCTGCGCGGCAGCTCCGCCACGAAGCGCAGGTCCGCAAGCCGCTGCGTCTTGCCCGCGCGCTGGTTGTACCAGTCCTTCACCGCGCCGGGCGTTGCCGCCTGCCCGGCGCGCGGCACGACGAAGGCCACCGGCGTCTCGCCCCACTGCGCCGAGGGCACGCCCACCACCGCCACGTCCTCCACCGCCGGGTGCGCGCGCAGCTGCGCTTCGAGGTCGCTGGGGTAGATGTTGAAGCCGCCGCTGATGATCATGTCCTTGCGGCGATCGACCAGGATGAGAAAGCCGTCGGCGTCGAAGCGCCCCACATCGCCCGTGCGGATGAAGCGCTTGCCCGTGGCGTCGAACCACTCGGCCTCGCGCGTCTTCCCGGGCTGGTTGTGGTAGCCGGTCATCATGCCGGGCGAATGGCCCACCACCTCGCCCGCCACGCCGGGCGGCACCTCGCGGCCGGCTTCGTCGATCAGGCGGATGTCGTGCCCCTCGGCGGGCTGGCCGACGGTGTGCAGCTTGTCCGGGTGCCGGTGCGCGTCGAGGATGCAGGTGCCGCCGCCCTCGGTCATGCCGTAGAACTCGGTCAGCGCCCCGGGCCAGCGCGCCAGCACGTCGGCCTTGAGCGCGGCGTGGAACGGCGCGCTGGTGCAGAACTTGAAACGGAACGCCGACAGGTCGTAGCCGCCGAACTGCGGCAGCGCCATGATGCGCTGGTACTGCACCGGCACCAGCATGGTGTGCGTGGCGCGGTGCTCCTGGGCCAGCGCCAGGTAGCGCGCGGCGTCGAACTTGCCCATCAGCACCACGCGGCCGCCGAAGGCCAGCGTGGGAAAGAACACCACCAGCGTGGTGTTGGAGTACAGCGGCGTGGCCAGCAGCGTCGTGCCCTGCGGGCCGTAGCCGAACAGCGCGCCCCGGCGGATGTGCGCCCAGCGCATGCCGTGCGACTGCACGATGCCCTTGGGCACGCCGGTGGTGCCGGAGGAGTAGATGATGTTGAACGGCGCCGCGGGCGCCACCGCCACGGGCGCGGGCCGCGCGCCCTCGGGGGCAAGCCAGTCATCCAGGGGCTGGCCCTGGGCCGCGGCGTCCAGCGCGATGCAGCGCGGCGCGCCAGGGCCCTGCGGCGCCAGGCCCTGCGCAGCCTGGTCGGTGAACAGCAGGCGCGCCTCGGCGTCGCGCAGCATGGAGGCCAGGCTCTCGGCCGACGACGACGGCGCCAGCGGCGCCACCACGACCCCGGCGCGCAGCGCCCCGAGGAACACCGCCGCACAGGGCACGGCGTTGAGCGCGCACAGCGCCACGGCCTCGCCCGGGCGCACGCCGTCGCGCTGCAGCGCGGCAGCCACGCGGTCCATCAGGGCATCGAGCGCGGCGTAGGTCAGCGTCTGGTGCGCATCGCACAGTGCCGGGTGGTCCGGCTGCTGGTGCGCGTGTTCGCGGACCAGGTCGGACAGCGGGCGGAACGGCGCATCCAGCGGCGGGGTCGTGGGGGGCATGCGGTGTCTCCGGGGCATTACAAAAATGAGAGCTGCCAGCGCTTGTCCAGCAAGGGTTTCAGCGTATTTCTTCGCTGGATGCGTGGTTCAGGCTGGCAAAGCCGCGGCCTGCGGCCACGAGCTGGCGCAGCAAGGGCGCGGGCTGCCAGAACAACGCATCCTCCTGGGCGAAGGCCTCGATGTCGGCCAGCACCTTGTCCAGACCCACCGTGTCGGCCCAGTGCATCGGGCCGCCGCGCCAGCGCGGAAAGCCGTAGCCCGCCAGGAAGGTCGCATCCACGTCCAGCGGGCGCAGGGCAACGCCTTCCGCCACCACCTTGGCGCCTTCGTTGACCATGGCGGCCATGTAGCGGCGCATGATCTCTTCCGGCGTGAAGGCGCGCGGCGTGACGCCCTTGCTCGCGCGCTCGGCCGTGACGATGGCCAGCACCTCGGGGTCGGGCTGGCCGGCGCGCGTGCCGTTGGGGTAGAGGTAGAAGCCCCGCCCCGTCTTCTGGCCGAACCAGCCGCGCTCGCAGATGCGGTCGGCCACCTCGACGTAGCGCCCCCGGGGAGCGCCCGCCGCAAGGACCGCGGCCCGGCGGCGCTTGCGCGTGGCCCAGCCGATGTCGCCGCCCGCCAGGTCGGCCACCTGGAACGGCCCCATGGGATAGCCGAAGGCGCGCACGGCCGCGTCGATCTCGTACGGCGAGGCGCCATCTTCCATGAGGTAGTCGGCCGCCTGCCGGTACACGGCCAGGATGCGGTTGCCGATGAAGCCGTCGCACACGCCGGCGCGCACGGGGGTCTTGCGCAGCCTCTGGGCCAGCGCGAAGGCGGTGGCCACCACGTCGGGCGCCACCTTGGCGGGCACCACGATCTCCAGCAGCTTCATGATGTGCGCGGGGCTGAAGAAGTGCAGGCCGATCACGTCCTGCGCCCGCGCGGTGGCGGCGGCGATGGCGTCGATGTCGAGGTACGAGGTGTTGGTGGCCAGCACCGCGCCGGGCCGGCACACGCGGTCCAGCGCCTGGAACACGGCCTGCTTGACCGCGAGGTCCTCGAACACCGCCTCGATCACCAGGTCGGCGTCGCGCACGGCGCCGTAATCCGTGGCGGGCGCGAACCGGGCCAGGGTGGCGGCCTTGTCCTGCGCAGCCATGCGGCCCTTGGCGATCAGGCCGTCGTAGACCTTCTCCACGTTGGCCTGGCCGCGCGCGATGGCGTCGGCGTCGCGCTCGACCATGGCCACGGTGAAACCGGCGTCGAGCGCCGCCACGGCGATGCCCGCGCCCATGGTGCCGCCGCCGATCACCGCCACGCGGGCGATGGGGCGCGGCGCGGCGGCCCGCGCCTCGGGCACGTTGGCCGCCTCGCGCTCGGCGAACGCGGCGTGCGCCAGGCCGTCTTCTTGCAAGCGCTGCTGCTCTGCGGTGGCGGGGGAAGCGGGCATGGGCAAGTCTCCGGGTAATGCAAAAGGTGCCGCCATTCTGTGGACGCCAAACGCTTTTTACAATCACCCTTTCGATTGACAAACCGTCAAGCACCATTTGACAATCAAGCCCATGGATCTGACCTCGCTGAGCCTGTTCGTGGACATCGTGGACTGCGGCAACCTGAGCCAGGCGGCGCGCAAGCTCAAGATGACGCGCGCCAACGTCAGCTACCACCTGGCGCAGCTGGAAAAATCGGTGGGCGTGCAGCTGCTGCGGCGCACCACGCGGCGCATGGAGCCGACCGAAGTGGGCCTGCGCCTGTACGCGCACGGCCGCACCATCCGCAACGAGATGCTGGCGGCGCGCGAAACCGTCACCAGCCTGGGCCAGGAGCTGCAGGGGCGCGTGGGCATCAGCGTGCCCAGCGGCTACGGGCAGATGGTGATGGCCGACTGGCTCATCGCGTTCAAGCGCCAGTACCCGGGCATCGTGCTCGACGTGCTGTTCGAGAACCGCGCCGACAACCTGCGCGACGAGGTGGACATCGCCATCCGCGTGATCCAGGAGCCGCCGCCCTCGCTGGTGGCGCGCAGCCTGGGCGACGTGCGCTACCTCGCCTGCGCCGCGCGCGCCTGGTGCCAGGCCCACGCGCTGCCGCGCACGCTGCAGGACCTGCAGGGCGCGCCCATCATCACCTCGGGCGCCGTGGGGCGGCAGCTGCGCCTGTCGGCCTACCAGGGCAGCGCGCGGCACGAGGTGCTGCTCGAACCGACGCTGATCTCCGAGCACTTTCCGTTCCTGCGCTCGGCCATCCTGGCCGGCCTGGGCGTGGGCCTGGTGCCCGACTACGTGGTGCAGGCCGAGGTGGCCAGCGGCGAGGTGCTGGCCACGCTGCAGGACTGGCGCCTGAGCATCTTCGGCACGCGCATGTACCTGCTGTACATGCCCGACCGCCACCAGACCCGCGCCGTGCGCACCTGCATCGACTACCTGCTGGCCTGCGCTGCAAAGGACACACCCCCCTGAGCGGCTGCGCCGCTTCCCTCTTCTCTCGAATGGCTGCGCCATTCGGGAAGGGGGACGACGCCAGCGCAGCGGTGCGGGGCGGCCGGCTGAGGCCCTTGCGCGGCGTCTGCTGGCATGGGCCGCGCCGGTTTCATGGGACGCGGGCTGGACGCGCGCGGCAGCCGCTATACTCGCGCGATTCGTCAGGAGAGAGTGCCCCGCCACACCCGGTGAGCGGCACCGCCGAAGGCGCAGGCACCCGCCGAACGCTCAGGCAAAAGGACTGGCCAAGCGCCCGTGGCGACACGGGCGTTCCCTTGCTGGAGAGAGGCCGCCGCAGCGACGCGGCCCACCGAAGGAGCAAGCCCCCATGCGTTGCAGCAGCGGGGTGAATCTCTCAGGTAAAGAGGACAGCAGGGCAAATTCCATGGCCCCCGGCCATGGCCCGCATTTGCCCTGGAGACACGCACCTTGTCCGCCCCTGCCGCCCCCCTGCTGACCACGCCCCTCAACGCCCTGCACCTCGAACTCGGTGCCCGCATGGTGCCCTTCGCGGGCTATTCCATGCCCGTGCAATACCCCGCCGGCCTGATGGCCGAGCACCTGCACACGCGCCAGGCGGCGGGCCTGTTCGACGTCTCGCACATGGGCCAGCTCAAGCTCGTCGGCCCCGACGCCGCTGCCGCCTTCGAGACCCTGGTGCCCGTGGACGTGGCCGGCCTGCCCGAAGGCAAGCAGCGCTACGGCCTGCTGCTGAACGACGAAGGCGGCATCATCGACGACCTGATGTTCTTCAACCAGGGGGGCGATACCCTGTTCGTGATCGTCAACGGCGCCTGCAAGGCGGGTGACATCGCCCACATCCAGGCACGCATCGGCAGCCGCTGCCAGGTGGTGCCGATGCCCGGCCACGGCCTGCTGGCGCTGCAGGGCCCGCAGGCCGCCGCAGCCCTGGCGCGCCTGGTGCCCGGCGTGGAAAAGCTCGTTTTCATGAGCGGCGGCGGCTTCGCCTGGAACGGCGTGGAACTCTTCATCACGCGCAGCGGCTACACCGGCGAGGACGGCTTCGAGATCTCCGTGCCCGGCGCGCAGGCCGAGGCGCTGGCGCGCGCCCTGCTGGCGCAGCCCGAGGTGAAGCCCATCGGCCTGGGCGCGCGCAACTCGCTGCGCCTGGAGGCGGGCCTGTGCCTGTACGGCAACGACATCGACACCACCACCACGCCGCCCGAGGGCGCGCTGAACTGGGCCATCCAGAAGGTGCGCCGCACCGGCGGCGCGCGCGCGGGCGGCTTCCCCGGCGCCGACAAGGTGCTGGCGCAGATCGACGACCCGGCGCTGCTCACGCGCAAGCGCGTCGGCCTGATCGCCAAGGAGCGCGTGCCCGTGCGCGAGCCCGCCGTGCTGGAGAACATGGACGGCCAGGCCATCGGCCAGGTCACCAGCGGGCTGCTCAGCCCCACGCTGAACCAGCCCATCGCGCTGGCCTACGTGCAGTCCGACTACGCCGCGCCCGGCACCGAGGTCTTCGCCATGGTGCGCGGCAAGCCCGTGCCCATGGTGGTGGCGCCCACGCCGTTCGTGCCCACGCGCTACTACCGCGGCTGAGAGGCTGATGGCCCCTGCCGGGGCGGCTACATTGCACCCTGGCCCTTCTCGAAAAACCCTTTTCTTCCTCTTTCCCCTGGAGCTTTCCCCATGAGCATCAAATTCTCCAAAGACCATGAGTGGATCAACGCCGCCGACGCCGCCGCCGCGGTGGTCGGCATCACCGTGCACGCGCAGGACGCGCTGGGCGACGTGGTGTTCGTCGACCTGCCCGAAGTCGGCAAGACCTTCGCCCAGGGCGAAGTGGCCGGCGTGGTCGAGTCCGTGAAGGCCGCCGCCGACGTGTACATGCCCGTCACCGGCGAAATCGTCGAAGTCAACGAAGCCCTGCGCGCCGACCCGTCGCTGGCCAACAGCGACCCGCTGGGCGCGGGCTGGTTCTTCAAGGTCAAGCTCGCCAATGCCGGCGAGCTCGACGGACTGATGGACGAAACCGCCTACACCGCCTTCGCCGCCAGCGCCTGAGCGCCACGCCCCAAAAACCATAGCTGCCAGCGCTTGCTGCCAAAGGGTTTGAGATAGAAATATCCATTAAACCCTTTACAGCCAAGCGCCAGCAGCTTCTTTTTTAATAGCATTCCGAGATTGGCCCCATGAACGCGCCTGCCGCCCCGTCCCTGTCCGCGCTGGAAAACGCGGCCGAATTCCTGCCCCGCCACATCGGCATCGACGCCGCCGACGAGGCGCACATGCTCTCCGTGATCGGCGAGGCCTCGCGCCGCGCGCTCATCGACTCCATCGTGCCGCGCGCCATCGCGCGCGCGCAGCCCATGCAGCTCCCCGCCCCCGCCACCGAGGCGCAGGCGCTGGCCGAGCTCAAGGCCATCGCGGGCCAGAACCGCCTGCTGAAGAACTTCATCGGCCAGGGCTACTACGGCACGCACACGCCGGGCGTCATCCTGCGCAACATCCTGGAGAACCCCGCCTGGTACACCGCCTACACGCCCTACCAGGCCGAGATCTCGCAGGGCCGCATGGAGGCGCTGGTCAACTTCCAGACCATGGTGTGCGACCTCACGGCCATGCCCATCGCCAACGCCTCCATGCTCGACGAGGCCACCGCCGCCGCCGAGGCCATGACGCTGGCCAGGCGCTCGGTCAAGGCCAAGGGCAACGTGTTCATCGTCTCGGGCGACTGCCACCCGCAGACCATCGAGGTGGTCCAGACCCGCGCCGTGCCGCTGGGCATCACCGTCAAGGTCATCCGTTCCGGCGACGAGTGGCTGGCCGCCATCGGCCAGGACGACTACTTCGCCGCCCTCAACCAGTACCCCGGCTCCAGCGGCTGGCTGGCCGACTGGCAGTTGAGCGCCGACCTCATCCACGCCAAGGGCGCGGCGTTCATCCTCGCCGCCGACCTGCTGGCCCTGGCCCTGCTCAAGGCCCCGGGCGAAATGGGCGCCGACATCGTCGTCGGCACCACGCAGCGCCTGGGCATGCCCATGGGCGCCGGCGGCCCGCACGCCGCCTACATGGCCTGCCGCGACGAATACAAGCGCAGCCTGCCCGGCCGCCTGGTGGGCGTGAGCGTGGACGTGCACGGCCAGCCCGCCTACCGCCTGGCGCTGCAGACGCGCGAGCAGCACATCCGCCGCGAAAAGGCCACGTCCAACATCTGCACGGCGCAGGTGCTGCCGGCCGTCATCGCCAGCATGTACGCCGTGTACCACGGCCCGCAGGGCCTGACGCGCATCGCCCAGCGCGTGGCGCGCCTCACCGCCATCCTGGCGGCGGGCCTGAAGCAGCTCGGCCTGGCGCCGCTGCACGCCACCGCGTTCGACACGCTCACCGTGGACCTGGGCAGCGCCGAGGCCGCGCGCACCGTGCTGCGGCGCGCGCTGGAGGCCGGCATCAACCTGCGCCAGCTGCGCGGCCAGTGCGTGGGCGTATCGCTCGACGAAACCACCACGCGCGCCGACCTGGCGCTGCTGTGGCAGGCCTTCGCGCCGCAGACGGCCCAGCCCAGCGTGGAGCAGCTCGAAGCCAGCGCCGCCAGCCTCATTCCGGCCAGCCTGGCGCGCACCAGCCGCTTCCTCACGCACCCGGTGTTCAACACGCACCACAGCGAGACCGGCATGCTGCGCTACATCCGCGCCTTGAGCGACAAGGACCTGGCGCTGGACCGCAGCATGATCCCGCTGGGCTCGTGCACCATGAAGCTCAACGCCACCAGCGAGATGATCCCCATCACCTGGCCCGAATTCGCCCAGGTGCACCCCTTCGCGCCCGCCGACCAGCTCGCGGGCTACCGCCAGCTCGACGAGCAGTTGCGCGCCTGGCTGTGCCAGGCCACGGGCTACGCCGGCGTGAGCCTGCAGCCCAACGCCGGCAGCCAGGGCGAATACGCCGGCCTGCTGGCCATCAAGGCCTACCATGCCGCGCAGGGCCAGGGCCACCGCACCATCTGCCTGATCCCCAGCAGCGCGCACGGCACCAACCCGGCCAGCGCGCAGATGGTGGGCATGCAGGTGGTGGTGACCAAGTGCGACGAGAACGGCAACGTGGACATGGCCGACCTGCAGGCCAAGTGCGAGCAGCACAGCCAGAACCTTGCCTGCGTGATGATCACCTACCCCAGCACGCACGGTGTGTTTGAGACGCAGGTGAAGGCGCTGTGCCAGATCGTGCACCAGCACGGCGGCCGCGTGTACGTGGACGGCGCCAACATGAACGCCCTGGTCGGCGTGGCCGCGCCCGGCGAGTTCGGCGGCGACGTGAGCCACCTGAACCTGCACAAGACCTTCTGCATCCCGCACGGCGGCGGCGGCCCTGGCGTGGGCCCCGTGTGCGTGGTAGAAGACCTCGTGCCCTACCTGCCCGGCCACGCCACCGCGGGCCTGGCGGGCGGCATCGGCGCCGTGGGCGCGGTATCGGCCGCGCCGCTGGGCAACGCCGCCGTGCTGCCGATCTCGTGGATGTACATCCGCATGATGGGCGCCGAGGGCCTGACGGCCGCCACCGAGGCCGCCATCCTCAGCGCCAACTACATCAGCGCGCGCCTCAAGGACCACTACCCCACGCTGTACGCATCGGCCAACGGCCACGTGGCGCACGAGTGCATCCTGGACCTGCGCCAGCTCAAGGAAACCAGCGGCGTGATGGCCGAAGACGTGGCCAAGCGCCTGATTGACTACGGCTTTCACGCGCCCACGCTGAGCTTCCCCGTGGCCAACACGCTCATGGTGGAGCCCACCGAAAGCGAAACCCTGGCCGAGCTGAACCGCTTCATCGACGCCATGATCGCCATCCGCGAGGAAGTGCGCCAAGTGGAAAACGGCACCTGGCCGCAAGACGACAACCCGCTGAAAAACGCCCCGCACACCGCACCCAGCCTGCTCACCGGCGACTGGGCCCACCCCTACACGCGCGAGGCCGCCGCCTACCCCGTGGCCAGCCTGCGCCACACCAAGTACTGGAGCCCCGTAGGCCGCGTGGACAACGTGTACGGCGACCGCAACCTGTTTTGCAGCTGCGTGCCGGTGAGCGAATTGGCGTAAAGCGCACCAAAGCAGCGCCGTGAGGGCGCTGCCCTCACCCACAACAAAGGCCCGGCAACGGGCCTTTGTGCTTTACAGCGCATCCAACGGGCTCAGAATGCCGCGCCCGCCCTTGTTGAGCACATGCGTGTACACCATGGTGGTGCTCACATCCGCGTGGCCCAGCAGCTCTTGCACCGTGCGAATGTCGTAGCCCGCTTGCAGCAAATGCGTGGCGAACGAATGGCGCAGCACATGGGGTGAGACGGGCTTGGCAATCTGCGTGCGCCGCGCCGCCTCGCGCACGGCGCGCTGCACCGACTCCGGGTACACATGGTGGCGCCGCTCCAGCAGCTCGCCCGTGCGGGCATCGGGGCGTGGATCAACCGCACGCACCGGCGAGGGAAACACCCACTGCCAGGCCCAGCTCTGGTCGGCCTGGGGATATTTGGCAGCCAGCGCATGCGGCAGGTACACACGCCCCAAACCAGCGGCCAAGTCTTTCTCGTGCAGCACGCGGGCTTTTTGCAGTTGCGCCTGCAATGGAGCCATCAAATTCTCGGGCAGCACCGTCACCCGGTCTTTGTTGCCCTTGCCCTCACGCACCACGATTTCGCGGCGGGCAAACTCCACGTCTTTCACGCGCAGGCGCAGCGCCTCGAGTAAGCGCATACCCGTGCCATAGAGCAACTGCGCAATCAGGCCCGTGGTGCCATCCATATGCAGCAGCAGCTCACGCACCTCGGTGGGGGTGAGCACCACGGGCAAACGTTTGGGTCTTTTGGCTTGCACCACCTCATTGAGCCAAGGCAAATCTATCTCCAGCACCTGCTTGTACAAATACAGCAATGCCGCCTTGGCCTGGTTTTGCGTGGAGGCAGAAACATGGCGCTCCACGGCCAAATGGCTTAAAAAAGCCTCGACTTCGGCAGCACCCATATCACGCGGGTGGCGCTTGCCGTGGAACACGATAAAACGGCGAGCCCAATCGACATACGCCTCTTCGGTGCGAATACTGTAGTGCCGCGTGCGCAAGTGAATACGCATACGCTCCAGCAGCTTGGGCTGCCGCGGCGGGGTGGTGTCGGCTGTGGGCAGCGGCGGTACAGTAGAAGTCTCTGTCATCCGGCAAATTTTAGGTTTGCCTAATTTTTGCAATGATAGGGTTTACGTGGAACAATCATTTTTTTGATTGTCTTGGCGGACTGACATGGCTATCATTGTTGTCGTCTATTTCTAGTTAGTCCCATCACCCGCTCTATGCGCGCAGCTACTTATTTCAGCGCTCGGCCCTGTTTCAAAGGCTTTCAAGCCTTTTGGGCCTCCAGCGCTTGTGCAGCAAGCGCCACCAGCCATCATTCTTGCAGCGCTGCGCCGCTTCCGTGGCCCAGCGCTTTTTCGTGGGCCGCGCCCTTCTTCAAGGCAGGGCGTTCCCTTTTGGCCTTCGGGTCTAACTCTGCGCTCAAGCGGACCCGCATTCTGCGGGCCGCTTACCTTGGCCGTTAGACTTTTGGGCGGCGCGAATCTTGCTGCCCAAAGGCTTGCATTTACGGAGCAAAAAATGAGCACTCACCGCGTGTATAAGTCCCATGAATTCATGCAGCCAGCCGAGAAAGAACCAATACGGTCTGTTGTTGTTGAATCTTCGCATTCAGTTATCGTGGCTTGGCATGTGGAGCCCGGCCAAACTATTGCGCCACATATTCACCCCGACGGACAAGATACATGGACCATCCTTTCAGGGGAAGGTCAATATCAAATTGACGAGCAAGGCAACACCGTTGCAATTGTTCCGGGGGATATCGTAGTTGCAAACAAAGGGCAGGTGCACGGTGTTCTTTGCACCAGCGTTGGCCCACTTCGGTTCATTTCAGTGGTTGCGCCTTTGGATGCTGGTTATGAACCGCTATCAGCAAAAACATAGGGGATATCAAGTGCAACAAGCTGCCTCCGCTCCCCAGCCTAACTGTTTGGTCAAGCTGACGCCAACAGGCTCCGCCTGTTGGTACCCTCCGCTTCGCTCCGGCGCAGCTTACCGCGGGCGTTAGTCCCTTCATATTCCGCGTCATGCAGGCCGCCATTAACTCCAGCGCTTCGCCTTTCTCCAAGGTTTCTCCTTGGGGGTTTTGGCGCTCTGCGGGGCTTCGCCTGCGTTCGCTTCGGCAGGTTCAAGCCTTTTTGGCCTCTGGCGCCCGTTTATCCAGCGCCACCTGCTATCTTTCTTGCAGCGCTGCGCCGCTTCCGTGGCCCAGCGCTTTTGCGTGGGTTGTGCCCGTCTTCAAGTCAGGGCGCCCCTTTTTGGCCTTCGGGTCTAACTCTGCGCTCAAGCGGACTGGCTTTCAGCCAGCCGCTTACCTTGGCCGTTAGGCGAAACGGAAGCATTGTTCATTTTTCATTGGAGTTTTTATGGCACTTACAAAGTTCGGCTTTATCGTCGTCGGGGACGACTTCGTTCAGCATCAAGGCACGGAACGGTTTTCCATGAAAGTGGTTGGCGTAAAAAATGCAAGTCAAGGCCCAGCCGTTGCGCAAGAAATGGTCGCCGAAGGCATTCAACTTATTGAGCTTTGCAGCGGCTTTAGCCCCGTGTGGACAGGTAAGGTTCTCGAAGCCATCAACTACGCGGTGCCTGTCGGCGTTGTGACTTATGGCCCACCGTCAATTGACGGTGTGTATCGGTTGTTGTATGCCAAATAGCAAGGGTGCGCCTAATACGGCCTAACATTGCGCTCAACCTCGCCCGCTTCGCGGGCTGGACGCTGCGCCTGCGGCGCAGCGCCGGTTAGCTGGGGCGTTAGTCCCTTCATATTCCGCTTCATGCAGGCCCGCATTTATTCCAGCGTCTCGCCTTTCTCAAAGGTTTCTCCTTTGGGGTTTAGGCCGCCCGCGGGGCTTCGCCTGCATGCGCTGCGCCAGTTTGCAGCCTTTTTGGCCTCCAGCGCTTGCCAGTCAAGCGCTACCAGCTATCTTTATTGCAGCGCTGCGCCGCTTCCGTGGCGCAGCGCTTTTTCGTGGGCCGCGCCCTTCTTCAAGTCAGGGCGTTCCCTTTTGGCCTTCGGGTCTAACCCGGCGTTCAAGCCGACCCGCCTACGGCGGGCGGCTTACCTTGGGCGTTAGGCTTAATAGAGAATATCGAATGGCATTTACTTCAGACCGACCCGACTTTTCAAATTTTCTTGGACACTTCACAGCAAACAGGGCGCCGACTAGCGACTCAAAAGAAAACGCCACTGCTCACATTAAAGGTACGACAGCGCACGATCGATTAGTTTCCATCCTTCAGACCAAAAAAATTTTTGCGTCTCGTTTACCTTGGAACGGCCGTGATGCCGTCTGTTTAACAGAGTGCCCTTGGACTAGCTTACTCGATCACGCGAAACGTTACTCGCCCTATGGACTTGGTTTTAACAAGCCGTTTGTTTTTGGAGCTGGAGGTGGGCCGGCCTATTATGTGCGAGCCGATCATTACGAAAAGCAAAAAGGCTCATGGGATCCCCATGTGCATACATTCGTGACTCCATTTTGGCCTAGCTACCGCCCGAAATCTTTACGAGAAAATGGACTTATGGGTAACAAAAATGTTGATTATTCACATGAACGGGAGTGGCGAGTTCCACACGACTTAACGTTTGAATATAACCAAATTGAGTTTATTGTATTAGATACTTATGAAGACATGGCAAAGTTTCCAAAGGAACTAAAGGATGCCATTGGCAGGGAAAAGTTCTTGCTTATGGAAAATTATAAAAATATTGCAAATAAGTGGCCGATTCGTGGAGCATAAGCCTAACCCTTCAGTCAAGCGGACTGGCCTGCGGCCAGCCGCTTACCTTGTCCGTTAGTGTGTGCCGGTGAAATGTCGAACTGAAGTTAAATCCTAGACGTTTCATGACGGAATATTTTTATTGAAAGGGAACGATGAAGACATTCATGTGGGTGATTTTTGGAGTTGCGGCTTTGCTGGTTGTAATTGGTTTAGTCAATAAGCCTTCTGAGGAGGATGAACGTGAAAATGTAAAGGCTAACCAAGAACATTGCGCTCGGATGAACTTGGTCTACGTCCGAAAAGACCCTTGGGACAAAGGCCAGTGCGTGACTGCATCACAAGCCGCAACTCAAATTATGCAAATGCAGCGGGAGCAACAAAACAAGGGGCTACGATAGGCCATTTGGCCCATTTCCAGAATTGAATCCGGGAGTCCTAGTTTACTCTGCACGACTCCCTGCGAGGCGTGACTCGTCGTCAAGGCTGGGCGCCCCCCTTTTTGGTTTTCTGGTCTAACCATTTGTCGCAGCCGACAGCCTACGGCGTCCGCTGAACTCAAGGCGTTAGCACTACAGAAAACCCGATTTATTCAAGCCCATGCTTTCTCAAACGGCATTTAACTTCTCAAGCGTTATTCAGCGCTGGGTTTGCCGTTTCTCCGGGCTTCGCCTGTTGGCTTTGCGTCGGTTTATGCTATTTTTGGCCGCCAGCCCTTGTGTAGCAAGCGCAAGCAGCTATCGTTTTGCAAGCGCTGTGCCACCTCGGTGGCGCAGCGCTTTTTCGCAGTTCGTGCCCGTCGCCAAATTCAGGTTATCGGTTTTGGTTTCTGGCTCTAACATTTCGGTCAAGCCGACCCGCCTACGGCGGTCGGCTTACCTCGCCCGTTAAGCTAAAAAAGGAGAAATTTTGCCTATCACCATCACTTTCGACATTGACGAAGCATCTATCACTGATAGTAATGATCGTACGCGAATCGTTTCTTGCTTTAGACGGTTCGGCTGGGAACATATTGGTGGTTCAGCTTGGCGTTATCCGGCACTGGGTACAGCTAATGTTTCTGAAGATTGGTTTAATCATGTTATTCCAGCATTAGCTTATTTCCGTAGTTTGGTTTGCCATGCAAATCTAAATGTATACAACTTCACAATTGATGCACATTCGGAAGCTGGTCACAGAGGAAAGGCGTTACCTCCGTTAGGTGAGCCAATTAAACAGGCCGCAGACATAACACTATATCCTTCTAGTGAAACGGCTCTTTCGGAGCAACGGCTCCGTGCTTTTGTCCAAGCATGCGCCGATGATTTAGCCTAACATTCCGCTCAAGCGGACGGCTTCCAGCCGCCGCTTACCTTGTTTCGTTAGCCATAAGAGGAGAATATATGGAGCGTTATGCAAATCGCGGCGGTGACTCTGGAGTCACTGCCTATGAAATCGGCCCCGGAAAAATCACCGTTCAATTCAAAGATGGGGCTCAGTATTTGTACAACAGTCAACATCCTGGCCTATTCATAGTTTCAGAAATGCAGCGTCTTGCTCAAGCTGGCGTGGGTCTTAATAGCTATATAAGCCGTGTGGTTCGTCAGAACTACGCACAAAAGCTTCGATAATATTTGCGCTAACTTAGCGTTCAAGCCGACCCGCATACTGCTGGCGGCTTACCTAGTCCGTTAGGCATATCACACAACTCACACCGTACAACCCTATCACTTGATCTCTTCGCTCGTGCGCTCACATTTTTTGCACTTTGGATCTAACCCTATCGCATTACCCACATCTTTGTAAGTATTGATTTAATTGAGGCATCCGTTTTCGGCAGCACTACAAAAATCAACAGATTACGAAGCTCGGAAAATAAAAAATCGAATCGACTACAACCTTCACAAAGGAAAATCATGTACATCGTCGCAGCAATATTATCCATTCTCTTTGGAATAAACTCTTTTATCGCAGGTGAAGGGCTCATTGAAAAAACGATCAGCGCCATTATCACAACCCTCCTCTGCATTCTTTTTTACAAGATGAACCAAGCCAAAAACAGGCGAGAGGCATCAGAGAAAATTATAGAAAAGCAAAAAATAGAGAAAGAAAATAGAATAAAAAATGAAATCACCCAAGCTCAATCAGACTTTATCTTCAACCCTATTTCTGCAAGAAATATCGGAGGCTATGGATACCCATTAAAACAAGATCAACCTCTAAATATCGGCATCAACAAATCCTCAGTCGTCTTCTTCAACAAAGAATCATTGCAGAGAATAGAAACACCCTTCAACGAAATTACTGAGCTTGAAATATCTGGACCTGGCACTGTGACCACCAATGCAGGTATTAGCGGGGGCGGTTTTGGTCTTGAAGGATTTTTGCAAGGCGCTGTAGCCGCAGCGGTCATCAACGCAGCAACCACGAAAAGCTCAACAAACACCTTCATCAGATTACTTTCCAATACTGGCGAGATCTACCTTCACACGACAGAAATAGAGCCAGCAGCACTAAAAATGAAGTTTTCGCCGGTCTTTGTGAATTTAGCAAACCGATCGAAGAAAGCTGCAGGAAATTCAGGCGGCAGCATTTCCGAAGAAATTGAGCGTCTTCAAAAATTAATGAAGGATGGGGTTATTTCGCAGGAAGAGTTCGATTCAGCGAAGAAGAAAATTATTGGTTGATTTAAACTTTCATGTTTCATATTTCGATGACCGCTTTCGACCATTTACTGTCATACGGCCATGTAGCCTGATAGCAGACATCCCGGTTGGAGTGATCGGCAGGGTATTGGAGCCAAACGGGAGCGCCATCGTAGCCGCGTAGGTTGGATTGCCGCATTTTTGGCAACACAACAATCAATCTAACTAGCTGCGGCACCGGAGGCCGCGCCATTGTCTGTGTCGGGTGATTTGAATGCTCATCGTAAGGCGCGGCCCCAGTGAGCAAGTTCGTTAGCATCGCCAAAAAACCAATTTATTCATCCCATGCGTTTCAAACGGCATTCAACTTCTCAAGCGCTATTCAGCGCTGATCTTGCCGTTTCTCTGGGCTTGGCCTACTGGCTTTGCGTCGTTTTATAGCCTTTTTTGGCTTCCAGCCCTTACCTGGCAAGCGCTAGCAGCTATCATTCCTGCAGCGCTGCACGACATGAACCGTGGAACGCTTTGGGCTGCGTTGTTTCATCGTTTCTTGCCGCAGGCTGCCTGCGGTTTTTTGTTTCCATGTCCTTGCCTGCTATGTTTTTCGCACCTCTGTGTATTCCGCCCCGGGCCCGTGGCAGGCTCTTTTGTATCGGCCTGGCGGTGCTTGCCGTGGCCAGCGGGCCCCAGGTGCAGGCGGCCACCATCTACCAATGCAAGCAGGCCGGTGGCGGGGTGGCATTTCAAGAGAAGCCGTGTGCGCCCTCCGATGCGCAATCCGTCCTGAAACCCACCACGCGCACGGCACCGGCCCAGGCAGCGCCTGCGGCCCAAGCCTCGCGCGGCACGCCCGCTGCACCTGCCGCACCGGAAGGCGATCAGGCGGCGTGCCACCAGGCGGGCCGGAAAGTTTTTGATCCCTCACGCCCCCAAGAGCTGCAGCACCCGCAGGCGGCGCTGAACTTGTGCAGAAAGGCCGTGCCGGCCACGCAGAACGCCAACGGCCAATGCCTACAGGCCTGCGTGCAGGCCTGGGCGGATGAGTACCAAAAGAAATACGCCCTGCCCCGGCAGTAACACGGCCTCCTCACACAGCGCACGCCAGTCATGGCGGTGATGCCTTGCGGTATGCCAGCCTCGGCCCATCAACCCCGTTCGCCCCGTGGTGCACGCGCCTTGCTTGTGCTTTGGGGCGTGTTTTTGGCGTCTTCGGTGGCCATGGCCGTGTTTACGCTGGGCCAGTTATGGCGTGGCGCCATCACGGTGTATGCCAAGAACGCTAAGGCGCCCACGCACATCACCTGGGCTGAGCAGCCGGGGGCATTTTTGCTGTACGCGCTGTTGTACGTGGGGGTGTGCATGGCGTTTGCCCTGTTCACGTACCGCATTGGCAAGGCCTGGCGCGCAGCGCGCCGTTTGCCTGTGGCGTGAGTGGGGTTGCACAACAGGGCGGGCTGCTGCAGCCCAGACGACGGCACCTTCTTACGCCAAAGGCCCTACCATCGGGCCTTTGTTTTTTTGGATGTTTGCTATGCGCTTACCTGCTTTCCTGCTCTCTGCCCTGTTCCTCGCGCCCGCTGCCTGGGCGCAAAACACGCCCGCCGCTGCGCCCGTGACCACCGCTTCCGGCCTGGTGTACGAGGTGCTGCAAGAGGGCTCGGGCGAATCGCCCAAGGCCACCGACACCGTGAAGGTGCACTACCGCGGCACCTTCCCCGATGGCAAGGAGTTCGACAGCTCCTACAAGCGCGGCGAGCCTACCGAGTTCCCGCTGAACCGCGTCATCCCCTGCTGGACCGAGGGCGTGCAGCGCATGAAGCCCGGCGGCAAGGCCAAGCTGACCTGCCCCCCGGCCATCGCCTACGGTGCGCGCGGAGCGGGCAACGTGATTCCGCCCAACGCCACGCTGCACTTCGAGGTGGAACTGGTCTCGGTGCGCCGCTGAGCGCTGCATGCGGCTGAGGGTCGGCGAGCTGGCGCGGCGCACGGGCCTCACGGTGCGCACGCTGCACCACTACGACGAGATCGGGCTGCTCGCGCCGTCGCAGCGCTCGGACTCGGGCTACCGCCTGTACAGCCAGGCCGACGTGCAGCGCCTGCACGCCATCCAGGCGCTGCGCCACATGGGGCTGCCGCTGGCCCACATCAGCGAATTGCTGGGCGACGACCGGCTTGATCCTCAGCACATACTGTCCCAGCAGATCCATGCGCTGGACGTGCAAATCCAGCAGGCCACCGAACTGCGCGGCCGCCTGGCCCTGATGCGCGATGGCATGGTGGCGGGTGCGGCCCCCGACATGGGCAACTGGCTCGAAACGCTGGCCCTCATGTCCACCTACGGCAAGTACTTCAGCGCGGCCGAACTCAGGCGCATTTTCGAGCGCTGGCCGCTGATCGAAAGCGAGTGGCGCCCGCTGATCGCGCAGATGGACGCGGCCATGCGCCAGAGCCTGCCCATTGACGACCCCGCCGTGCAAAAGCTCACCCACCGCTGGATGGCGCTGCTCCTGGAGTGGATGGGCGGCGACATGGACCTGATGGACCGCTGGGGCCACATGTACCGCCAGGAGCCGAGCACGCACAACATCAACGACGCCCCCAGCAGCGCCATGATGGCTTATGTCGAGCGGGCCATTGCCCTGCGCATGCAGGTGCTGCAGCGGCACCTCACACGCGCAGAAATGGCGCAGATCGGCTTCGTGCCGCTGGCGCACTGGCAAGCGCTGGAAGATGAAGTGACCGCCCTGCTGGCCCGCGGCGAAGCCCCCGACAGCCCCGCCGCGCTCGCCGCCGTGGCGCACTGGAGCCGCCTCATGGACCAGCTCTGCGGCCACTGCCCGGCCCTGCGCGCCAAGCTGCTGCACGCCTGGACCACCGAGCCCCTGCTGCAGTCCAGCGCCCTGCTGAGCCTGGAAGTGCGGGCCTTCATCGGCCATGCCGCCGCGCTGCCGTCGCCAGCGCCACCGCAACCGCAACCGCCAACTCTTATGGCGCTTGACCCTCACGCAACGTGAGGCCTTAGAGTCGGCCCCATGCCTACGGAGCCGACCATGCCCCATCCCCCGCCCCACCCCGAGCGGCTACACGCCCTAGACAACCTGCGCGCCACCATGATGTGGCTCGGCATCGTGCTGCACGTGGCGGTAATCCACCTCGCCGGCCCTTCGCCCCTGCCCTGGCGCGACAACCAGACCACCCCGGCGGCCGACCTGCTGGTGGCCTTCATCCACGCCTTCCGCATGCCGGTGTTCTTCATCCTGGCGGGCTTTTTCGTGGCCCTGCTGATCGCGCGGCGCGGCACGCGCGCCATGGTGCGCAACCGCCTGCAGCGCCTGGCGCTGCCGTTCGCGCTGTTCTGGCCGCCTCTCTTCGCGCTGTGCGGCGTGCTGGCGCTGGCTTTCATGCACCGCATGGCGCGCGGCACCTGGGGCCTGGACCCGGCGCTGATGCAAACCGCCCCCAGCACACCCGCAGGCACCTCCACCATGCACATGTGGTTCCTGTGGATGCTGCTGTGGCTCAGCCTGGGTACGGCCCTGGCCCACGCCGCACTGGCGCGCCTCGCGCCCGCAGCACCGCGCTGGCTGGGCGGGGTGATGGCACGGCTCGGGCGCACGCCCTGGGGCCTGGCGCTGCTGACCCTGCCGCTGGCGGGCGCTGGCATGCTCTACCCCGACGGGCTGCTGCGGCCCAACGGCGCCTTCCTGCCGCCCTGGACCGAGTGGCTGCACAACGGCCTGTTCTACGGCTTCGGGCTGGCCCTGTACGCACACCGCGAGGCACTGCTGGCGCACTACGTGCGGCGCTGGCCCTGGTACGCCGGAGCCGGTCTGGTGCTGTTTTGCGCCACGGGCGCACTGTTCGAGGCGCGGCCGCACGCCGCCGAAGGCCTGCCCGAGGCGCTGCGCCTGGGCGTGGCCCTGGCCTACAACGCCACCGCCTGGTGCTGGAGCCTGGCGCTCATCGGCGGCTTCCTGGCGCACGTGCCCCAGCGCAGCGCCTGGCTGGGCTACCTGGCCGACAGCTCCTACTGGGTCTACCTGGTGCACATGCCGATGACCATCGGCTTCGGCGCGCTGCTGTTCGGGCTGGAATGGCCGGCCGGGGCGAAGATCGCCGCCAACATCGCGGCCACCTCGCTCCTCAGCCTGGCCAGCTACCACCTGCTGGTGCGCTACACCGCCGTGGGCGCGCTGCTCAACGGCCAGCGCCGCACGCGCGCGCCGCGCCCCTTGCCAGGATCGGCCCATGCACGCTGACAGCCCGCCACGCGCGGCCCTGCTGCGCAACCCCGATTTCCGCTGGCTCACGGCAGGCTCGGCGCTGTCGATGCTGGGCGACCAGTTCACCCTGATCGCCATGCCCTGGCTGGTGCTGCAGCTCACCGGCAGCACCCGCGTGCTGGGCACGGTGCTGGCCCTGATCAGCGTGCCGCGCGCGCTGTTCATCCTGTTCGGTGGCGCGGTGGTGGACCGCCATTGCCCCAAGCGGGTGCTGATGTACACCAAGCACGCCAACACCGTGCTGCTGGGGCTGCTGGCCGCCCTGGTGCTGAGCGGGCCGGCGGCGCTGTGGGCGCTGTACGCGCTGGCGCTGGGCATCGGCCTGTCCACGGCGTTCAGCATTCCGGCGGCCACCTCGCTCACGCCCCGCGTGGTACCGCGTGCGCAGCTGCAGGCCGCCAACGGGATCGGCATGGGGCTGCGGCAGCTGAGCCTGTTCCTCGGCCCGCTGCTGGCGGGCGTGCTGATCGCGGCATTTGGCGACGATGGCGACGGCGGCAGCAGTGGCAGCGGCGGGCGGGCCGGCACCACCGGCATCGGCCTGGCCTTCGCGTTCGACGCGCTGAGCTACGCCCTCTCGGCCTGGACGCTGGCCCGGGTGCGCCTGCTGCCGCCGGCGCCGGGGCAGCCAGCGCCCGGCCCGCAGGCAGGCATGGTGCGCGCGGTGTGGCAGGGGCTGCGCCACTTCTGGGCCGATGCCGAGCTGCGCGCCTTCCTGCTGTACTTTGCCGCGGTGGCCGTGCTCATCATGGGGCCGGTGCACATCGCCCTGCCCGTGCTGGCCAGCAGCCAGCCGCAGCTGGGGGCAGCGGCGTTCGGCACCATGGTGGGCGCGCATGGCGCGGGCACGCTGGCGGGGATGGTGGCCTCGGGCCTGCTGCCCCGGCTGCGCCTGGGCACGCTCGGGGCCACGGTGCTGTGCATCGACCTGCTGATCGGCCTGCTGTTTATGCCCCTGGGCCACGCCACGGCGCTGTGGCAGGGCACGCTGCTGATGCTGGCCATCGGCCTGCTGGGCGGCTTCATGCAGGTGCGCGTGTTCACCTGGATCCAGCAGCGCGTGCCACCGGTGCTGCTGGGGCGGGCCATGGGCCTGTTCATGTTCATCTTCCTGGGGCTGGCGCCGCTGTCGGCCGCCGTGACGGGGTGGGTCATGCACATGGTCGCCCTGCCCTGGCTGTTCATCGGCTGCGGCGGCACCCTCATGGCGCTGGCCGCCCTGGCCCTGCTGCTGTCGCCCATGCGGCATATGCAGGACGCGGCGCCCCAGCGGCCCTGAGGCAGAGGCTGGCATGGCGCCAGCCGCTCCTGTTTCAGGAGCTGCCAGCGCTTGCCAGTCAAGCGCTGGAGGGCATTTTCATGCCAAAGACGACATTGGCGGCTCAGTGGAAGTCGCGGCTGCCCTCCAGCGCCTGGGCCAGGCGGCCCAGCAGCGGGGTGGCGTCCTTGCAGCGCTGCAGCACCAGGTGGCGCACGGCGGCCGGCGCGCCGGGGGCGCCAGTGCTCTGCCACACGCCCTCCACGGCCAGCAGGCGCGCGCGCAGCAGCGCCGGGCGCCAGCGCTCGATCAGCGCCGGCCAGACGATGACGTTGACCGGCCCGGTTTCGTCCTCCAGGGTGACGAACATGGTGCCCTTGGCCGAGCCGGGGCGCTGGCGCACGGTGACGATGCCGCAGGCGCGCACGCGCCGCCCGTGCGGCACGCTGCGCAGTTGCAGCGCGGTGGCCAGCCCCAGGCGCTGCAGCCGCTCGCGCAGCAGCGCCAGCGGGTGGCGGCGCAGCGTGAGGCCGGTGGCGGCGTAGTCGAAGACGATCTCCTCCCCCTCGGGCGCGGCGGGCAGCGCCAGCGCGGCCTCGTGCACCGGCGCGCCCTGCAGCAGCGGCGGCGCGCGCGGGCCCGCGGCGGTCTGGCCGGCGGCATCCCACATCTGCTGGCGCCGGTGGCCCGAGAGCGCGTGCAGCGCATCGGCCGCCGCCAGGGCCTGCAGGTCGGGGCGGCCCAGGCGCGCGCGCAGGGCCAGGTCTTCGGTGCTGGCGAAGGGCCGGGCCGGGCGCGCCTGCACCAGGCGCGCGGCGGCCTCGGCGCCCAGGCCGGCCACCAGGCGCAGGCCCAGCCGCACGGCGGGCTGCGGCGCCTGCACGCCGGGCACGGGGGCCAGGGGTTCCTCCAGCGTGCAGTCCACGGCGCTGTGCGCCACGTCCACGGGCAGCACGCGCACGCCGTGGCGGCGCGCGTCCTGCACCAGTTGCGCGGGGGCGTAGAAGCCCATGGGCTGCGCATTCAGCAGCGCGACCAGGAAGCACGCGGGCTCGTGCCGCTTGAGCCAGCTGCTGGCGTAGGCCAGCAGCGCGAAGCTGTGGGCATGGCTTTCGGGAAAGCCGTATTCGCCAAAGCCCAGGATTTGCTGGAACAACCGGTCGGCGAACGCCTGCGGGTAGCCGTGGGCGCGCAGGCCCTGCTTGAGCTTGTCCTCGAAACGGTGCACGCCGCCCTTGCGCTTCCAGGCAGCCATGGAGCGGCGCAGGTCGTCGGCCTCGCCGGGGGTGAAGCCCGCGCCGTCGATGGCGATCTGCATCACCTGCTCCTGGAAGATGGGCACGCCCAGCGTGCGTTCCAGCGCATTCGCCAGTTGCGGGTATTCGAGCGGGAACGGCCCCGGGTGGCCCGCGCGCGCCAGGCGGCGCTGGCGTGCGCGCGCGTGCAGGTACGGGTGCACCATGCCGCCCTGGATGGGCCCGGGCCGCACGATGGCCACCTGCACCACCAGGTCGTAGAAGGTGCGCGGCGCCAGGCGCGGCAGCATGCTCATCTGCGCGCGGCTTTCGATCTGGAACACGCCCACGGTGTCGGCCGCGCACACCATGCGGTAGGTGGCGGGGTCTTCGCCCGGAATGTCGGCCAGGCCCCAGCGCTCGCCGCGCAGGGCGGCGCGCGCGTCCAGGCAGCGGCGCAGCGCGCTGAGCATGCCCAGGGCCAGCACGTCCACCTTGAGCAGGCCCATTTCGTCGAGGTCGTCCTTGTCCCACTGGATGATGGAGCGCCCCGGCATGGCCGTGGGCTCCACCGGCACCAGGCGCGTGAGCTTGCCCTCGGTGAGCACGAAGCCGCCCACGTGCTGGCCGAGCTGGCGCGGAAAGCCGCGCAGCTGGCGCGCCAGCTCCAGCCACAGCGCGGCGGTGTGCGCGCCCAGGGGCTCGCCCAGGCGCGCGGCCAGGGCCTGCAGGTGCTCGGGGGCGAGCACGTCGTCGAACCAGTGGTGCTCCTTGGCGAAGGCATCGACCAGCGCCGCGCCCACGCCCAGGGCCTTGCCCACGTCGCGCAGGGCGCTGCGCGTGCGGTAGGTGGTGACCACGGCGGCCAGCGCGGCGCGCTCGCGCCCGTACTTGGCGTAGATGTACTGGATGACGGTGTCGCGCCGGTCGTGCTCGAAGTCCACGTCGATGTCGGGCGGCTCGCGGCGCTCGCGGCTGATGAAGCGCTCGAACAGCAGCCGCGAATGCGCCGGGTCGATGGCGGTGATGCCCAGCACGTAGCACACGGCCGAGTTGGCCGCCGACCCGCGCCCCTGGCACAGGATGCCCTGGCTGCGCGCGTAGCGCACGATGTCGTGCACGGTGAGGAAGTACATCTCGTAGCCGCATTCGGCGATGAGCGCCAGCTCCTTGGCGATCTGCGCGGCCACGCCATCGGGCACGCCCTGCGGGTAGCGCGCGCGGGCGCCCTCCCAGGTGAGCCAGGCCAGCGTCTGGCCCGCCGTCATGCCGGGCAGCACCGTCTCCAGCGGGTAGCGGTACTGGATCGACTCCAGGCCGAAGGCGCAGCGCCGCGCCACGGTGAGCGTGGCCGCCAGCAGCGCCGGCGGGTACAGGCCGGCGAGCTGGCTGCGCGGGCGCAGGCGCTTTTCCGCATGGGGCTGCAGGGCCAGGCCGCACTGCGCCACGCCGCGGCCCAGGCGCACCGCGGTGATCACGTCCTGCAGCGGCTTGGCCGCGCGCGAATGCATGTGCACCTCGCCCGTGGCCACCAGCGGCAGGCCCAGGCGCGCGCCGGCCTGCGCCAGCGTGTGCAGCCACAGGGCGTCGTCGCAGGCCATGTGCAAGGCCACGGCGAGCCAGCAGTGTTCAGGGTCGAAATGGGCTCCAGCGCTTTCCAGGCAAGCGCTGACAGCTATCGAATCGGAAGCATCGGCGAACGCCTCGCGGCACGGCGCCAGCAGCACCTCGCAGCCCCGCAACAGCGCCCAGGGCGACTGCGCATCCACCACGTAGCCGCCCTTGGGCGCGCGCGCCCGCGCGGCGGTGATGAATTCGCACAGCCCGCCCCAGCCCTGCGCGTCGCGCGGCAGGGCCACCACGCACACGGGGCCCCAGCGGAATTCGCTGCCCGGGATGAACGCCAGCCCCAGGCGCCGCGCCTCGGCATGGGCGCGCACCACGCCGGCCACCGAGCATTCGTCGGTCAGCGCCAGGGCGGCGTAGCCCAGCGCGTGCGCGCGCCGCACCAGCTCGGCCGGGTGCGAGGCGCCGCGCTGGAAGCTGAAGTTGCTCAGCGCGTGCAGCTCGGCGTAGCCGGGCAGCGTCATCCGTACACCCCGTGCAGGAACCAGCCGCCCGTGCCCCGGTCGCGGAACACCCACACCCAGCCCGCCGCCGCGCTGTGCGCGACGAAGTAGTCGCGCCGCACCAGGCCCGGCGCCGCGCTGCCGCCTGACGCGTCCTGCGCGGCCTCCGGGGCGGCCTCCCACCAGCCGGCCTCCACGCGCTGCGGGCCCGCCAGCAGGCGCAGCGGCTGGCCATGCAGGCACGGGCGGCTGCCGCGCAGCGCCAGCGGCCGGGGCGGGCGCACCAGCCACGGCGGCAGCAGCCCCCCGTACGGCCCCGGCGGCTCCGGCGCGGCCCCGGGCGGCGGCTGCACGGCCGGGTGCCAGCGCTGCATGCACTCGGGCCGGTGGTCGGCATGCAGCCGGGGCAGCTGCACGGCCTGCGGCCCCAGGCGCGCCGAGAGGTGCTCCACCAGCTCCTGCCAGGGCACGCCCGGCGCCTCGTGCGGATCCGCCGGCAGCAGACCGTGGCTAGCCTCGGGCATGGGCGCGGTCTGCAGGCTGCGCAGCGCCAGGCGGCTGGCGGGGGCGGCCAGGCGCTGACGGCCCAGGCGCTCGGCCAGCAGGCGGCGCAGGTGCGCCATGTCCTGCTGGGGCGCGGCGGTGCGCAGCGCCAGCGCCTGCCAGGGGGGCAGTTCCACGCCATCGTGGCGGCGCAGGTCGTGGCGCCAGGCCAGCTCCAGCGCCAGCACGCCCTGGCGGCGCGCGCGCAGCCAGCCTTGCAGCGCCAGCAGCAGGCGCTCGGCCGTGTGCAGCAGCGCCGTGCTGGATTCGGCCAGCGCGGGCAGCTCCACCTCCAGTGCGAACTGCGCGGGCAGTTCGATCCACGCGGCCGCCTCGAGCGCATCGCCCCAGGCCTGGTCCAGCGCGGCAAGGCACGCGGCGCCGAAGCGCCGCGCCACCCCCGCGCGCGGCAAGGCGCGCAGCGCCCCCCAGGTGCGGCAGCCCAGGTGCTGCAGGGCCAGCGCATGCGGACGCAGCGCCGTCAGCGTGGACAGGGGCAAATCGTGCGGCAGGCGCCGGGGCGGCGGCCCGCCCAGGCGGGCCAGGCGCAACAGGGCCAGGGCCTGCAGGGCGGTGGGGCCCTCGGCCCAGTCCTGCGCCGCCTCCGGCCCGCTGCCGGGGGCCTGCGCGCGCAGCAGCGCGCGCAGGGCCGCGCGGCCGCCCCACAGGCGCTCGGTGCCCTGAACCTCCAGCAGCAGGGCCTCGTCCAGCAGCGCCACGCGCGGCGTGAAGCGCAGGGCCCACCAGCCCTGCGCGGCCGCCGGCACGCCCGGCGGCGGGGGCTCAGGGGGCAGGCGCCAGGCGTGCCAGTACATGGCGCACGTCCTCGGTGGCGCGGGCCTCGGCCTGCATGCGCCCGCGCCGCCGCGCCTGGGCCTGCAGCGCGGCAGCCAGGGCCGGGCTGCGCGCCGGCAGCAGCAGCGGCGCGGCCAGCGGCGGCCCGCGGCGCTTGAGCACCTGCACCTGCAACTGCTCGCCCTGGTGCCGCAGCGCCAGGCGCAGCGGCGCGGGCGAGGCCTGGGCCGCCTGCGCGGCCGGGCGGCAGACCCACAGCAGCGCCTGGCGCTGGGCGGCGGCCAGCTGCAGGCGGCGCAGGCCCGCCGCCCGGGCCTGGGGCAGCCAGGCCAGCACGGCGCATACATCGCGGCAACGCAGGGCCTGTTCACAGGCCCAGACCGCCGCGCTGTCCGCAGAATCATGCGCTGGCGGCTGGATGCGGCACAGCCGCTGCACCGCCACGCCGGCATCGTGCAGGGCGGCTGCGAAGGGCTCCTGCGGCGGCGCCACCAGCACGGCCCGGCCGGTGCCGCCTTGGAGCGCGCAGGCCAGCGCGGGCAGCAGCAGCGTCCATTCGCAGGCGGCATGGGGTGGCAACAGCAGCTCGCTCAGGGCGCCGCAGGGCCAGCCGCCACCGGGCAACTCGGCGTCGAGCGCCGCATGCCCGGTGGGCTGCACGCGCTGCTGCGCCGCAGCCCAAGCGCGGCCATGCCAGACGCCGGGCGGCAGGGACAGGGGAAGAGCGGGTGAATGCGCCATGGTGCAGCCTTGAAAAGCTCAAAATGCTGTTTAAATATACAGTATTTATATCCCCCTGCAGCGCCCTGGCCACCCAGGCCGGTGGATCAGCGCCCCACGGCGTAGCCTTGCATGCCGCGCGGGTTGGCGGCGGCGCGCAGCACCAGGCGGCCGGCATGGTCGCGCTCCTGGCTGCAGGCGGAGATGCGGCTTTCCGACCAGGCATCGCCCACGCGCACCTCGTGGCCCGCCGCGCGCAGCGCGTCGATGGCGTCCGGCCCGAAGCGCGACTCCAGGGTCAGGCGGTTGAGCACCGTCTCGCGCGGCCAGAACGAGGACGGCGAATGGTCCACATGCCACGCCGGCGCGTCGATGGCTTCCTGCAGGTTCATGCCGTGCACCACGTGGCGCAGGAAGAACGCGGGCGACCACTGGTCCTGCTGGTCGCCGCCGGGCGTGCCGAACACCATGTACGGCTGGCCGTCGCGCAGCGCCAGCGACGGCGACAGCGAGGTGCACGGCACCACGCCCGGAGTGAGCGTGGACGGCAGCCCGGGGTCGAGCCAGGTCATCTGCAGGCGGGTGTTGAGCGCGAAGCCCAGCGCCGGAATCACCGGGCTGGACGAAAGCCAGCCGCCCGAGGGCGTGGCCGCCACCATGTTGCCGTCGCGGTCGATCACATCGACGTGGCAGGTGTCGCCGACGAAGACTTCGCGCTCCAGCCATTCGGACACCGGCGGCAGCGCGGCGAACGTCGGCTCGCCCACGCCAAAGCGCGCATCGGCATGGCGCAGCGTGCGCGCGGCCACGTCCAGGCCAGGCAACCGTGGCGGAATGCCCAGCGGCGCGCCCGGGCGCAGCGCCGGGTGGGCCGCGACAGGGTCGATGCCGGCCCAGCGGGCCTGCAGATAGGCGTCCGACAGCAGCGCCTGCTGCACCTCGGCCCGTGCGCCCGGTGCCGCGCCATACCAGGCCAGGCGGTCGGCCAGGGCCAGCTTGGCCGCCTCGGCGATGCGGTGCACGAAGCCCGCCGTGTGCGGCGCATGCTGCTCCAGGCCGGCATGGCGCAGCATGCCGATTTGCTGCAGGAACGCCGGCCCCTGGCTCCAGAAGCCGCACTTGGCCACGGTGTAGCGGCCGAAGCCGAGCGTCAGGGGCGCCTCGACAGGCGCTTGCCAGCGCGCCATGTCGTCGTAGCGCAGCAGGCCGCCGTGCGGCTGGCCGGTGGCATCGCGCACCCGCTGCGTGCGGCAATAGGCGTCGATCTCGCGCGCGACGAAGCCCTGGTACCAGGCCCGGCGCGCGCCCTCGATCCCGGCCACGCGCCCGGGGCCGGCCTGCGCGGCCTCCTGCAGCAGCCGTTCCCAGGTGGCGGCCAGGTGCGGCAGCGTGAACAGCGCGCCGGGCCGGGGCACTTGCCCCTGCGGCAGCCACACCGCCGCCGACGAGGCCCAGTGCGCGCGGAACAGCGCCTGCACCGCCGTGATGGCCTGCACCGCGCGCGGCACCAGCGGAAAGCCCTCGCGGGCGTAGCGCAGCGCGGGCTCCAGCACCTGCGCCAGCGTCCAGGTGCCATGGTCGCGCAGCAAGGTCAGCCAGGCGCCGAACGCCCCCGGCACCGTGGCCGCCAGCAGGCCCACGCCGGGCACCTGCTCCAGCCCCAGGCGCTCGAACGCCTGCACCGTGGCCTCCTGCGGCGCCGGGCCCTGGCCGCAGATGGACAGCGCGCGCTGTTCGCGCTGGCTCCACAGCAGGATCGGCGCTTCGCCGCCCGGGCCGTTGAGGTGCGGCTCGACCACCTGCAGCACGAAACCGGCGGCCACAGCCGCATCGAAGGCATTGCCGCCGCGCTCGAGCACGCCCATCGCGGTCTGCGAGGCCAGCCAGTGCGTGGAAGAAGCAACGCCGAAGGTGCCGGTGATTTCCGGCCGGGTGGTGAAAGTCATCCAGGAATCCCCACGGTATGAGAAAGGGTCATGCGGTGCCAGGCCTGCGCGGCCAAGGCGCGCCGGTCGATCTTCTGGGTGGCCGCCAGGGGCAGCGCATCAACGAACCAGATGCGCCGCGGATGCTGGTAGGCCGCCAGGTACTGTAGAGAAAATTCCTTGAGCGCCGCCTCCCCGGGCGCTGCTGCCGCCGCACGCAGCACCACGAACGCCACGGGCTTGGTGCCCTTGATCTCATCGGGTACGGCCACCACGCAGGCCTGCTGCACCGCCGGGTGGCGTTCCAGGGCCTTCTCCACGTCGCCAGGGAAGATGTTTTCGCCGCCGCTGACGAACATGTCGTCGCGCCGGCCGACGAAGGTGTAGAAGCCCTGCGCGTCGCGCCGGAACACGTCGCCCGTGGCGTAGTAGCCATCGGCGGTGAAAGGCTGCAGGTCGGGGCGCTGGTGGTAGCCCAGCATCAGCCCGGGGCTGCGCAGCTGCAGCTCGCCGTCCACGCCCTCGCCCACCGCGCGGCCCGTGGCATCCACCAGGCGCAGTTGCACCTCGGGGTGGGCCACGCCCACCGATTGCGCCGGAGCGGGCACCCCTTGCGGGTGTGCCGTGAACACCACCGGACCGCCTTCGGTAGTGCCGTAGGCGTTGATGACCGTGGCAGCCGGCAGCAACTGCCGGACCTGCGCCAGCAGCGCCGCGCTCACCGGGGCCGAGCCCATGCGCACCACGCGCACGCAAGATAGGTCCACACCGGCGAGCGCCCCGCGCTCGCGCAGCAGCATGGCCAGCATGGGCGGCACGGCTGTGAGCCAGGTGCAGCGCAGGCGGTCGATGGCCTGCAGGCAGGCAAGCGCATGGAACTGCGGCAGCAGCACCGTGGTGGCGTGGCTGGCCAGGGCCAGCAGCGTCAGCGCGAGCGCGTTCATGTGGTACAGGGGCGCGGCGATCAGCAGGCGCTCGCCATGCAGCGGCGTGAGGGCGCGGCGCGCCTGCACCACCCAGCACTGGCCCGCATGGCCCAGGCGCACGCCCTTGGGCCGGCCGGTGGAGCCCGAGGTGTACAGCAGCAGCGCCTGGTCGCCGGGCCCTGGCTGGAAAGGCTGCAGCGTGCCTGGGCTGGCCCGTTCGGCCCACCCGGGCGCATCCAGCAAATGGGCGGGCACATGGGGCGGCACCTGGGCATGCCAGGCGGCATCGCACAGCACGCGCTGCGCGCCGCTGTCTTCGAGGATGAACGCCACCTGCGCCGCTGGCAGCTTGGCGTTCACGGGCACCGCCACCAGGCCGGCGCGCAGGATGCCCAGCAGCGCCGCCACGTAGTCCACCGAGTTCAGGCCCAGCAGCGCAATGCGCTGGCCCGGCGCATGGCCCAGCGCCAGCAGGCCGCGCGCAATGGCGTCGGCCTGGGCCTGCAAGGCGCCGTAGCTGCATGCCTGCACGCTGCCATCGGCCTGGGGCAGCAAAAAGGCGGCGTGCGCGGGGTCTGCGGCGGGGTCGAGCACACATCCCAGGTTGCGCGGCACAGTCATGGCGTGAACTCCAGCAGGGTGTGCAGCGCGGGCAGCGCCACTGCCACGGCGCCCTCGCGCGCCGCCCTGGGCAGGCCCAGGGCGCTGGCGCGGGCGGCCATGGCCACGGGGTCGGCGCCGCGAAAACGTATGGCGCCAAAGAATTCGCGGCGCTGCGGCGCATGCGCCGCCAGGGCACCAAAGCGCGCGGCCCAGCCCGCCGCGTCGCTGAACGTCAGCGCGAAATCGCCGCCCCACGCGCCCAGCCGGGCGTAGTCCTGCCGCGCCTGGGCCGGATCGGCGCTGACCACCACCAGCTCGGCCATGCCTTGCACGCCATTGGCATGGGCCTGCCACTCCGGGCGCCACACCAGCTCGGGGGTGTGGTGCTGGCAGGCGTAGATGCGCCCGCCGGGGCACTGGCCGGGCTCCAGCCGGGCCGTGGAAAAGCGCGCCACGCCCTCTCCCCCGGCAAACGCCACGGGGCGCGAGAAATCCTGCACCGGCCGCAGCGCCAGGCCCTGGGCCGTCCACTGGGCATGGGTGGCGAGCGCATCGGACGTGGCGAGCACCAGGCCGTCGATGCCGGTGGGACTGTCGAGGATTTCCTGGCGCAGCCGGCCCGTGCCCAGCGGCAGCCCCACCAGCTCCAGGTAGCCCTGCGGAAACACGGCCAGGTGGTTGACCGACCCCAGCGAGTGGCAGCCCCGTGGCGTCAGCGTGAAGCCCAGCCCCGCGAACAGCGCCTGCGCCGCATCGGTGGCGAAGCGGGTGTTGACGACCAGGTGGTCCAGCACGGCCGGTGCCATGCCATCAGCCCTGGGCCGCCGGCGCAGGCATGGCGTACACGCCGCGCCCGCTGGCTACCAGGTGGCCCCCGGCGTCGAACACGCGCGCCTCGGCCACCGAGAACTGGCGTCCGGTCTTGACCACGCGGCCTTCGGCGCGCAGATCGCCCCGGGCCGCGCGGTGGTAGTCCACGCGCAGGTCGATGGTGGGCACGCCGCGGCCGGTGTGCGATACCAGCGCCCAGTCGGCCGCCAGATCGACCAGCGCGGCCAAGATGCCGCCGTGGATGTAGCCGCCCTCGGGGTTCACCACCCATTCGGCACGGAACGCGGCCGTCAGGTCGATGCGCCCCTCGCCCACCGCCTGCACCTGCAGGCCCAGCCACTGGTGGTAGGGGCCGCGCAGCAGGCGCGCCTGCACGTCCTCGGCGCTCAGGGGCGCCGCCGCTGTCATCTCGGTCATGGGAAAGCCTTTGTGCAATGGTTCAGGGTGCGACGACGACCTTGCCGAGCACAGCACGGTCACGGATCAGGGCCAGCCCCTCGGCCGCCTGCTCCAACGGCAGCACGCGGTCGATCACCGGGTCCAGTTGGCCTTCGGCCACCAGCGCCAGGAGCGCCTGCAGGTTGTCGGCATAGAAGCTGTTGGAGCCCTTGATGTTCAGCTCGAAGCTCCAGACGTAGCGCAGGTCTTCCTTCGGGTCATGGCCGGCCGTGGCGCCGCACACCAGCAAGGTGCCGCCGCGCTTGAGGCTCTTGATGGAAGGCAGCCAGGTGTCGCCGCCGGTGAAGTTCACCACCACATCGACACCACCTTCGTAGCTGCGGCGCTGGGGCTTGCCATAGCGCTCGATGACCCAGCGCGAGAAATCGGTTTCGCGGTAGTTGACGACATGGTCGGCGCCCAGTTCGCGCAGCCGCTGGGCCTTTTCTTCGCTGCCCGCGGCCGCGATGACCTCGGCCCCCAGCAGCTTGGCCAGCAGCACCGTGGCCGTGCCCACACCGCCGCTGGCGCCCAGCACCAGCACCTTGTCGCCCGCCTTCACGGTGCGGTGCGTGACCAGCATGCGGTGCGCGGTGCCGTAGGCCACGGGGAGCGCGGCAGCCTGCGCGAACGTCACCGCGTCGGGCAAAGCGATGAGCTGCGCCGCATCCACGCGGGCGTACTCGGCCATGCCGCCGTCGGCCATCTCGCCCATCAGGCCCACGCCGGGCTTGAGCGGGTTGACCAGCACACGGTCGCCGGCCTTCCAGCCTTGCACGCCCTCACCCACCGCTTCCACGGTGCCGGCCAGATCCAGCCCGATGACGACCGGAAACGGCACCTTGATGCCAGGCATGCCGTGCACGGTGAACACGTCGTGGTAGTTGAACGAGGAGGCGCGCACGCGCACCACCACATGGCCGGCATCGGCCACGGGCACCGGCTTGCCGGCCGTGACGCGCAGTTGCTGCTCCAGGGTGCCGTGCGCATCGAGCACCAGGGCGCGCATGGTGGCGGGGAGGGTCATGAAGAAGATCCTTTCGTGGTGAGGAGTTGGCAGGAGCAACGGGATAGAGCTCCTTTTTCGATAGCTTCTTGCGCTTGATGGACGGGCGTTTGAGGCCAATTTGGCCCACATTCCACGCACAGCCACCGCAGGGGGTGTCGTTTCACTTCATTGCCTTGGAAAGCGCGTAGGGGCGCGTGGCGAAGAGGTCATCGCGCAGCGCCCCCTTGACCAGCCCCGACTCGGTGAATACCTGGTGCTGCAGGCGCAGCGTGGCGATGTCGGCCGGCTCGAAGCCCACGCGGTTGAGCGCATCCCACTGCCCGGCGTAGGTGCGGGCGTCGTCCTCGGGCAGGTTGGCTTTCTTGCGCAGGATCTGCACCACCTCGTCACGGTGCGTGCTGCCCCAGGCCAGCGTGTCGCGCAGCGCGGCGATCACGCGGGCCAGCACCTCGGGCTGCTTGTCAGCCAGCTCGGCGCGTGCGGTGCCCACGCCGATGTAGGGCACGGCATCGGAGCGGGTGAGCTTCTTCCACTCGTCGGCGAAGCTGCCCAGACGGCGCAGCGGCACCTCGCCCTGGATTTGCGCCACCGTAATGGAGCGCAGCGCCGCCGCATCGACCTGCTTTTGCGCCAGGAACTGCGCCAGGCGCGACTCATTGCCGCCGACCAGGGAGAACTCCGTGGGCTCGATCTGGTGGTTGCCCGCCAGCACAGCGCCCGCGATCACCGCCACCGAAGACCCGGCCGGCGACATGCCCACCTTCTTTCCCTTGAGCTCGGCCAGCGCGCGGATGGGTGAATCGGCAGGCACCACGAACTGCACGTCCGCCGGCTGCGTGGCCGAGAAGATGCGGATGGGCACGCCTTGCGCGGCCGTGCCGAACACCCCGGCCAGCGGCGCGCCGAAGGCCACGTCGATGGCCCCCGCAGCCAGCGCCCGCAGCGGCGCATTGACATCAGGAAAGTGCACAAACTCGGCGTCGATGCCGCGCTGGGCCAGGAATCCGCCCGACTCCAGCACGGCGCCGTAGCCCAGGCTGACGCCGCTGGTCCAGTAGCCGATGCGCACCTTGTCGGCGGCGTGGGCGGCAAACGCGCACAGCGTAGCTGCGGCGACAAAGGCCGCGGTGAAGAATTTGCGCATGGTGTCTAACTTTCAGTGGGTTGGGAAACGGCAGCGGCACGGCGGCCGGCATGGCTGGAGGGGGGCGCCAGGGAGGCGCTTTTCCAGCGGAAGAGGCGGCGTTCGGCAGGTTTCAGCACGCCGCCTTCGATCAGCAGCATCAGCCCCACCAGCAACACCGTCCAGGCGAACACCTGGTCGGTCTGCACCAGGTCGGCGGCCTGGCGCAGGCGATAGCCGATGCCGTCGGACGCACCGATGGTCTCGGCCACCAGGGACACCCGCCAGCCAAACCCGAAGGCCAGGCGAGCGCCGGAGAAGAAGTGCGGCAGGATGCTGGGCGCATGGATCTTGCGCAGAATCTGCCAGCGCGACAGGCGGAAGCTGCGCGCCAAGTCGACGTACTGCGGCTCCACCGCCTGCGCGCCCTGCCACACACTGGTGAGGATCAGCGGCATCGCCGTCATGAACACCACGAAGACCGTCGTGGCGTCGGAAATGCCGAACCAGATGATGGCGAAGATCGCCCAGATGGCCGATGACACCGTGTTGAAAACCGCCAGCACCGGCTCGAAGAAGCGCGCCAGCGCGCGGCTGGCCCCCAGCGCCAAGCCCGCCAGCGTGCCCACCAGCATGGCGAGGCCCAGACCGGCCAGCACCCGCCTGCAGGTGGCCAGCACGTCGCGCGTGAACGTCTCGCTGTGCCACAGCACCTCTAGCGCCTGCAGCACACGCGACGGGCCCGGCAGCACGAAACTTGGCATGCCCTGGGCCCCGGCCCACCACAACAGCACCAGCGCCCCGGCCAGGGCCAGCCGCTGGCCGGCCAGCGACGCCATGGCACCGCGCGCCAGGGTGTGAAGGGGCTTCATTGCAATCCCTCCGGGCCCATGACCATGCGCGCGCGCAAATCGCGCACCCGTTCGGCCACGCCCTGCGCCACCGGGTCGCGCGGACGCGGCAGGTCGCCCAGCTCGATCACTTCCGCGATGCGCCCGGGTGACGGCACCAGGCGCACGATGCGGTCGGCCAGCACCACCGCCTCTTCCATGTCGTGCGTTACAAAGACCACCGTGGTGCCGCTGCCGGCATGGATGCGCAGCAACTGCGCATGCATTTGCGCGCGCGTTTGCGGGTCGAGTTTGGAAAACGGTTCGTCCATCAACAGCACGGCCGGCAGAACCGCCACGCTGCGCGCCAGCGCCACGCGGCTGCGCATGCCGCCCGAGAGTTCGTGCGGCCAGGCATCGGCCACATGCAGCAGGCCGACCATGCGCAGCGCCTCATCCACGCGCTGCGCACGCTGTGCGCGCCCCAGGCCCTGCCCTTCCAGGCCGAGCGCGACGTTGTCGCGCACGCTGCGCCAGGGCAGCAAACGGTCTTCCTGGAACATGTAGGCGATGCGCTGCCACTGGGCAAAGCACCTGGCGGGCACCCCGGCCACGTCCAAACTGCCCGCGTCGGCCGACAGCAGGCCCGACAGAATGCCCAGCAGCGTGCTCTTGCCGCAGCCCGAGGGACCGACCAGCGCCAGCACCTCGCCCGTGTGGACCGACAGGTCCACGCCCGACAGCACGTCCAGCCCGCCGTAGCGCTTGACCAGGCCGCGCGCCTCCAAAGCGGGTTGCGCCGCGCCGGTCATTGGCGTGCCTCCATGGCCGTCAACGGCAGGAAAGCGCTGGCCTGCGACAGGCTGGCGTACACCTTTTCCATGGTTTGCGCCTGGAACGTCTCGATATGGCGCCGGGCAATCAGCTCCACGCGGCGGCTGTCATGCTCCTCGAAAGCCTGGATGATGGCGTTGTGGTCGTGCTTGATCTCGGGCTTGACACGTTGCACGTTGAAGCCGAGCGCCACCAGGCGCGACATCTCGTCCATCAGCGACGACAGCATGCGCAGCAGCCGCGCGTTGCCGCTGGCCTGCGCGATGGCCAGGTGAAAGCGCGTATTGGCACGCATGAAGGTTTCAATGCGCTCGTGCAGCGGCGCATCCAGCTCCACGCGGCACTGGGCTTCAAGGTCACGCAGCAGTTGCGTGTCCACCCGCCCCACGGCCAGCCGGGCGGCCAGGGGCTCAAGCTGCACGCGCAGGGCAAAAATCTCCGCCACATCCTTGACCACGACAGGCGCAATCCGGTAGCCCTTGCGCGGGCGGGACTGCACCAGCCCCTCGTGCACCAGGCGCGTCAGCGCAATGCGACAACTGCTTTTACCCAGGCCGTAGCGCGCCATCAGCTCGGGTTCGGTCACGGTCACGCCCGGCATCAAGCGGCACGAGAGAACCTCGCGCCGAATCAGAGCGTAGGCCGCCTCCCCCTGCGAGTCGGCCACGCAATGCGCGGCCGTTGGAGGCTGTGGCGAAGGAATGGCGGTGGACAGGCGCTGCATGGCGTTACCGAAGTCTGTGAGCTGTTTACAAAGCGCCTCGGATCTCTCTACAAGGCAAAGCCGATCGTAGGAGTAGGCTGCTCACATTCCAACAAAGGAGTTGGCACATCGATATGCAGGCAGCGCATGGTGTGGGCAGCCCACAGCCGATGCCGGCGAACACATGCTCGACCTTGGCCCGCTTGCTCGCAATGCGCTGGTTGCGCCGCTTCTGGCACTCGCTCAGGGGCTTGCCCGGCTGGGCCCAGCACTTGCAGCATCTGCCGGCGCTGCCAGCTCGCGTAGCCGTAGCTTTGCTGGCTCCCGTCAGGGTAGGTGTGGCTGGCGATTTGCCCGTCGTGGTCGAAGCCTTGGCCTATGGCGAAGTCGAAGGCGCCCTGGCCATCGGTTGTGCCATAGCGAATGTCGCTGCGGGTGGCGCGGCCCAGGGCGTCCAGGGTGTGGCGCACGCTGCTGATAGGCGCGCCACTGCCGTCCGTTTGCGCGTAGCCGGTCAGCCGTCCGTCCTGGTCGTATTCGGGAACCTCTCAAAACCCATCCGATCTCTTCCTGACCCGAGAAGCCTGACCCGCCCCTTGCCATGATCACACCCCGCAGCGCGCTGAAGTTTGACCTGTTCGCCGAGGCCTCGCGCCAGCACAAGAG
>Ga0209958_1000632_pt1 | contig 50065 bp, 46 predicted proteins | sample ThiBio_inoc_plan_FD_183942 | JGI IMG/M metagenome (GOLD analysis project Ga0209958, IMG submission 183942) | Wastewater bioreactor microbial communities from Cape Town, South Africa - Thiocy_inoc_plan (SPAdes) | ecosystem: Engineered > Bioremediation > Thiocyanate > Unclassified | place: South...
AGAGGGCATCGACTTCTTCCTGGGACAGAAAAGCGTCACTCATGCCTGGCTCCCTTCGCGGTTTGGCTCATTGAATGATGAAGCTGGAGAACAGCACCTGGCGCACCGGGTTCTGGCTCTGGCGGCTGCGCGCGGGCTGCTCTTCCTCGCCATCCTCTTCCAGCTCCTCCGGCGTGGGCTTGCGCGGCTTCTTCGGCACGCGGAAGCCCAGGGGGCGCGACACCTCGCGCAGGATGTCGGTGGCCAGCTTCTCCTTGCCGTCGCGCGTCAGCAACTCCTCCGCCGAGCGCTGCGAGACCAGGATCAGGATGGCGCTGCGGATGGCCGGCAGATACTGCTTGACCTGCTCGGCCGTCTTGGCGTCTTCCAGCTCCAGCGTGATGCCGATCTGCGCGAAGCGGTCACCGCCGGGGTCGGCCAGGTTGACCACCATGTTCTCGATGGGCATGAAAGTCGGCGCCACCTTGGCGGCGGCAGCCTTGCGCGGCGCCGGGGCGCCCTCTTCCTCCTCGCCGCTGTGCCGCCCGAGCATGAACCATGCCGCAGCCCCCCCCACGATCACGAGCAGGGCCACGATGGCGCCGATCACGATCAGCTTCTTGCTCGACGCCTTTTCCTTGGCGGGTGCGGCAGCAGGCGTTTTATCGGACACGGTGGGAATTCCTTGCGATGGGGCGGGCAGCCAGGGGCCGCATGGTGTCCATTATTGGACGGAGTGCGCCCGATAATAGCCAGAATAAACGCCCCAAACCACGGCTTTCACCGCCGTTCGGCTCGGCCTCAGACGAAGACGTCGAGCCCGGGCCGCCCCTGCTGCGGCACCGCCGCGCGCGTGCCGCCCACGCCCCCCTCCACACCCGGCACCGCCACCTGGGCCCGCCCTGGCTGGCCGCCCTGGCGTTGCCCTGGTTCACGCTGGCCGCTCCCGCTGGCCGAGCTGTCCACCGTGGCGCCCGCCAGCACCAGGCCCTGGCTTTGCAGCAGTTCGCGCAACTGGGCCATGCTGGCGTCGAGCGCATCGCGCGTTTGCACCTGGTCGCTGCGGAACACCACATGCGCCTCGTTGCCCGACACCGACACACGCACCTGCACGGGCTCGCCGTCGCGGTCCAGCGTCATCTCGGCACTCTGGTTGTTCTGGTCGACCCAGAAAGCCACTTGTTCGGCCATCTGTTCGTCCACGGCCTGCTGCGTGGCGTCCGCTGCCACGCCACTGCCATCCGGAGCGAGCGCGCCCGGCTCGAAGACCTGCTCCGCGCCGCCCGCCGAGGCATGCGCTGGCTGCGCGCCCCCTTCGCCGGCACCGCCTTCGCGCGCGCCCTGGCGCCCCTCGGACGATGCCGGCGCAGCGTCCTGCAGGCCGGCCGCCAGCGCTGCGGCGGCCGAGTCCCCCTGCATCGCGGCCATGCGCTCCATGCCGGCGCCAGGGTGCATGTCACGGCGCTCCGTGCCCGGCAAGGCCACGGCCGCAGTGCCTGCAGGCGCCAGGGGGGCCAGCAGATCGGCGCCCGCCTTCTTGTCCTGGGCCACGGTGCCGTGCGCGGGCGCGGCCTGCGCCGCTGCCGTGCCAGAGGCTGCCATGGCCGTGTTCCAGCCCATCCAGCGGGCGGCGGTGCCCTTGCCCGGCACGCTCCCCGCCTGCCCTGGCGGGTTGTCCACCGCCTGCGTCAGGTCGGCAGCCTTGTCGATGGATGCCGTCTGCGCCACCAGGCTGTCGGGCGCCTGCGCACCCAGGGCCGCCACGGCGTTCCAGGCCGCCGCCGCACCTTGCAGCGGGGCTCCGCCCTGGGCGACCCCGCCCGGGGCCGCCCCGCCATTGCCACCCGCCGCCAGAGCCGCGGCCTGGGCCGCCGCTGCTGCATTCCACGGCTGCTGCTGGCCCTGGCCCAGCAGACCCGCCGGGTCTTGCGCCAGCCCGGTGCCGCCCGCCCCGGCACTTTCGTCGTCCGCCAGCGGCAAGCCCGCGTCCTGCGCCAGCAGCCCATCGTCCCCGCCCAGGGCGGCCAGCAACGCCGCGAAGGCATCCTGCGGGCTCTGGGTGCCGGCGGTGTCGGCTCCCGCGGCCTTGCCGCTGCCGCGCGTGGCGCGCGCGCCCTGTGCGGCGGGCGTGCCGTGCTGCTGCGGGCTGGAGGTACGTACGGTTTCCATGGTCATCACTCCTGGGGCCCAATCCCCCGGTTGGCCGCCGCCAAGCGCAAGGATGCGCGCTCGTCGGTCTGTTTCTGTTCCCGGCGCATCTGGGCGATGGCCAATTCATGCTGCTTGCGCTCCACCACCTTGCGCAGGCTGGTCAGGCGCAGCTCCGCCTCCAGCAGCGCCTGGCGCGCCTGCTCCACGCGCCGCGCCTGCTCCTGCACCACGCCGGACTGCAGCCCGATGGCGTGCTCCAGCTTGCCGATGAACTGGTAGTGGTGGTACATCACCTCGGGCTGCACCGTGCCGCCCTCGCGCATGCCCCAGCGGCCCTGCGTCTCCTGGGCGTAGCCGCTGAGCTGCTCCAGCTGCGCCTGCCCGGCCTGTGCCACGCGCTGCATGTCCTGCAGCACCTGGCGCGCGGCATCGCGCTTGCGCGTGGCGGCTTCCACGGCGACGTTCAGGGCGTTGAGCGATGACATGGCGGTGTCCTAGGCCCGCTATTGCGCCAATACGGCCGCCATGGTGTTCAGGCTGTCGTCCATGGTCGCGCCCTCGAACATGCTTTGCTGCAAAAAGCTCGCCATGGCAGGCTGCAGGCGGATGGCTTCGTCGAGCTGCGGGTCGGAGCCGCTCATGTACGCGCCCACCTGCACCAGGTCGCGGCTCTTCTGGTAGCGCGAATAGATGGCGCGGAACTGCCGCGCCATCTCGAAGTGCTCGCGCGTGACCACGTTGTGCATCACGCGCGAGGCCGATTGCTCGATGTCGATGGCCGGGAAATGGCCGGTTTCCGCCAGGGCGCGCGAGAGCACGATGTGGCCGTCCAGAATGGCGCGCGCGGCGTCGGCGATCGGGTCCTGCTGGTCGTCGCCCTCGGACAGCACGGTGTAGAACGCCGTGATCGAGCCCACGCCGTTGAGGCCGTTGCCGCTGCGCTCCACCAGCCCCGGCAGCTTGGCAAAGCAGCTTGGCGGATAGCCCTTGGTGGCCGGCGGCTCGCCGATGGCCAGGGCAATCTCGCGCTGTGCCATGGCATAGCGCGTGAGCGAATCCATCAGCAGCAGCACGTGCTTGCCCTTGTCGCGGAAGTGCTCGGCAATCGCCGTGGCATAGGCCGCGCCCTGCATGCGCAGCAGCGGCGGCGCGTCGGCCGGCGCCGCCACCACCACGGCGCGGCCACGGTCCTCGGCGCCCAGGATGTCCTCGACGAATTCCTTGACCTCGCGGCCGCGCTCGCCGATCAGGCCGACCACGATCACGTCGGCCTGGGTGTAGCGCGCCATCATGCCCAGCAGCACGCTCTTGCCCACGCCGGAGCCCGCGAACAGGCCCAGGCGCTGGCCGCGCCCCACGGTGAGCAGCGCGTTGATGGCGCGCACGCCGGTATCGAGCGTCTCGCGCACCGGCGAGCGTTCCATGGCATTGATGGGGCTGCGGTCCATGGGCTCGGCCATGACGTGCTGCAGCGGGCCCGCATGGTCGAGCACCTGGCCTTGCGAATCGACCACGCGCCCGAGCAGGCCATCGCCCAGCGGCAGGCGCAGCATGCCCACGGCAAGCGAAGGCACCTCGGTGTCGCCGAGCTGCGGCGGCGGCACGTAGGGCTGCGCCGGGGTCACGCGCGCACCGCTGGACAGCCCGTGGATGTCGCCCGCCGGCATGAGAAAGGCGCGCCCGTCGGAAAAGCCCACCACCTCGGCCAGCACCGGCTCCTGGCCCGGCATCTGCACCTGGCACTGCGAGCCCACGGGCACGCGCAGGCCGGCGGCTTCGAGCACCAGCCCGGTGAGGCGGCTCAGGGTGCCGCGCGACTCCAGCGCCAGCGGCTGGGCCGCGCGCGCACGCGCATGGCCGAGGAACTCGCCCCAGATGGCATCGCCCTGGATGGCGCTTTCGGCGGGCGCATGCGGTTCATGCATGTTTTTGGCCTCCAGCCCTTTCTGGGCAAGCGCTAGCAGCTATGAATATAGTAGTAAACATATTCATTCCTGCGTCTCCTGCCAGTTCCCTACCAGGCCCAGCGCGGCCACGGCGCGGCGCCAGCGCTTTTCCATGCTGCCGTCGATCACGGTGCCGGCCGATTCGACCTGGCAGTCGCCCGGCGCCACCGACGGGTCGGGCTGCCACTGCACCTTGCCCTGGGCGAATTCGGCGTGCAATGGCTGCTCCAGCGCGGTCCAGTCAGCCGGGTTCAGGCGCACGGTGGCCGGGCGGCCTTCGTTGACCAGCATGTCCAGCGCCTCGCGCACCACGGGCAGCAGCGCCTGCGGGTTGCTGGCGAGTTCGCGGCGCACCACCTGGCGGGCGATGTCGCAGGCCAGCTGCAGCAGCTCCTTGGCCATGCGCTGCTGCAAGGCGCTCAGACTGGCGTCGAGCGTGCGCACCAGCGCGTCCAGGCGCTCGGCCGTTTCACGGCCCGCGCCGGCCACATAGTCATCCAGGCGCTGCTGCCACGCCTGCGTGGCCTCGGCCGTGCCCTGCGCGCGCCCTTCGGCCAGGCCTTGCGCATGGGCCTGTTCGCGGGCCTGCTGCAGCAGGGCCAGGTGTTCGTCCTCGGCCACCATGGGCACGACGGGCTCCAGGGGCACGCCCGGCGGCAGCGGCTCCTCCGGCACGGGCTCGGGCTCGACCGGGGGCAGCGGAGCGGCCGAGCCATCGACGGCGGCGAAGCTCCATTGCGTGACCGAATCGGCCTCGATCTCCTCCTTGGGGATGAAGCGCGAATAGGCGCGGGCGCTCGACGGGCTCACCATGGCAGGCCTCGCGCCGCAGGGTTGTTATCAGACCAGCGCGTCATCTGCACCGCCTCCGAGCACGACCTGCCCTTCTTCCGCCAGGCGGCGCACCGTCTTGATGATTTCGCGCTGCTGCGCCTCCACTTCGGACAGGCGCATGGGGCCGCGCGCCTCCAGGTCCTCGCGCAGCGCCTCGGCGGCGCGCGAGGACATGTTGGCCAGGATCTTGTCGCGCATCTCGTTCGAGGCGGCCTTGAGCGCGACGATGAGCGTCTCCGACGCCACCTCGCGCAGCACCATCTGGATGGAGCGGTCGTCGAGCTTGCCGATGTCCTCGAACACGAACATCTTGTCCATGATCTTCTGCGCCAGGTCCGGGTCGTAGCCGCGGATGGACTCCAGCACCGCCGCGTCCGTCCCCGAGCTCAGCAGGTTGATGATCTCGGCCGCCGTCTTGACGCCGCCGAGCGAGCTCTTGCGGATCTTGTCGCCGCCGGCCAGTACCTTGTAGAGCACCTCGTTGAGGTCCTTGAGCGCCGTCGGCTGGATGCCTTCGAGCGTCGCCACGCGCAGCATGATCTCGCTGCGCTGGCGGTCGGTGAGCTGCATCAGGATGGCCGAGGCCTGCTCGGCGTCCAGGTGCACCAGGATGGCGGCGACGATCTGCGGGTGCTCGTTGCGCAGCAGCTCGGCCACCGACAGCGGATCCATCCATTTCAGGCTCTCGATGCCGGACACGTCGCCGCCCTGCAGGATGCGGTCGATCAGCAGCGTGGCCTTGTCGTCGCCCAGCGCGCGCTTGAGCACCGAGCGCACGTAGTTGCCGGTATCCGACACCAGCAGGCTCTGCGCCGCCGCATCGTCGGAAAAACGGTTGACGATGGCATCGACCTTGTCGCGCGAGATGGCGCGCATGCGCGCGATCGTCTCGCCCAGCTTCTGCACCTCCTTCGGCGAGAGGTGCTTGAACACCTCGCCCGCAGCCTCCTCGCCGAGGGAGATCAGCAAAATGGCGGCATCGTTGAGGCCTTCTTCATCCATGGCGTGTCCATCCAGAGCAAAGGGCAGAGCTTACCCGGCGCATGGCGTACGTCTTCACGCTCACCCCGCCTCGCCATTGACCCAGGTTTTCAGGATGTTGGCCACGGCGATCGGGTTCTCCTTGGCCAGCAGGCGGGCTTCTTCCAGGCGCAGTTCCTCGGGCGTCGGCCCCGGATCGACCACTTTCTTCGGCGGCAGCGCCGGGCGGCCCACGGTCTCGTCCTCCAGCGCATCGAGCTGCGTGCCCGGCAACGCGCCCGCGGCAGCGGCGATCTCGGCCGGCTTGGGCTGGCGCAGCGCCGGGCGCACCAGGCCCAGCAGCACCAGCAGGGCGAACAGCACCATGCCCACGGGCCAAGCAAAGCTCTTGGCCAGTTCGATGGTTTCAGGCTGCTTCCACAGCGGCAGCGGCTCGGCCGGCTTGGCATCGGCCAGGAACGGCGTGTTCATGAGGTTGACCGAGTCGCCGCGCTCCTTGCTGTAGCCGATGGTCTCGCGCACCAGCGCGGTCATTTGCTCCACCTGCTCGGGCGTCAGCGCCTTGGCCTGGGGCTGGCCCTTGTCGTCCGCGCCCGGCTGGTAGTTCACCACCACGGCCGCCGTCAGGCGCTTGATGCTGCCGTTGCCGCCGCCGGTGCGCGTCACGCGCACGGTCTTGTCGACTTCGTAGTTGGTAATGGATTCGCGCTTCACGCCGCCGCCCGACGCGCCGCCGCCCTGGCTGCTGGCCACCGAGGGCGCCGGGTTGGCGCCGTTGACCGGCGCGCTCGACGTTTGCGGCGGCTGGTTGCTCACCGCGCCCGGAATGCCCGAGGGCATGACGCTGCCAGGGCCGCCCGTCTCCACCACCTGCTGGCTGCGCACGGCGCTGCTGTCCTGCGTCAGGTTCGGGCGGTGCTGCTCGGAGGTCTGCTCGGTCTGGCTGAAATCGACCTCGGCCGTCACCTGCGCCTTGACGTTGCCAGGGCCCACCACGGGCTCCAAAATGTCGAGGATGCGGCGCGTGTACTGCTCCTCCAGCTTCTGCACGTACTGCACCTGCTGCACGTCGATGCTGGAGCCGCCGTTGCCCTGCCCGTCGGGCGACTGGGACAGCAGCTTGCCCGAGTCGTCGAGCACGCTCACGGCCGTGGGCGCCAGTTCGGGCACGCTGGACGCCACCAGGTGCACGATGCCCGCGATCTGCGCGCGGTCCAGGATGCGCCCCGGGTACAGGCTCAGCAGCACCGAGGCCGAGGGCTTTTGCTGCTCGCGGAAGAAACCGTTCTGGTTCGGCAGCGCCAGATGCACGCGCGCGCTTTGCACCGAGGACAGCGCCTGGATGGAGCGCGTCAGCTCTCCCTCCAGCCCGCGCTGGAAATTCAGCCGCTCCTGGAACTGCGTGACGCCGAACTTGGCGTTCTCCATCAGCTCGAACCCCGTCACCGACCCCTTGGGCAGGCCCAGCGTGGCCAGGCGCAGGCGCACGTCGTGCACGCGCTCGGTCGGCACCAGGATGGCGCCGCCACCCTCGGTGTACTTGTAGGGCACGTTCATCTGCGCCAGCTGGGCCACGATGGCGCCGCCATCCTTGTCACTCAGGTTGGAAAACAGCACGCGGTAGTCGGGCTGGCGGTTCAGCACCACCGCTGCCACCACGGCCGCCACCAGCAGCACCACGGCCGCCGCCAGGCGCATGCGCTGGCCACGGTCGAGCGCCACCAGGCGCTGGCGCAACGCAGGCAGGCCCGCTTGCGGCGCGGGCGCGTTCTCGGGAATTTCGGCAACGGCGGACATGGTGCTTGGCGATTGTCAGGAACCACCGCCCAGGCAAGAGAGGGCGGTGCGTCGATTATTCGGGTGGCGCCCCCTGGCGTTTGCCCGATAAGGCGCGCAATTGTCCATCTATTCCCGCAGATGCGCAGCCTGCGCCGGCCCTAGGATTGCGCCATCCCAAGCTCCAGCATTCCGAACGCCATGGACCTGCGCATCAACAGCACGACCACTGCCCCCCTCGCGGGCGCCGGCCTGGCGCGCCGCGCGACCGGCGCCGAGGCGCCCGTGGGCAAGGAGGGCTTTTCCTCCGCCTTCAAGAACGCCCTGCAATCCGTCAGCCAGGCACAGAACCAGGCCGCAGACCTGCAGCGCGAAGTGCAGCTCGAAAACCCCTCCGTCAGCCTGGAGCAGACCATGGTCGCCATCCAGAAGGCGCAGGTCGGCTTCCAGGCCACGCTGCACGTGCGCAACCGCATGGTGCAGGCCTATAGCGACATCATGAACATGCAGGTGTAAGCCTCCCATCCGCACGACAAAAAAGCCGACTGGCGCATGCCAGTCGGCTTTTTGTGGTTTTCGCTACTTCTTTGGTAGCTGCCAACGCTTACCCAGTAAGCGCTGGAGGCCTATTCGGCTTGAAACCCGGCTCAGTGCATCAAGTGCGGCTGGCCGTCGAACATGTGCTCGAACTGGGCGATCCAGGGCTCTGCCAAACAGCGGATCTGCGCATCGTTGCGCAGGATGCGCTGCATGATGCGCATCTTCTCGCGCCGGTGCTCGGGCTTCAGTTCCTGACAGCGGGACTGGCTGCGCAGTTGCTCAATCAGCACGGCGCAGGCGCCCTCGTGGCGCACCACACCATCCCAATCCTTGAGCTTGGCGGCCTCCAGCATCTTGGCGCTGCTGTCTTCAATGGCTTTGTAGTAATCAATCAGCATTTCGGGCATGGCTCAGGCCCCCACCATGGCAACGCGCATCTCGGCGCGGGGCGCCACGGCAGCGGCCGTGGGGGTTTTGATCTGGTTCCAGCCCTGGGCAATGGGCTCGAACAGGCGTGCGACTTCTTCCAGCATGGCATCGTCGTTGTGGGCGTTGGCCAGAATCAGGCGACGCAGGCTGTAGTCGTACAGCGCCTCCAGATTCTGGGCCAGTTCGCCGCCAGCCTGGCGATCCAGCGCGGTCATCAGGCCTTCCTCAATGATGCGCACCGCCTTGGAGACGCTGTTGCACTTGGTCAGCACGTCGCCGCGCGCCAAGGCACCGCGTGCCGTGGCAATGGCACTCAGCACCCCTTCATACAGCAGGCTGACCAGTTGGTGCTGGTCAATCGTGTGCATGCTGGTTTCCACGTTGATGCGCTGGTAAGCGGATGCGGCACGGGGCTGGTAGGCGGCGAACATGGCAGGCATTCCTTTGAATTGACTGCTTTATTTATCGGCACGGGACCTGGAAACTTGAAGACCCACTGGAATGAATCACGAAGATTTATTCCAGGTCGTGACCTGCTGGGCAATATAGGAATTCAGCGCGTTCAGCTTGCTCATCTGGCTATCCAGGGCCACGTAGCGTGCGGTCAGGCTGGCCTCCAGCCGTTTTGCACGGTCTTCCACGGTCTGAACTTCGGTCTCATTGAGCTTCTTGGCTTTTTTCAGCAAGTTGTCCTTGCTGGAAAAGAAACCCGTTCCATCCGCCAGCAAGCCGTCGAGCGTGGACTTGATCTTGGCGCCCACACCATTGGCGGTGTTGCCATCGGCACCACAGAAGAACCCCTTGAGTGCCTCCGGGTCCTTGAGCGCGGCATCGAGCTTGGTCGAGTCGATCGCCAAGTCGCCCGAGGGCCGCAGCGGATCCGTCCCTTTGGCCGTGCTGATGCCGATGTCGGACAGCGTGCGCAACTTCCCATCCCCACCGGCCACCGACTGCAGCGCCATGCGCAACGTGTTCTGCAACGTCACCGCCGACGAGTCGCCCTGCAGCAGGCCTGCCGTCTTGGTGTCCTTGTCGTAGGCGGTAATCGTGTTGAGCGCCTGGTTGACCGCGTTGTAGGCCTTCACGAAGGCGTCGAGGTTTTCCTTGACCTTCGAAGTATCGCCAGCCACCGTGATCTCAACCGGCCCGGTTGTTTCCTTCAGCGCATTGAAGGTCACACCCGACACCGTGTTCGTGAACGCATTGGTGGCAGACGTGACCGCGATGCCGTTGACCGTCGCCTTGGCATCGGCCGCATAGCTGGTGGTGGCATTGTCCATGAGGCGCGATAGGCCCGAACCATCGGTATCGCTGCCATCGGTGTCGGTGACCGTCATGCGGAACCCCGACTCTTCACCCGTGGTTTGGCTGCGCAGCAGCAAGCGCTCGCCCGAGGCGTCGGACACGATGGTGGCCGTCACGCCTGCCTTGGCGCCATTGATCTTTCCCGCGATGTCGGACAGCGTATCGTTGGCGCCAACCGTAATGTCCACCGCCGCCTTGCCATCGGCAGGCGTGAAAGTGGAAGCATCGGCCCACTTGCCCACTTCCAGGCGCAGCGCGCCTTCACCCACCGGCAATCCCTTGCCCAGCGCCTGCGATGTCGTGGTCTGCGCCTTGGCCAGCCCCTGCACCTCCACACTGAACGTGGAAGCCACCGTGCCACCCACCGCCGAGGCGGTGACGGCATCCTTGTTCGACGAAGTGGCGCTCACCGCATTCCAGCCAGTAACGCTGGCCAGCTTGTTCGCGGCGTCCGACAGCGTGGAGACCAGCGATTTGATCTGCCCGTAGGTGGAGATCTTGGCGTCGATCATCGTGGCCTGGTACGTCAGGCCGGTGTTCCTGGTAATCGGCAGACGTGCTGCATCGACAGACGACTTGATGAGTCCGTTGACATCAACGTTGCCGCCGAGACCGATCCCCACGTTCGTAAAGCTGGCCATAGCCGCCTCCTGATAAATGCACTGTCAGGTTAATACCAATCGGGAGATTATCCAACCAGACCGCCGGGCGCATTGCACCGATAAGCGCCGATAAGCACCGGGAATACCGGCAATTCATGCACAAACGGCAAGGCGGCGGCGATCTCCCATCGCCGCCGCCCTTGTTTTATCCAAAGGCCGAAGAATTCCCCCGGCCTTCAGCCCTGGCTTAGCCGCGCAGCAGGGCCAGCACGCCCTGAGGCAGCTGGTTGGCCTGGGCCACCATGGCGGTGCCAGCCTGCTGCAGGATCTGAGCACGCGACAGGGCAGCGGTTTCCGCCGCGAAGTCGGCATCCTGGATGCGGCCACGCGAGGCAGACATGTTTTCCGACGTGGTCTGCAGGTTTGCCACCGTGCTCTCGAAGCGCGACTGCAGAGCCCCGTAGCTGGCGCGCTGGCTGGCGATGGCCGAGATGGCGGCATCCACCATGGCCAGGGTGCGGTTGGCGCCGGCCACCGTGCTCACATCCATGTCCTTGACGGCCTGCATCTGGCTGGCGTTGGCCGTAGTGCCGAGCAGGAAACCGCCAGCCGTACCGGCCGCCGTACCAGCCGAGTCCGTAGCGCTGAACGACTTGGACGAGTCCAGCGTCAGTTGGCCCGTGATCACGGTGAAGTTGGTTCCAGCTCCCGCCACACTGGCACCACCGGCCATGGCGGTCGTCTTGTCATTGGCATGGTGCAGCGTGAAGCTATCACCGGCAGTAGCCGACTTGTTCTTGATGTTGATGTCCTCACCCGAATCGCTGCTCAGGATGAGGCCATCGCCTGCTTCGTTGATGCGGGCCGTCACGCCGGTCTTGGCGGACACATCGTTGAACGCCTTCACCGCAGCACTCAAGCCCTCGGCGGTGTTACCACCTGCCTTGAACGAAATGGTGACAGGTGCGGTCGTCTCGTTGTTGGAAGCCACATCCAACGTGTAGGTGGAACCAGACACGAAGGTGTCCAACTGCACTTCGGTGCGGGCCGAGGCGCTCACGCCGGTGTACTCGGTCTGGGCATTCACCAAGGCAGCCACATCCTTGGCCGAGGCACCAGCACTGTACGCAACGACTTTCTTGCCAGCAGCGCCTTCGATGGTCAGATTGCCCGCCGTGATAGCCGAAGTGCCAGTTGCACTGGCCTGCACAAGCTTGGAGCCTGCGGTGCTGTTCAGCGTCAGATCACCCGTGGCGTCAGTGGCCGTAGCCGCCTTAGCGCCAACGCGGTAGTTGCCGTAGGAATTGGTGCTGAAGTTCGACGAGGTGGCCGTGATGGTCTGGTTGGCGTTGGCGCCCACCTGGAACTGCGCGCTGGTGAACGAGCCGTCCAGCAGCTTGCGGCCGTTGAATTCGGTGGTCTTGGCGATACGGTCCAGCTCGGAGGTGAGCTGGTTCACTTCGGAGTTCAGCGCATCGCGGTCCGAGGCGCTGTTGGTGGCGTTGGCCGACTGCACGGCCAGCTCGCGGATACGCTGCAGGATGTCGCCCGAGCTCTTGAGCGCGCCTTCGGCGGTCTGCGCCAGCGAAATGCCATCGTTGGCATTGCGCACGGCCTGGTTCAGGCCACGGATCTGGCTGGTGAAGCGCTCCGAAATGGCCAGGCCCGCGGCGTCGTCCTTGGCGCTGTTGATGCGCAGACCCGAGGACAGGCGGTTGATGGAGGTGTTGAGCGCACTCTGGCTGGTGCTCAGGTTGCGCTGGGCGGTAAGCGATGCGACGTTGGTGTTGATAGTGGCCATTGCTACTCTCCTGAAGGAACTGACATATCTATGGCGTTACCGCCAACTGGGCCCAGAACCGTCTGGCCGCAGGGTTCACAGCGCCGGCGCGGCTATCTGTTGAACGGCGGGCGCATCCGCTACCTCTTGTTGCAAACGTCCCGTTGAGGTTGTTTTCGGGCGGCCACCGGAAAACTTTAGGGGTCTTCGCGGGCAAATCTGCGGATTGGGCGGTTTTTGGGCCGCTTATCCAGCCTACGGCCCGGCGGCGGCTGACCACAATCGCTCCATCGTTCCCAAAAAGTCCGCCGGAGGGGTAGCGCTTGAGCCGGCAGAAATGTTTGTATCCCGCCACGCAGGAGTTCCGCCATGGCATCGACGATCAACACGAATATTGCCTCGCTCACCGCGCAACGCAACCTGGGCGTGAGTCAGTCGTCCCTCAACACTTCCATCAACCGCCTGTCCTCGGGCCTGCGCATCAACAGCGCCAAGGACGACGCCGCGGGCCTGGCCATTTCGGAGCGTTTCACCACGCAGATCCGCGGCATGAACCAGGCGGCGCGCAACGCCAACGACGGCATCTCGCTGGCGCAGGTCGCCGAAGGCGCGCTCAAGAGCTCGGGCGACATCCTGCAGCGTATCCGCGAGCTGGCCGTGCAGTCGGCCAACGCCACCAACAGCGCCTCGGACCGCGAAGCGCTGAACTCCGAAGTGAACCAGCTCACCGCCGAGCTGGACCGTATCGCCAAGACCACCGAATTCAACGGCCGCAAGCTGCTGGACGGCTCATTCACCAGCGCGCAGTTCCAGGTGGGCGCCAACGCCAACCAGACCATCACGGCCACCTCGTCGAACTTCAGCACCAACTCCTACGGCAACTACCGCATCGGCGGCAAGGCCGTGACACCCACGGACAACACCGGCGACCTGACGCTGGGCAGCCAGGCAGGCTCGGTCAAGACGCAAGCCGCAACGCCCAACTCAAGCATCACCGGCCCCGGCCAGCTGACCGTGGATGGCGCCTACGGCAAAAAGATCATCGCCTACCCTGCGGGCGCCTCGGCCAAGAGCGTGGCGTCCCTGGTGAATGCCCAGACCGAACTCACCGGTGTGAGCGCTTCGGCGCGCACCGAAGTGGGCATCGACAGCCTGGTCTCCGGTGCCTCGTACACCATGCAGGTGGCATCCAACAACGCCACGGGTGCTCCCGCCACGGTGTCGTTCACCGTGAACTCCCTCACCGCCGATGGCTTGAGCGCCGCCGTGAAGGCCTTCAACGATGTATCCGCCAAGACCGGCGTAACAGCCCGGGTGAACGATGACGGCAACCGCATCATCCTCACCAACGATTCTGGCGAAGACATCCATCTGCTGAACAACTCGGTGGGCGCCAGCACTTTCAGCCTGACCAACCCCGACGGTACAGCACTGCCCACGGCCCAGGCGGGCATCGCGGGCCAGGCGGGCGCAGGCACCTTCGCCGCCAACGGCTATGTCATCACGGGCCAGCTCACGCTGGATTCGTCCAAGTCGTTCAGCGCCACGGATGACCAGGGGACGGCCACGGGCGGCGGCTTCATGGTCGCCAACACCACCACATCCAGCCAATTGCAGGCCGTCAAGGACATGGATGTAAGCACGGTGGCCGGCGCCAACCGCACCTTGGCCATGGTGGACGCCGCGATCGCCGCGATCAGCAGCCAGCGCGCCAACTACGGCGCCCTGCAGTCGCGCTTCGAGACGACCATCTCCAACCTGAACATCTCTTCGGAAAACATGTCCGCCTCGCGCAGCCGCATCCTGGATGCCGACTTCGCGGCCGAAACGGCCAACCTGTCGCGCACCCAGATCCTGCAGCAGGCCGGCACCGCCATGGTGGCCCAGGCCAACCAGATTCCGCAGGGTGTGCTGTCGTTGCTGAAGTAAGACACAGCAAGCCTCGCAAGAACTCCTTCTTTGATAGCTGTCAGCGCTTGCCAGGCAAGGGCTGACAGCTATTTTTATTAGAAATCCTGCAAGATAGTGGCACCCGCACGGGCAAAAGCAAGGTCCTTGCTTTTGCCTGAAATTTCGCGCTGGCCACCAGGCCCCTGCTCAGGCAGCAGAAGCGGTTATCCTCAGAGACGACTTGGGCGCCCCGCCCCTCCTCGCACCACGGCCGCGCGACCACCAAAGCACTCGCCTGATCCGCACGGACTTCAGAAGAACCTCCAGCTATCGACAAAGAAATCCATGTTTGGACTCAATCTGTTCATCGCCGGTATAGAAAAATGCGGGACGACCTCGCTGGCAGATTGGTTCGTCACCAATGGCCTCGCCAAATACCATATGCAAGGCATCAAGGAGCCCTACTCTTATGCCTTTGGTGATACCCCAACCTCCAACAGCTTGATGCCGCGGGGTGTGCTGCTAGATGCCTCCGTGGGCTACGCATTCAACCCACATGCTATTGCGCGAATGCCACAGCACAACACCAAGGTCGTTCTGTGTTTCAGGAACCATTTTGACCGCGGCTTCAGCGCCTACAATTTTTACAAAACCATCGCCAAGAGGGATGAAACCTCGGTGGCGCTTTTGCAAACCATCCCCGAGCTACTCGACCTCCTGGGAGACGACATTCACGCTGAATCGCTCTTTGAGGTGACCTTTCAGATCATGAAGCGATACTTTCCCACGAAGTCGGAGAAAGTCATACGCAATTATTTTGAAGAGCAGGCAGACAATATTTGCCGCCAATCTTTTCTGGAACGAGCCCACTACGAGGTCGGTTTCTTCCTCCGTCGCCGGTCTTTTCCGTTCTTCAGCATTCTCGGAAGCGGTTTTTTCACGCATCCACTCAAAAATCTGCTGGCACGATACCAGGCTACGGATCTTCATCTCTTGACGTTGGATCAGCTCGGCACGGAAAGCGCGCGCACAGAATTCATCAAGGATCTCTTGGGGCCCAGAGCACACGGAGCCACGCTACCGCCCCTGCCCAACCTGAACGCCACTGCAGGCCAAGCCAAACCCGACTTTCACACCAGCGAATGGGATTTCCTGCGGGCCTACTTCCGCAGCGACTTGATCGACTTCAGGGCGACGGCCAACGATGCCGGTGTCAGCATGAAGTACGTCCATCAGGCGCGGCTCAATCAATACCTCATGTAATCACCCTGCACGATCACAGGCCCATGAAACCGCTGATTCAAGCCGTACCGCACCAACTGACCCGCGCCGACCGGCGAAACCACCATGGCCACGATGGTGCCGTCCTCTGGCTGACGGGGCTTTCTGCCGCCGGGAAATCCACCCTGGCGATGGCCGTGGAGCAACAACTGACCGTACGAGGCTACTCCTGCTACGTACTCGACGGCGACAACGTCCGGCACGGCCTGAATGCCGACTTGGGCTTCTCCCCGGAAGATCGCACGGAAAACATCCGCCGCGTGGGCGAAGTGGCGGCCCTGTTCGCCGACGCCGGCCTGGTATGCCTCTGCGCCTTCATCTCGCCCTACCAAGCGGATCGCCTGAAGGCTCGGCAGGCTTGCCGGCAAGCTTTTCACGAAGTACACGTGGCAGCCGACATCGCCACCTGCGCGACCCGCGACCCCAAGGGGCTATACCAGAAGGCAGACGCCGGGATGTTGAGTCATATGACCGGGCTTTCCGCCCCCTACGAGCCACCAGACCACTGCGAGCTGAGAATCGACACGCACCGGGAATCCGTCCAACAAAGCACCGAAAAGCTGCTCCGGTACATCACGCATGCCGTTCCCCTTGCTCACCCACTGAGAACACCATGAAAGCTGTCATCCTGGCGGGCGGCCTGGGCGTCCGCATTTCCGAGGAGTCGCACCTGCGGCCCAAGCCGATGGTCGAGATTGGCGGCAAGCCGATCATCTGGCACGTGATGAAGATCTATTCGCATTTCGGCATCAACGATTTCGTGATCTGCCTGGGCTACAAGGGCTACATCATCAAGGAGTATTTCGCCAACTATTTCCTGCACATGTCGGACGTGACCTTCGACATGGCCGAGAACCACATGCAGATCCACGACCAGCACGCCGAGCCCTGGCGCGTGACGCTGGTGGACACCGGTGAGCACACCATGACCGGCGGGCGCCTGAAGCGCGTGCGCAAGTACCTGGGCGACGACACCTTCTGCATGACCTACGGCGACGGCGTGGCCAACATCGACGTGGCCGCGCTGCTCGCGTTCCACCGCCACCATGGCAAGCAAGCCACCGTGACGGCCGTGCAGCCGCCGGGCCGCTTCGGCGCCCTGGAGATAGAGGGCGAACAAGTGCGCGGCTTCCAGGAAAAGCCACAGGGAGATGGTGGCTGGATCAACGGAGGCTTTTTCGTGCTGGAGCCCAGTGCCCTGGATGGCATCGCGGGGGATGCCACCATCTGGGAGCAGGAGCCCATGCGCCAACTGGCTGCGCGCGGCGAGCTGATGAGCCACTTCCACCATGGCTTCTGGCAACCCATGGATACCTTGCGCGACCGCAACCTGCTCGAAGAACACTGGCAAAGCGGGCATGCGCCCTGGCAGCGATGGAGTTGAGCGCCGCGTTCTGGGCTGGGCGGCGCGTGCTGCTGACCGGGCACACCGGCTTCAAGGGCGGCTGGCTGGCGCTATGGCTGCGCATGCTGGGCGCCCAGGTGCGGGGGTACGCACTACCGGCCACCGCCACGCCCGCGCTGTGGCACGCGGCACGGCTGACCGAGCTGGCGCCCGGCACGCTGGCAGACATCCGCGACGGCGCACACCTGGCCACTGCCGTTACCGAATTCCAGCCCGAAGTCGTGCTGCACTTGGCCGCGCAGCCGCTGGTGCGCGCGTCTTACCAGACACCCGCCGAAACCTATGCCACCAACGTGATGGGCACGGTTCACCTGCTCGAAGCCGTGCGCCAATGCAACGCGGTGCGCGCGGTGGTGGTGGTGAGCAGCGACAAGTGCTACGACAACCGCGAGTGGCTCTGGCCCTACCGCGAGCAGGACGCGCTGGGCGGGCACGACCCCTACAGCAGCAGCAAGGCCTGCGTGGAGCTGCTGTGCGCCTCGTGGCGCGCCTCGTTCCTGCAAGGCCGCGACACGCTTCTGGCCACAGCGCGCGCGGGCAACGTGATCGGCGGCGGCGACTGGTCGCCCGACCGCCTGGTGCCCGATGCCCTGCGCGCCTGGGAGCGCGGCGAGACGCTGGCGCTGCGCTACCCCCAGGCCACCCGTCCCTGGCAGCACGTGCTGGAGCCGCTGCACGGCTACCTGCTGCTGGCGCAGGCGCTGGCCGAAGGGCACGGCACTGCGGCAGCGGCCTGGAACTTCGGTCCCGACACCAACGGCGTGGCAAGCGTGGCCGAGGTGGTCGGGCAGCTTTCCGCCCTGTGGCCCGGCCCGGCGGCATGGCGCGCCGAACCGCAGGCGCGGCAACCCCACGAGGCCGGGCTGCTGGCGCTCGATGCGTCCAAGGCGCGCAACCTGCTCGGCTGGCGCCCACGCTGGACGCTGGCGCAGGCGCTGGCGCACACCATGGAATGGCACAGCGCCTGGCGCGCAGGCGCGGACATGCAGGCTTTCACACGCGCACAGATCGCGGCTTTCCAGGACAGTGCCTCATGAATTTTTCCGATGAATCTTCGCTGCGCCAGCACATCGGCGGACTGGTGGAGCTGTATGCACAGCGCTACCGTACACCCGGGTCTTTCGTGCCGGGACAAACACCCATTCCGCCCTCCGGCAAGCTGATCGACGCCGAGGAAATCAAGCTGATGGTGGAGGCTGCCCTCGACGGCTGGCTGACCACCGGGCGGTTCAATGCGGAGTTTGAAAGCAGGCTCGCGGCGTTCATCGGTGTGAAGCACCTGATTACCGTGAATTCAGGCTCGTCGGCCAATCTGATCGCCTTCAGCACACTCACCAGCCCCAGGCTGGGCACCCGGGCCATACAGCCAGGCGACGAAGTGATCGGCGTGGCGGCGGGCTTTCCCACCACCGTCAACCCCATTCTGCAGTTTGGCGCCGTGCCGGTATTCGTGGACGTGGAACTGGGCACCTACAACATCGACGCCAGCCAGATCGAAGCAGCCATAGGCCCCCGCACCAAAGCCATCATGCTGGCCCACACGCTGGGCAATCCCTACAACCTGGAGACCGTCACCGCGCTGTGCAAGAAGCACGGTCTGTGGCTGGTGGAAGACTGCTGCGACGCCCTGGGCTCCACCTACCAGGGCCGCATGGTGGGTACGTTCGGCGACATCGGTACCCTGAGCTTCTACCCCGCGCACCACATCACCATGGGCGAAGGCGGCGCGGTGTTCACCAACAACGCCGAACTGAAGGCCATCGCCGAGAGCTTCCGCGATTGGGGGCGCGACTGCTATTGCGCGCCCGGCAAGGACAACACCTGCGGCAAGCGCTTCTGCCAAAAGCTGGGCGAGTTGCCCGCGGGCTACGACCACAAGTACACCTACAGCCATCTGGGCTACAACCTCAAGATCACCGACATGCAGGCCGCATGCGGCCTGGCGCAGCTCGGCAAGGCCGCGCAGTTCGTAGAGCAGCGCAAGCGCAATTTCGCCTATCTGCACGAGCGGCTGCGCGAGTGCGAGGAGTTCCTCATCCTCCCCCGGGCCACGGAGCATGCCGACCCGTCCTGGTTCGGCTTTCCGCTCACGCTGCGCCGCAATGCGCCGGTATCCCGTATAGAGCTGCTGACGTACCTTGACCAGAACCGGGTGGGAACACGCTTGCTTTTCGCCGGGAACCTGATTCGCCAACCCTATATGGCAGGCAGGAAGTACCGGGTCAGCGGCACGCTGGAAAACACTGACACAGTGATGAACCACACGTTCTGGATCGGTGTGCAGCCAGCGTTGACACAAGACATGATGGACTTTACGGCCGCCAGGATCAGAGCGTATCTCGGCGTCGATTTTGAATAAGCAACTTGGAGAATTTGATGCGATCAATTAGCCAACGCGACAAGGATTTGTTCGAGAATCTATTCGTCTTGGAATTGGCCAATAACCACTGGGGCAAGCTGGAGCGTGGACTGAGAATCATCCGCGATCACGGCGCGGTCGTGCGTTACAACAACGTCAAGGCGGCGATCAAGCTGCAGTTCCGCGACATCGACGCATTCATTCACCCCGAATTCAAGGGCAGCACTGAGTTGCGCTACGTGAAGAAGACCGAGGACACCCGGCTCAGCAAAGCCGACTTCTCGCGCATGGTCGAGGAGATCCGCAACCTGAGCTGCATTCCCATGGCCACCCCGTTCGATGAAGCGTCCGTCGATCTGTGCATCGAGTTCGATATGCCCCTCCTCAAGATCGCCAGTTCGGACATGAACGACTGGCCGCTCATCGAGAAGATCGCCGCCACCCGTCGCCCCACCATCATTTCCACAGGCGGCGCCTCGGAAAAGGATCTGGACGACGTCGTCCGCTTCTTTGAAAAGCGGGACATTCCGCTGGCCATCAACCACTGTGTCTCGCTCTACCCCAGCGAAGACAGCGAACTGCACCTGGACCAAATCGACTACCTGTACAGCCGCTATCCGCGCCACGTCATCGGCCTGTCCACACACGAGTACCACGACTGGCACTCGTCCATGCTGATCTCGTACGGCAAAGGCGCGCGCACCTGGGAGCGCCACATCGACATCCAGTACGAAGGCGTGCCCGTCTCCAATTACTGCTCGCTGCCCGAGCAATGCGACACCTGGTTCAAGGCGTTTCACAAGGCGAAGGAGATGTGCGGTGGCGTAAGCGCCAGCCGACGCCCCATCTCGCGCAAGGAAACCGAATACCTCAATGCCCTGGTGCGCGGTGCCTATGCACGCTGCGACCTGGAGCCGGGTTACGTTTTCGACAAGGACAAGTTCGAGAAGGATTTCTATCTCGCCATTCCGCTGCACAAGGGGCAACTGTCCTGCCGCGAGGTCATGAACGGCGAAAAGCTCCAGCAGCCCATCAGGGCCCATGAGCGCCTGACCATCGACCACATCGACGGTCCCTACAGCGAGAGCCCCGCGCTCAAGCGCCTCATACTCGACCGTGGACTTTGAATGAAACGAGTCTCTGAACGCATTGCCGACTGGCTGGCTGACCAAGGGATCGAGCGGGTCTTTGCCGTCACGGGCGGCGGCGCCATGTTCCTTAACCAGGCCCTGGGCGGGCACGGCAGGCTGCGCTGCACCTTCATGCACCACGAGCAGGCCTGCGCCATGGCAGCGGAAGGGTATGCGCGCATCGCAGGCAAGCCCGCCGTGGTCATGCTGACCACGGGGCCGGGCTCGATCAACGCGCTCAACGGCGTGCACGGAGCCTTCACCGATTCGATCCCGATGATCGTTCTTTCGGGCCAGATCAAGCGCGAAACCTGCATCGACTTCCACGATGTGCCAGGCCTGCGCCAGTTGGGCGACCAGGAAGGCCCGACCATCGCCCTGGCCAGCCCTGTCTGCAAGTACGCCCAACTGGTGCGCAACGAGCAAGACCTGGAAACCCAGCTGCCCACAGCCTACGCACAGGCCACCACGGGCCGTCCCGGCCCCGTCTGGCTCGACATTCCGCTGGACATCCAGCAGTCCACGGCCCCCATCGACATTCCGCCCCCCCCGCAGGTGCAACTACAGGCTGGCGAAGGGCTGCACGCGGCCTGCCAGGAGATCGCCGCCCGGCTGCGCCAAGCTCACCGGCCGCTGATCCTGGGCGGTACCGGGGTACGCCTCTCGCGCACCGAGCGCAGGCTGCTGGCCCTGATCGAGCGCCACGGCATTCCCCTAGCCACGGCCTGGACACACGACCTGATCGCCTCCGACCACCCGTTGTTCGCAGGCCGCCCCGGCACCATTGGCACGCGCGCGGGCAATTTCTGTCTGCAAGCCTCCGACTGTGTCCTGGTGCTGGGCTCGCGCCTCAACATCCGGCAGACCAGCTACAACTGGCAGGCCTTTGCCAGAAATGCATGGGTCGCCCAGGTAGACGTCGACGCAGCCGAACTGTGCAAGCCTACCCTAAGGCCCGACCTGGGGGTGGAAGCCGACCTGAGGGACTTCCTCGACGTACTAGAGCAGGAACTGGCCCGTGCGCCGCTGCCCAGTTTCGTCCCCTGGGCACAGTGGTGTCGCCAGATCGGCACGACCTACCACGCCTCGGCCGAGCACCGCCAGGAGGCAACGGCCCCCTTGAATCCTTACGTGGTGGTCGAGCGCCTGTTTCGGCAGATGCGTCCTGACGACATCGTCGTCTGCGGCAACGCCTCGGCCTGCATCCTGCCCTTCCAGGTGGGCTCCCTGCAAAAGGATCAGCGGCTTTTCAGCAACTCCGGTTCGGCATCGATGGGCTACGACCTGCCCGCCGCCATCGGTGCTGCCACGGCGGCCCGGGCGGATGGCACGCGGCGCGTGGTCTGCTTTGCGGGCGACGGCAGTTTGCAAATGAACATTCAGGAACTGCAAACGCTGAAAACGGCCGGTGTTAACGTCATCATCATCGTACTCAACAACCGAGGCTACCTATCGATCTGGCAGACGCATGAGAACTTCTTTGGCCGCGTCATCGGCGCCACGCCAGAGTCGGGGGTGGAGTTTCCCGACTTCGCCGCCGTAGCCCGCGCCTATGGCTTGCGCGCAGAAACCATCGCATCGCAGACTGACCTGCCCCGGCTCGATGCACTGCTGCAAAGCGACGGTCCCTTGCTGATCGACCTACACGTCGATCCCCGGCAAGAGTTCGTTCCGCGCATCAAATCCCGCGTCGATGCACAAGGCGCCTTTGTCACGCCGGAACTGGACGACATGCACCCCTTCCTGGAGCAAGCCACACTGGGACGCATCCGCAGCGAGGCCCAGGCGATACGCGCACAGCCGCAGTAGGCTAAAGAACAGATGAGCCAAACAGATTTTTTCCGTCTGCGCGCGCAGGCATCAGCCCAGCCAATGCTCCATATCGATCCGAAACGATCCACCTGGATTTTCGGAGCCGGGGCTTTCGGCCAAAGCCTTGCACGAGCCATGCTGGCTCAGGGCTGCGCTGTTGCGGGCTTCGTTGAAACAACGCCTCAATCTGCCGCGAGGCAAGGGCTGCCAGTGCTTAATTGGGCCTCCCTGGCACAACAAGACGGCCAAGCGCAACTGGCCATGGGCATCTTCAATCGTGGAATCGCCTATGACAGGCTATTGGGCATTCCCGCCAGCGCAGGTTTTGCCGCGCCCTACATGCCCTGGACACTCTACGAGCAGTTCGGCCAGGCGCTGGGCTGGCGTTTCTGGCTCAGTCCCCGTCAGTTCCTGCTCGATGGCATCGACAGGATCGCCAGCGTCGCACAGAAGCTGGCGGATGCCGAAAGCGTGCATGCGCTGTACCGTATCTGTGCCTTCCGCCTGGGGCTGGACATGGACTTCGCCAGTTTCCTGTCTCAGGAAAAACAGTATTTCAACGCATTGACCTTACCCCCCCTGCAAGGTAAAGCCATTACCTACGTTGACTGCGGCGCCTACAACGGCGATACCCATGGCGAGTTGCTGGACCAACCTGGCATCTCCTGCGCACAAGCCTTTCTGCTGGAACCAGACCCAGACAACTACGTCCAACTGGTGCAGCATGCAGCACGAAGCGGCGCCAGCGCCGTCTGCCTGCCCTTGGCCGCCGCAGACGCGCACGGCACCTTGGCGTTCACCACCGGGCAGGGCGAGGCTTGCACCGTCCAACAGGGCATGGAAGGATCGGCAACCGGATCCATCACAGTCGCAGCACTGGATCAGATACTGCCCAACACATCCGTGCATCTGCTGAAACTCGACATCGAAGGCGCCGAAGCCCAGGCTCTACGCGGTGCCCGGCACCTTATACAGCGCAACCGCCCGACACTCGCAGTATCGATTTACCACAACCCACAGGATTTGTGGGAACTGCCCGAGTTGCTTTTCACACTGTGCCCAGGCTACAGATTCCATATCCGCCAGCACGGATTCAACACTTTCGACACGGTCTTGTACGCCGTGCCAGAACCGTTATAGCGCCCAATTAATTTTGAGAAAAGAGGCGCAAAACCCTTATCCATCAAGCGCCAAAAGCTATCAAAGTAAGAGCAAAAATTCTCGACGAAAGAACTACATGGTCTTGCTGCTGACAGGGGGCACCGGATTCTTTGGCAAAGCACTGCTGCGGCACTGGCTGGCGGGGCCCATGCAAGCGCCCCAGGTCACCGTACTGAGCCGCACCCCGCAGGACTTCCTGACCCGGCACCCCGAATTCGCCAACCAGCCTTGGCTGCATCTGCACCAAGGTGACATCCTTGATCCGGCATCCCTGCCACCCATGGGCGGCTTCACCCACCTGCTGCACGGAGCTGCTGATTCCACCTACGGGCCACGACTCTCGCCCCTGCAGCGCTACACCCAGATCGTTGACGGCACTCGCCACCTGCTGGACTATGCCGTAGCGCATCGCATACCCCGCTTCTTGCTGGTCAGTTCGGGCGGTGCCTATGGCCCACAGCCACAGGACATACACGCCATCCCTGAAAGCTACAACGGCATGCCCGACCCGCTCAGCCCGGTGCATGCCTACGGCGTGGCCAAACGCTGCGCTGAGCACTTGTGTGCCCTATACCAGCAGCAGCACGGCCTCCAAACCGTAATCGCGCGCTGCTTCTCCTTCGTGGGCCAAGATCTCCCGCTTGATGTCCATTTCGCCATCGGCAACTTCATTCATGACGCACTCATCCGCCCCCAGATCACGGTAAACGGCGACGGTACGCCCATGCGCTCGTACATGGATCAGCGCGATCTGGCTCGCTGGATGAATGTGCTGCTGTGCCAAGGACGTGCAGGCCATGCCTACAACGTGGGCTCCGACACCGCTCTGAGCATTGCCGAACTGGCACACCAAATACGCGACCTACTGGCACCGTGCAAGCCAGTCCACATCGCTACAGCGGATGCGGGCAACCTCCGCAACCGCTACGTGCCCTGCATCGCCAAGGCGCGGTCTGAACTGGGGTTGAACTTGCGCTACACGCTGCAAGACGCGGTGCTTGAGACAGTCCGCTTTGCGAGGGCCACGCCATGAAGATAATGCAACTGGCTGACACCTGCATCTGCTGCTGCAGCAGCGATCTGGCCTCTTCCCCCGCCGTGCTCATGCCCTTTGTCGCCAGCCGTGCCCTTGGCCAGAAGCCGCTGCAGATCACCGCAGATTGGGGGATGCGTGATCTCAACCCCGGCATGGCCTACACCCTGTGCCATTCGCTGCAATGTCGCGCCTGCGGCGCACTCTTCTTGGACTACCGCTTCACGCCCGCGCAAATGGCATCGCTCTACGAAGACTATCGGGGCCCGGCCTATACGCAGCTGCGCGAACGCTTCGAACCGGGCTACGCAGCTGCGGCGGTGCTGGACTATACGCACCGTCACACCTACGTCGCCGAGGTGGAGGCATGGCTCGCACCACACCTGCCCAAGCGGCCGCGGATCTTGGACTGGGGCGGTGGCGACGGCAGGAACACGCCATTCCTTGGTCATGCGCGGGTGCATATTCACGACATTTCCGGCACAGCGCTGGCCCACGGCGCCGAGCGTGCAGACACACGTGCAAGGCAAAGCTACGACCTGGTGGTGTGCATGCAAGTGCTGGAGCATGTGGCCGATCCGCTGGCCGTGCTGCATGAAATGTTGCCGCTGATGGCCCCCGCCACGCTGCTGTACCTGGAGGTACCGCACGAGGGGCTGGTACGCCAGCATCCGCAGGGCACCGATTTGACGCCGCACAAGCGCCACTGGCACGAGCACGTCAATTTCTTTACCAAGGATTCTCTACTCCGGCTCACAGCGCGTGCCGGTCTACACGTGGAGGACACTCTTTTGCAGCCATTCAACAACGGCACCCGCCAGGGCGAAGTGCTGGGTTTGCTGCTTACGAAGGAAAACCACCCTTGAAGATGCGCGACATCATCTTCGACCTGGACGGAACGCTGATCGACTCCGCACCCTCCATCCTGGCCTCCATGCAAGCGGCATTCGATGCTGCAGGCCTGCGCCCCATGCGCCCTTTGGCGCAAGACTTGGTAGGCCCGCCTTTGCACGAAATCATCGCGGCCCTACTGCCCAAAGAACATGCCTGTCAAGTAAGCCGCTTGACCGCTTCATTCAAACAGCACTACGACGAAACCGGATACCGTGACACACAAGCCTATGAAGGAATCACGGACATGCTGAAAGAACTTCGGCGCCATACCCACCGCCTGCGGATCGCCACCAACAAACGCATCCTGCCGACACGGCGCATCGTTGACCACCTGGGCTGGAACAGCCTATTCGACGAAGTGCATGCCCTTGACGCCTTCACGCCGCCGCTGCGCGGAAAAGCGGAGATGCTCGCCACCCTGCGCCCCAAGCTACACGCGCCAGCCATCTATGTGGGAGATCGCCCCGAAGATGCAACCGCCGCCGCGCAAGCCGGGCTACCCTTCCTTCTAGTGGCGTGGGGATACGCCCCGGCAAATTACCTCACGCACAGCGACAAGGCAAAGACGCCCCTGGAACTTGCCCAACATCTCCTGGCCATGGTCGAACATGGGGCATCGATAATCCCAACGAAAATTTAACAAGCCTATCGCACACAAGCCTCCTAGCACAAAAGGAAAAGGTCTTAATCCTGAATTCTCCTCTTCAGAACTGAGTCACCCATGATAAAACAAGAAAACTCTCAAAATCCCGTCTTTGCGAGCCTTTCTAACTCATCGGGCTCAAGCACAATCAGTGACCGGGATTTAGGTTTCGAGAGGTTTCCATCCGCTCCTTCAGTGCTTGGCCAGAAGTCGGGACATTAAAAGACGCATCTGAAATTAGTGCATCTAGAATTACTCCACAGCACCCAATAATTTATTCAGCCATGGTTCAAACGAGAAGCAAAATACCACTAACCGTCGCACTGATGACATACAACAGAGGCGGCTCCTATCTGAGAGAAGCAATAAAAGGCATTCTTGAGCAAACCTACCGGAATTTTGAATTCCTGATTCTTGACAATGGCAGTATCGATGAAACACCGCAAGTCGTCCTGAGCTACAAAGATGACAGAATCCGTTATGTCAGGAATCCTCCAGGATTATCCGCCTGGTTCAATGGTGCATCCGCCATAAAAATCTCACGAGGAGAACGCATCCTCATTACATTCGATGATGACATCATGTTGCCCACCATGCTGGAGAAACAAATGGCAGTCATGGATTCGGATCCAGGCATTGTCGGTGTCTGGACCAATATTCAGACTATCAACAAGGATGGGGGCACCATCCAGGATTACTGGCACCCCCGGGGTGAGGATCAAATTTATGAGCGCGGAGAGTTTCTAGCCGACTTCCTGTCAAACCAGATATGGCCCTTCCCATGTACTTTGATGTTCCAACGAAGCCCTCACAAAAATCTGGCTGTTGAATACAACTACTATGGCGGCCCTCCGCCCAAAAAAGTCGCAAACGTCCATGGCGGAGATGACGTCTTGAAGCTCGTCGAGCTTAACTCCAAGGGGAAGATCGCCTTCATCAACGCCCCTCTTTTCAAGTATAGAAGGCACCATCAACAAGACCAGCATTCGACCGATCCATCATTGGACGTTCTCAACACGTACAAAAAGATAAAGAAAATTATAAGAACACAAAATTTTATCCCACAAGACATCCGATTCACAGTAGATGCGTTCGTCACTCATTACGAAGTGCAACACATCATCAGCACAACATCAGAAGAAAAATTACCCAGGAAATCCCTTCGTAAAATTTCCAATATTTTTGAGAAAACGCCGCCATCGACCCCTGCATCGCAATATCGTCTTCTATCGACAGCCATACTACTCTCCTATCATCGGAAAGATGCATACAGGCTTCTAACCAATGACATACGTTCGCCCGGCCCACAGTACTCCACCACAATTCATGCCCTGTATGCCTGGGCACGGCATCGCACGAACAATAGAAGCATATTCGCAGGCATTCGAAAAGAATCCAGCATCGCCATACTAGGCAGTGTATTCATCGCATCCCTTCTCATTCATGAAGCACGAGCACACGGACTAAGAATCATCTGCTGCCTTGAATCAAACAAAAAACGCCAGGGAAAAACCTTACTAGAAACCCCCATCATTCCAGTCGAAGAACTGACCTCGAATACAGCGATTGAGCATGTCATTCTAAGCTCTGAAAAAGATCAAGACCCATACCTAAAAGAGTATATCGCCAACCTAAATTCCACTGTCAGGATAACTTCCTGGAAAGACCTGTGCCACACAAAATTTACGGCGCCACCTGAATCGATGGCAAGAATCAAGGCCATCCACCCCGCAAGGAGCAACGCATCATGACCGCGCAATCAGAATTCCCGATCAAAATATACCCGTCGCGTCCACGACAGGAAGAAAACGCCACCCTCGACTCGCTGCCTCGGGATGCAATTATAAAATCGTGCGACTATATCGAAATGGCATCATGCTTTGCCCCCGAGGGCATACGCTGCTGCGTTCATGGAACACACGGCGGGCCATTGATTGCGAAGAAGGAGGATCTACAAAACAATTCGGTATCGCATGCAGCTATTGTCTCCCGTAGAACCGAAATATTAGAAATAATAAATGGCCTCCGCAAGGGCGAGGAGCTTCCCTGCACCTCGTGCAGCAATTTACAAGAAAAGAAATTATCAAACATCGATCTCAGCCATTTGGGCGGAAAAAAACTCCCCGCCGGAATGAACATCCAGCACTACACTTCATGCAACCAGCGCTGCACGTACTGCATCTTTACAGTTGAGGATTTTTGGGTAAAATCCCAGTACGATCCAATAGAATATTTTGAAATATTCAAAAAAATAGGAAAACTCCGTGGCGGCAACTGGATAGATTTCAGCGGCGGGGAAACCTCGTTGCTCAAAGATTTTGATAGGATTCTTGAATATCTCATCAACAACGACCTCGGGCCGGTCGTCATCTACACAAATGCGACATTCTTTAAACAATCGATTTTCGACGCATTAAAAAACAACATCCCTGACCCGCAAAAGGATAATCGCATAATCTTAACCACATCCCTTGATACGGGGCTTCCCTCAACCTACAGAAAGATAAGAGGATCCCGCGACTACGAAAAGGTGATCGCCAACTTGCTCCGATACAAGCAAAGTGGCTCAAAAAACATATGGCTAAAATATGTGATCACCAAAGACAATCAAACCGATGACGATCTATGGAGCTTCATTTTCATGATGGGAATGTTGAGGCCAGAGCGCGTCATGATCTGTCCAGATTTTCCTTATGGCGAGCCAGAAGTTCCACCCGAGATGGTGCAATTTGCAGCAAAACTCTGGTGCCTGATTGAAGACGTCGTCGGATCAAGGGTCATCGATTACACGATGGACTTCGGCGCACCTATATGGGTGAAGTATCATGCCGACCTCCCCGTGGCCAGGGAAGAGGTCAGGAAAAAACTTTCGTCCATTGGTTTTCCTGGAACACAAAAGCAATAAACACACCATCGCTCCCAGGAAGTGGAAACAATGGAAATCTACCAGCCGGGCACGGATTTCTTCGAGAGCCGTCACGCGCCCTATTACATCGCAAGCCCTCCTTTCACACAAAAAACCGCGGGGCCGCGTGCGCTTCATTATCTATGCCACATCCTCAATGAGCTTGGCTACGAAGCATACATCACAACGGATTTCCATAGCGTCTGGCTTCGAACGCCCCTTCTCACACCTGACATCAAAGAAAAACACAAGCGGACCAAACGTACACCTATCGTTATATACCCAGAAACCATCACGGCCAACCCGTTGAACGGAGTGCTGGTTGTTCGCTGGCTTCTCAACCAAGCTGGTCACTTAGGGGGCGAGAAGAAAGTCCGTAAAAATGAAATGGTATTTCATTGGGACACATGGGTTTTACAAGATGAGAAGACATGCGGCAGGCTTTTCACCCCTAGCGTTGACAATCGAATATTCAATGAAACCGGCGCGCGCCCCCCAGAAAACAGATCAGGGTTCTGCTATTACGCCCATAAATATCTTGCATTCGGCGGAAAGATACCCGAATTCATCAAAAAAAATGGCATAAGCTTATGCCAGGACATATCTCGCTCACCGGAAGAGATAGCCGCAATTCTGCGCTCAACAAAGGTTTTGTACTGCTTTGAACCATCCAATATAGCATCAGAGGCCCATGCCTGCGGTTGCCAAAACGTATTCATAGAAACAGAATATCTAAAGGAGTTCAACACGGAAAATATCGGAATGATAAAAATAGCGGAGCCCCATATTGAAGGCCCGCTCATTCCTGCGATCGACCCAAATAGAAAACAACGAATCGCTGAGCACAATGCCAGTGCATTGGAGAGCGTCAAGCATTTCATTGATTTCACACAAAATGCAGCCATCGCGCATGCCGTGCTGCCGAAGCGCCAGCGTCAGCAAAAAGAGGCATCGATTGCCGCCTCCTATGCGTTCACCCATACATCCTCCGTGACGCAATGGCTGGCCCAGCGCACGCCTGGCCCAGCGCAATCACGCCTGATTACGGAACGCCTCGCCAGCGAAGCACCCGCACTGGCAATCTTCATCCGCCCCATGGGGCTGGGCTGCGAGGCGCTGACCGCTACCTTGAGCAGCCTTGCGGAGCTTCAACCGCCCTATGCACCCTCTTCCATCACCGTGCTGGGCGGCCCAGAACCTGCGGCACAGGAGAAACTGCCGCAGTTGCGCTGGGTAGCGGTCGAAACGCTGGATGCCGTCCTCCCACTCGTGCAAATGGAGTCATGTGACTGGATATTGGTGGTGGATGCGGGCGATTGCTTCACGCCATCGGGCCTGCTGATGGTGGCGCTGGAACTGGGTCATGCCCCGCAATGCCGCGCCGTCTATGCCGATGCGCTGGTGCGCACCGATACGGGCGAGCCTGCGGCGCTCATGCGCCCGGATTTCAACCTGGACATGCTGCTGTCCTGCCCCGCGAACATGGCGCGGCACTGGCTGTTCCGCCGCGACGTATTCCTCGAAGCCGGGGGCTTCGATGCGGCCTATGCACAGGCGCCGGAATTCGCGCTGCTGCTGGGCCTGATTGAAACCGGCGGAATCGACGGCCTGGCCCACGTGCACGAGCCCCTGCTGACCATCGCAGCGCCGCCGCTGGAGAACAACGCGCACGAGCTGGCCGCGCTGCAGCAGCATTTGCTGGCACGCGGCTACGACAACGCCTCGGTCGATACCACCCTACCGGGCTGCTGCCGCATCCTCTATGGGCACCAGGCGCAGCCGCTGGTATCCATCATCATCCCCACCAGGGATCAATTCGCCCTGCTGGAGCGCTCCGTCAGCTCGCTGTTGGAAAAGACCGCTTATCCGCATTACGAGATCCTGCTGGTGGACAACGGCAGCACCGACCCGGCCGCCTGCGCATGGCTCGACGGGCTGGCCGCGCTGGGCGAGGCGCGCATCCGCGTGCTGCGCTATCCGGAGGAGTTCAACTACGCCGCCATGAACAACCTGGGCGCACGCGAGGCGCGCGGCGACTATCTGGTGCTGCTGAATAACGACACCGCCATCGTGCAGGGCGATTGGCTCGACGCGCTGCTCAACCACGCGCAGCGCCCCGAGGTGGGCGTGGTAGGCGCCAAGCTGCTCTACCCCAGCGGCCAGGTGCAGCACGCCGGGCTGCTGCTGGGGCTGCACGGTATGGCGGGCTACCCGTTCTCCGGGGCCGAGGCCGACACACCGGGCTACATGCACCGGCTGGAGATCGACCAGAACTACAGCGCCGTGAGCGCCGCCTGCCTGATGGTGCGCCGGGCGCTCTACGACGAGCTGGGCGGCATGGATGCCGAGGCGTTCCCGCTGATCTGCGGCGACATGGATCTGTGCCTGCGCGCACGCGCGGCGGGCTACCTGACAGTGTGGACGCCGCACGCCGTGCTGCTGCACGAAAAGGGCGCCACCCTGCCCGCCGTGCCGCCCGAGGCCTTCGCGCAGCAGCGCGAGCGCGCGCAGGATGCGATGTACCGCCGCTGGCTGCCCGCGCTGGCGCATGACCCGGCCTACAACCGCAACCTATCGCTGCAATCGACCGAGTTCGCCGTGGAGACCGACACGCGCCTGAACTGGAACCCGCTGCCGTGGCGCCCGCTGCCGGTGGTGTTGGCGGTGAACGCTGACGCCTTCGGCTGCGGCCACTACCGCATCATCCACCCCGGCCAGGCCATGGCGCAGGCCGGGCTGGCCGACGTGCGCGTGAGCGAGTACCACTACGGCCCCGTGGAGATGGAGCGCCTGCGGCCCGACACCTGGGTACTGCAGCGCCTGGTGAGCGACGCGCCGTTTGAGATGGTGCGCCGTACCGCGCCGTTCACCCAGGCGTTCAAGGTGGCCGAGCTGGACGACTACCTGCTCAACCTGCCCATGAAGAACGGGCACCGCGGCCAGCTCCCGCAGGACATGCAGCGGGTGCTGCGGCGCTGGCTCGACCTGACGGACCGGCTGGTGGTCTCCACTGCCCCGCTGGCCGAAGCAATGGCCAAGCTGCACCGCGACATCCGCGTGGTGCCCAACCGGCTGCCGCCCGAGCGCTGGGGCCGCATCGCCAGCCTGCGCAGCCAGGGCCGCCGCCCGCGCGTGGGCTGGGCCGGTGGCGCGAGCCACCAGGGCGACCTGGAGCTGATCGCCGATGTGGTCAAAGCCCTGGCGGGGGAGGTGGAGTGGGTGTTCCTCGGCATGTGCCCCGCGCCCATGCGCCCGTACCTGCACGAGCACCACGCGCCCGTCGACATCGCGTCGTACCCGCACAAGCTCGCCAGCCTGAACCTCGACCTGGCCGTGGCCCCGCTGGAGCACAACCTGTTCAACGACTGCAAGAGCAACCTGAAGCTGCTGGAGTACGGCGCCTGCGGCTACCCCGTGGTGTGCAGCGACGTGGCCGCCTACCAAGGCAGCCTGCCCGTGACGCGCGTGAAGAACCGCTACAAGGACTGGGTGGACGCCATCCGCATGCACCTGGCCGACCTGGACGCCACGGCCGCCGCGGGCGACGCGCTGCGCGATGCGATACGGCGGGACTGGATGCTGGAAGGCGCGCATCTGGACGACTGGCTGCGCGCCTGGCTGCCCGGGTGAAACGCGCCACGCCCGTGCATCGGACATCAAAAACCATAGCTGCCAGCGCTTGCCAGACAAGCGCTGGAGGCCCAAAAAGCTATAAGTTCTCAAGCACTGGACGCCGCCAGCCGATACATTGATACGATTGCGCATCCCCGCCGTGCCCGGCGCCACTGGCTGGGCACGGTCTTTTTGACCGGCCCGCCCACGTCTCCTACTCCTCCGACATGTTCGTCCTCATTGGCTATGCCATCACTTTTGGGTGCGTTTTTGGCGTGTTCGTGGCCCACGGCGGCAACGTGCATGTGCTGCTGGAGGCGCTGCCGTTTGAAATGATCACCATCGGCGGCGCGGCCCTGGGGGCGCTCATCGTGAACAACCAGCCCAAGGTGCTCAAGGCCACGATGGCCGCCATTCCCGCGGCACTCAAGGGCAACAAGTACACCAAGGCGCGCTACATGGACCTGATGGCGCTGCTCTACGACATCCTGCAAAAAGCGCGCAAGGAAGGCCTGATGGCGATCGAGGGCGACGTGGAGAACCCCAAGGAATCGCCGCTTTTCACCAAGTACCCCGGGGTGGGCACGGACCACCACGTGGTCGAGTTCATGACCGACTACCTGCGCATGATGGTGTCGGGCAACCTCAACGCGCACGAGATCGAGTCGCTGATGGACAGCGAGATCGAGACCCACCACCAGGAAGCCCACGCCCCGGTGGCGGCGCTCACGCGCCTGGCGGGCGCGCTGCCCGCCTTCGGTATCGTGGCGGCGGTGCTGGGCGTGGTGAACACCATGGGCTCGGTGGGCCAGCCGCCCGCCGTGCTCGGCGGCATGATCGCCTCGGCGCTGGTGGGCACCTTCCTGGGCATCTTGCTGGCGTATGGCCTGGTCGAACCCATCGCCGGTCTGCTGGAGCAGAAGGCCGAGGACGCCGCCAAGGAGTTCGAGTGCATCAAGTCCACCCTGCTCGCCAGCATGCAGGGCTACAACCCGGCCACGGCCATCGAGTTCGGGCGCAAGGTGCTGTTCTCCACCGACCGCCCCACCTTCATCGAGCTGGAAAGCCACGTGAAGGGCAAGAAGTAAGCCCGCGCCCCAAGCCCGCCACCACGCAACGCCATGGCAGAAAAGAAGCTCCAGCCCATCATCATCAAGCGCGTCAAGAAAACCGCGCATGCCGCGCATGGCGGGGCCTGGAAGATCGCCTACGCCGACTTCGTCACGGCGATGATGGCCTTCTTCCTGCTCATGTGGCTGCTGGGCTCCACGGCCAAGGGCGACCTGCAGGGCATCGCGGCCTACTTCGCCTCGCCGCTCAAGGTGGCGATGGCCGGTGGCGACGGCGCGGGCAACAGTTCCAGCGTGATCCCCGGCGGCGGCACGGATCTGTCCAAGGTGCACGGCCAGGTGCGCCGCTCCGACTCCCCGGACGACACCAACCGTCGCATGGACCTGAGTTCGCGCGCCGAACGCGCGCGCCAGGACGCGGCGCGCATCCGCGCGCTGCACGCCAAGATCGACGCGATGATCACGGAGAACGCCAAGCTCAACGAGTACCGCTCGCAGATCCGCATCGACGTGACGCCCGACGGCCTGCAGATCCAGATCGTCGACGACCAGAACCGTCCCATGTTCGACAGCGGCAGCGCCCTGGTGAAACCCTACATGCGCGACATCCTGGGCGCCATCGGGTCGGCCCTGGGCGGGGTGGAAAACCGCGTGAGCCTGGCCGGCCACACCGACGCCACGCCCTACGGCAACGGCGAGCGCGGCTACAGCAACTGGGAGCTTTCTGCCGACCGGGCCAATGCCTCGCGCCGCGAGCTGGTGGCCGCCGGCATGCCCGACGCCAAGCTGGCCCGCGTAGTGGGCCTGGCCGCCAGCGACCCGCTGGAGCCCACCAACCCGCGCGCGGCCATCAACCGGCGCATTACCATCACCATCCTGACCCGGGAGGCCGAGGAACGCCTGCTGGGCAAACAGCCCCGCGAAGTCCCGATTGAACAATTGCTTCCTGAAAAGCAGGACAATCCCTCACCGGGTAAGCAGCCGTAACCACTTGTCACAACGGCCGCGCCCATGAGACCATTGACCATAAATACCGACCGAAAGGGTCCCACGTGGCAGACCTTCGTTTCTTGATCGTTGACGACTTCTCGACCATGCGGCGCATCGTCCGCAACCTGCTGAAGGAAAGCGGCTTCGCCGATGCCGACGAGGCAGAGGATGGCGTCGCCGCCTTGCAGAAACTGCGCAATGGCAAATTTGATTTCGTGGTAACGGACATCAACATGCCGAACATGAATGGCTTCCAGCTGCTGGCCGAGATCAAGGGAGACGAGAAGCTCAAGCACCTTCCCGTGCTGATGGTCACGGCCGAGGCGCGCAAGGAAGACATCGTGGCGGCCGCGCAGGGCGGCGCCGCCGGCTACATCGTCAAGCCCTTCACCAAGGCCACGCTGGAGGAGAAGGTGACCTTGATCCTCAAGAAGATGGGGCTATGAAACCATGGACACCCCGGAAACACCGTCGAACAGCGCACCCGACGTACACCAGAAAATCGGCCTCCTGACGCGCCAGCTGCACGACGCGCTCAACCAGTTGGGTTACGCCGACAAGCTGCGCGGCAGCGCGGGGGAGCTGCCGGATGCGCAGAACCGCCTGTCCTACATCGCCCGCCTGACGGGCGAGGCGGCGGAAAAGGTGCTGGGGCGCGTGGAACAGGCCAAGACCCAGCACGAGTACATCGCGGCCGAGACCAAGCGCGTGCTCGATGCGCTGGTGAAAGATCCCGTCGCCACCGTGGCCAAGGGCGAGATCTACAACCATCTGGTGGACATGGAACGCGTGACCAAGGAGGCCGACGAGCACCTTACCGAGATCATGATGGCGCAGGATTTCCACGATCTGACCGGCCAGGTGATCGCGCGCGTGGTGACCCTTGCCTCGACGATCGAGCAGCAGCTGGTGCAGCTGCTGGTGCAAACCGCCCCCGCCAGCGCCCTGCCGGCGGCCGCTCCGGCACCGGCGGCGCCTGCAGCGCAAGAGCGCCCGCACCTGCCCGGCCCCGTGGTGGACCCCGAAAATACCCCGGATGTGGTCACCGACCAGTCACAAGTGGACGATCTGCTCGCCAGTCTGGGTTTTTAACCGCGCGCCAAGCCGCCTGCCAAGGCCGAATAGCACCCCTTCGGGGGCGCTATTCGGCCTTTAGTTTTGGCACTGCCTCACGACAATGGCACGACCCTTAGTGTCGTGCCCCCATGGACTCCAGCCAAGACAAGAACCTACCAGCCACCGGACGCAAGCTGCAAAAAGCCCGCGATGACGGCCAGGCTGCACGTTCGCGCGACCTCTCGCATCTGGCCATCCTGGGCGTCGGTGCCGCCGCCATGGCGGTGCTGGCCCGCCCCCTGGTCGATCACCTGCAATTCGCGTTGGGGCAACAGCTGCGCTTCAACGCCGAGACGGTGCAAGGCCCGCATTTCATGCTCCTTCGCCTGCAGGACATGGTGCTGACGGGCCTGGGCGCCAGCCTGCTTTTCGCGCTGCTGACCTGCTTCGCCACGGTGGCCAGCGCCATCGCCGCAGGCGGCTGGATCTACAGCTTCAAGCCCATCGCCCCCCAATTCAACCGGCTCAACCCCCTCCAGGGCTTTGCCAACCTGTTTTCCAAGCAGCAACTGGTCAACGTGGCCAAGATGCTGTTCATGACGACGGTGCTCACCTTCGTCGCCTGGAAGTATTTCAGCAACGGCATCGAGCAGGTGGTGATCGTGGCGCTGCAGCCCTCCAAGCTGGCCATCAGCCACGTGGCCCACTGGCTCATGATGGGCATGGCTCTGCTGCTGCTGGTCGTTTTCCTGGTGGCCCTGATCGATGTGCCGCTGCAGGCCATCCTGTTCAAGTCGCGCCTGAAGATGTCGCACGAGGAAGTCAAGAACGAGCACAAGGAAGCGGAAGGCAACCCGCAGATCAAGGGCAAGATCCGCCAGAAGCAGCGCGAGATCGCCGACCGCGCCAGCGTGAACGCCGTCCCCAAGGCCGACTTCGTGGTCATGAACCCGACCCACTACGCCGTGGCGCTGCGCTACGACGACCAGACCATGAACGCGCCGCAGGTGATTTCCAAAGGGACCGACCTGGTCGCCTTCAAGATCCGCGACCTGGCCAACAGCCACCAGATCCCCGTGCTGCAGTCCCCGATGCTGGCGCGTGCGCTGTACGCACACGCCGAGCTGGACCAGCCCATCCCCGCGCAGCTGTATGCCGCCGTGGCCCAGGTGCTGGCCTATGTGTACCGCCTCAAGGCCGCCCTGCGCGGCGAAGGGCGCATGCCCGAGGCCCTGGCGGAGCCCTTCGTTCCGCCCGAACTGGACCCGCACCACTCCGCCGCCCGTACCCAGGCACCCCGGACGCCTGAAGGAAGCGCCGCATGAACACCTCTCTGACCGCATTGCGCCAGTGGACCAGCAGCAACGGTGCCATGGTCCAGGGCCTGTCCGCCCCGCTGCTCGTGGTGGCCATCCTGGCACTCATGGTGCTGCCCATCCCGGCCTGGCTGCTCGATACCTTCTTCACCCTCAACATCGCCGTGGCGCTGATGGTGATGATGGTGGCCGCGTACATGATCCGGCCGCTGGATTTCGCCGCCTTCCCCTCGGTGCTGCTGCTGACCACGCTGATGCGCCTGTCGCTCAACGTCGCCTCCACCCGCGTGGTGCTGCTGGAAGGCCACACCGGCCCGGGCGCGGCCGGCGCGGTGATCGAGGCCTTCGGCCACTTCCTGATCGGCGGCAACTTCGCGGTCGGCCTGATCGTGTTCGCCATCCTCGTGGTCATCAACTTCGTCGTGGTGACCAAGGGCGCCGAGCGTATCGCCGAAGTGTCGGCGCGCTTCACCCTGGACGCCATGCCCGGCAAGCAGATGGCGGTGGACGCCGACCTCAACGCCGGCCTCATCAACGAGGACGAAGCCAAGCGCCGCCGCGCCGAGGTGCAGGAAGAAGCCGCCTTCTTCGGCTCCATGGACGGCGCCAGCAAGTTCGTGCGCGGCGACGCCGTTGCCGGCATCCTGATCCTGCTCATCAACATCGTCGGCGGCTTCGCCATCGGCATGGCGCAGCACGGCCTGTCAGCCAGCGAAGCCGCCAACAGCTACATCCTGCTGGCGGTCGGCGACGCGCTGGTGGCGCAGATCCCCGGCCTGCTGATCTCCGTGGCCGCCGCCATGGTGATCTCGCGCGTGGGCAAGGAGCAGGACATGGGCGGCCAGATCGTGCGCCAGCTCTTCATGTCGCCGCGCGTGCTGGGCGTCACGGCCGGCATCCTGGTCCTGCTGGGCCTGATCCCCGGCATGCCGCACGTGGTGTTTCTCGCCATGGGCAGCCTGTTCGGCTACGGCGCCTGGCTGCTGGTACAGCGTGAGAAGCAGGCCGCAGCCACGGCCGCAGCCGCGACCGAAGCCCCTCCCGCCCCGGCGAGCGACGGCGAAGCCAGCTGGGACGATCTGCAGCCCATCGACCTGCTGGGCCTGGAGCTGGGCTACCGCCTGATCGCGCTGGTGGACAAGAGCCGCCAAGGCGACCTGCTCACGCGCATCAAGGGCGTGCGGCGCAAGTTCGCGCAGGAGGTGGGCTTCCTGCCGCCCGCCGTGCACGTGCGCGACAACCTCGAACTCAAGCCCAGCGCGTACCGCATCACGCTGCGCGGCGTGGTCGTGGGCGAGGGCGAGGCCTTCCCCGGCATGTTCCTGGCGATCAACCCCGGCGGCATCAGCACGCCGCTGATCGGCACGCCCACCACCGACCCGGCGTTCGGCCTGCCCGCGCACTGGATCGACGGCGCGCAGCGCGAAGCGGCGCAAATGGCCGGTTTCACGGTCGTTGATTCCGAGACCGTGATGGCCACCCATTTGTCACACTTGATGCAAGTGCACGCCGCCAAGCTCCTGTCGCGCACCGAGACGCAGCAACTCGTGGAGCACGTGGCAAGGCTGGCACCCAAGCTCATCGAAGAGGTGGTACCGAAGATGGTCTCGATCACGACCTTCCAGAAGGTGCTGCAGCTTCTGCTGGAGGAATCCGTGCATATCCGCGACATCCGCACCATCATCGAGACACTGGCCGAGCACGCCACCGCCACGCAGGACCCGGTGGAGCTGGCGCGCCGCGTGCGCATCGCGCTGTCGCCCGCCATCGTCCAGCAGATCTACGGGCCCACGCGCGAACTCAGCGTGATCGCCATCGAGCCCGGCCTGGAGCGCCTGCTGGTGCAAGCCCTGGGCAATGCCGCCAACGGCCCCTCGCTCGACCCCGGCGTGGCCGACATGCTCACGCAAAAAGCCGCCGAAGTCGCCCTGCACCAGGAGGAAATGGGCATGCCCGCCTGCCTGCTCGTGCCCGACGCCATCCGGGGCGCAATTTCCCGCCTGGTGCGCCGCGTCGCGCCCCGGCTGCAGGTACTCGCGCACAGCGAGATCCCTGAAACCCACACCATCCGCATCGGCCCGATTCTCAAAGGTGCAGCATGAACATCAAACGCTTCCACGCCGCCACCTCGCGTGAGGCCCTGGCCAAGGCCCGCATGGCCTTCGGCGACGGCACCTTGATCCTGTCCAACCGCGCCACCGCCAACGGCGTGGAGGTCGTGGCCACCGCCGAGGACACGCTGCACGCGCTCGACCAGGACAGCGCTCCCTCCGCACGGCCTGCGCTGCAGCCCATGCAGCTCAGCGAGGAGCCACGCCGCGCCGCGCCCGCGCCGAGCGCACGGCCCGCCCCCGCGCCCACCGCTGCGCCCGCGCGCCGCAGCGTCGAAGCCGACACCGAGCAACTGGCCATGAGCACCCTGTCGTTCCAGGACTACGTGCGCGAACGCATGCTGCGCCGCCGCCACGAGGCCATGCACGGCGCCCCCCCGGCCGCGAAGGCCGAGCCCGCCATGCCGGAACGCCTGCCCACCTTCGCCGAGCGCGCGCGCGACTCCCAGCCCGAACACACGCGCGGCTTCGCGCCCGAGCCGCAGCCGCGTGCGCGCGAGTTCCCGCCCGAGCGCCCAAGCGCGCGCGAGCCCGAATTCATCGCCCGCGAGCCCCTGCGCGACCCCGTGCCCGTGCATGAACCGCGCCCCGCACCCGCCGCGCCGGTGGTGGCGCGCCACAATCCGCTGCGCAGCATTCCCATGGACCTGCCCGAGGAGCCGCGCCGCCGCGCCGAGCCCGCCGTCAGCCAGCAAGGGCTGATGAACGAGCTGCAGGCCATGAAGGAGCTGATCGAAGACCGCTTCAACACCCTGTCCTGGCTGGGGCAGGCGCGGCAGGACCCGATCCAGTCGAACCTGATGCTCAAGCTGATCCGCGCGGGCTACTCCCCGGCGCTGTCGCGCGCCATCCTGGAGCGCCTGCCGGAGGACCTCTCTGCCGCTGACGCCGTGCGCTGGCTCATGGAAGTGCTGGAGCGCAACCTCAAGACCGACGCGCGCATGGAGCCGCTGTACGAGGAAGGCGGCATCTTCGCCCTGGTGGGCGCCACGGGCGTGGGCAAGACCACCACCACGGCCAAGCTCGCCGCGATGTGCGCGCGCCAGTACGGCCCGGGCAGCGTCGGCCTGATCACACTCGACACCTACCGCGTGGGCGCGCACGAGCAGCTGCGCAGCTTCGGCCGCATGCTCGGCGTGGTGGCCCACCTGGCGCACGACCGCGCCGCGCTGCAGGACCTGCTGGGCCTGCTGGTGGGCAAGAAGATGGTGCTGATCGACACCACCGGCGTGGCCCCGCGCGACCCGCGCAAGCGCGAGATGGAAGAAGTGCTCGACCTGCCCGGCGTGCAGCGCCTGCTGGTGCTGAACGCCGGCTGCCACGGCGATACGCTGGACGACGTGCTCGACGCCTTCAAGACCAGCGGCGCGCCGCAGCAGGCCATCCTCTCGAAGATCGACGAGGCCGTGAAGCTCGGCCCCGCCATGGACGCGCTGATCCGCCACCAGACGCTGCTGCGCGGCGTGACCAACGGCCAGCGCGTGCCCGAGGACTGGGAGGCCGCCAACGCGCACCAGCTCATCCAGCAATCCATGCGCGCGCCGGCCAAGTCGGCGTTCGACCCAAAGGCCATGGAGCTGAATTTCTTCTTCTCGCCCGGGCCGCAGCATGCTTGAACGCGGCATGCACCAGGGCATGGGCCTGCTGCACCGCGCACCGGCCGAGGCGCTGCGCTTCGCCGCCGTCGGCAGCGCGCCGGATGCGCTCGGCCTGCAGGTGCTGTGGCAACTGTGCGAACAGCTGCAGCGCCTGGGCTACCCGACCATCGTGCTCGATGGCTGCGCCGTGGAGAGTCCGCACGCCCCCGGCCTGGAGCAACTGCTGGAGCAGGACGGCTGGGGCGCCCCGCCCGGCCCCCTGCATGGCGACAGCGCCTGCGTGGCCGTGCTGCCCGCGGCCCGGGGCCTGCTGCGCCTGCCGGACACCGCGCCCCTGGCGCCGCTGCACCCCTTGTTCCGCGCCTACGCGCTGGTGCTGCTGCACGCCCCCGTGCACCAGCTGGCGCAGCTGCTGCCGCATGCCAGCGTGCCGCTGATCCTGACCGCGCCCGGCACCACGGGCACGCAGCAGGCCTACCGCCACATCAAGCAGCTGGCGGTGCAGGCTGGCCTGGGCAGCCAGGTGTGCGCCCTGGTGCGCGGCGACGGCCCGGCGCAGCAGCGCCAGGCGCGCACGCAGATCGCCACGCTGCAGCGCTGCGCGGCCGACTACCTCGGCCTGGCGCAGCAAGGGCTGGTGGTGGACGCGGATAATCCCCAGGATCTGCAGCGCATGGCCTTGCAACTGCTGGAGAACGCGGGCACCATCGACGAAACGGTGGCCATGCCGCCGCTGTATGCCAGTCTTGCACCGGCCACCGCACCCTTCGTCCGGAGCCACTGATTCGTGATGTACACCGCCAAAGGCCAGCTCGACCGCGATGCCCTGCTGCGCCAGCATGTACCGCTGGTGCGGCGCATTGCGCACCACATGATCGCCAAGCTGCCGCCCAACGTGGAGCTCGATGATCTGATCCAGGTCGGCATGATCGGCCTGGCCGAGGCGCTGTCGCGCTACGAGGCGGCGCAGGGCGTGCAGTTCGAGACCTTCGCCACCCAGCGCATCCGCGGCGCCATGCTCGACGAGCTGCGCGACAGCGACTGGATGAGCCGCAGCTCGCGCAAGAGCCAGAAGGACATCGAGCAGGCGCTGCACCGCGTCGAGCAGCGGCTCGGGCGCAGCCCGCTGGAATCCGAGATCGCCGCCGAGCTGGGCATGAGCCTGGAGGACTACCAGAGCCTGCTGGGCAAGGTGCGCGGCACCCAGCTTGTCTACCTCGAAGACATGCACCATGACGATGGCGACGAGGGCTTTCTCGACCGCCACGTGGCCGACGCGGGCGCCGACCCGCTGGCCATGCTGCGCGACCAGCGCCTGCGCGACGCGCTGGTGCGTGCCATCCAGGCCCTGCCCGAGCGCGAGCAGCACATCATGGGCATGTACTACGAGCACGACATGAACCTGAAAGAGATCGCCGCCGTGCTCGGCGTGACCGAATCGCGCGTGTGCCAGCTGCACAGCCAGGCCGTCGCCCGCCTGCGCACCAAGATGCGGGCGCATTGAGAGAACACCCCCCTGAGCCGCTTCGCGTCGTCCCCCCGCTCTCGCCACGCTGCGCGTGGCGGGCAGGGGGACGACGCCAGCGCGGCGGGGCGGCCCTTGCGCGGCGTCTGCTGGCCTGGGGCGCGCCAGTTGCACGGGCTGCGCCATGGGTTCAAGCGAAATACAAGGAAAAAATAGCCCTAGCGCTTATGTAGCAAGCGCTGGCAGCTATGTTTTTTGGAGCAATCAGCCGGCGGCGCGGTAGATGCGCGCGGCGCTGCCCTTGGGGCTGCCGTAGGTGGAAGGCTCGACCGGGGGCAGTACGGTGGCGGCCTGGCGGTCGGCCAGCGCGGCCACGCGCGCCAACTGGTCGCGCACCAGGGCCAGGCGCGTGCCCAGGGCCTGGATGCGCTGCACGCTCGCGGCGTCGATGGCCTGCGTGCCCTGGCGCTGGACCAGCTGTGCCAGCGCGGCGGCGGCGTCACGCAGCAAGCCGCTGCACTGCTCCAGCTTCACGGGGTCGGCCGCCAGCAGGGCGTCGGAAGCGGCCTGTACTTTTTCTTCGGCACCGGCGAGGATGGCTTGCAAGGTCATCGCGGTGCCTGCTCAGGAGAGGGAGAGGAGAAGGGGGAAAGAACCGGGGAGGAGAAAGCGGGCGCTCTCAGTTGTGCACGCGCGCGAACACTTCCTGGGCGTTGGCCAGCATCTTGTCGGCGATGGCTTCGGCATTGACCTTGAACGTGCCGTTCTGGATGGCCTCGCGCATGGCCTTGACCTTGTTGGCGTCGAAGTCGCCCTGGGTGCGGCTGGCGGAGTCGAGGCTGCGCGTCGCGTTCGAGAACGTGACCGGCGCACCGCTGCTCGTTGCCACGGTGCTTTGGGCAACGGCTTGCGCCGCAGGCGCGGCGGCCTTGGCCTGCTGCTTGGCAGGCTGCGACAGCGCATTGGCGATTTCCGGGTGCTGACCTATCTTCATGGTTCTCTCCATCGCCTCCAGTGGACAGGAGGCTGCGTGTCCATGTTTTCGGCGGCTCGTTCCCAGACTTTAGGTTTTTCTGGAACTTTTTTTGCCGTTCACAGCGCCACTTCCACGGCGCCATCCTCGGACACGGTGCCGCTGATGATACGGCCGTTGTCCATGCGCACGCGCACCGCCTGGCCCGCGGCCCCGGAGCTCAGCGCCTGCCCTGCGGACGTGATGACATAGCCCGCGCCCTGCGCCACCACACGCACCTGGGCGCCAGCGCGGAACAGCTCGGGCGGACGCACCATCGACTGGCGCAGCGCCTGGCCCGCCAGCAGCTGGCGCGATGCCACCTGCCCGACCCAGGACTCCTGGTTCGCCAGGACCGCGGCGCTTTCAGCCGCCCAGTCCACCTCGTCCTGCACGGCGTCGGCGGCCGTCAGCACCTTGCCGGAGGGCACGTTGCCCGCCAGCACCCAGGCGGGGCCCCAGGCCTTGATGGTCACGGGCAGGAAGACGTTCCACTGCACCTGGCCTTCGACGCAGCGCAGCCCCAGGCGCGTGCGCCCCCACAGGCGCGACCCGGCGGGCAGGTAGGGTTCGACGCGCGCACACGGCGCCAGGCGCAGGCGCGGATCGAGCGAGCCCACCGCCACTTCCATGCGCAGCGCCGATCCGCCCGCCTGCGCGCGCTGCAGCGCGTCGTCGAGCCAGCGCTGCGTCATCGGGCCGATGTCGGCCAGCGCATCGCCCGGCATGGGCGCCGGTACTTGTGCGAAGGCGCCCAGGGCCACACCCAGCGCCATGCCGGGCAGCGCGCGGCGCAGCCAGGTCCAAGGTGAAGAAAGAGTGGAAGTCATGAGCGCCTCCTGCAGCGCAGGGCCAATTCAACGCATGCACTGTAGGCCCGGCGGCCCGGCGGCCATGCCGGGAATTGCGCACCCAAACCCGGCTTCTTCGGGCTTTAGAAAACAGGGCGCATTTCCATAATCGCTGCACGACCCGAAGCCCCCCGGCATTTCCCCACCAGAGGCCCCCATGCTCGACAAGATGACGCAACGGCTGGATTTCCACGGCAACGCGCTAATGCTGCGCGCCGAGCGCCAGCGCGTCATCGCCAGCAACATCGCCAACGCCGACACCCCGGGCTACGTGGCGCGCGACTTCCAGTTCGCCGACGCCCTGCGCGCCGCCACGGATGGCGGCGCCGCGCTGGTGCAGCAGAAGCTGGGCACCGACGGCACCAGCCACGCGGGGCACATTCCGCTGCCCGCGGCGCGTACCGGCGAACAGCCCGGCGCCCTGGGCTACGCGGTGCAGACGCAGCCCAGCCTGGACAAGAACACCGTGGACATGGACCGCGAGCGCGCCAACTTCGTGGACAACGCCGTGCGCTACGAGGCCACGCTGCGCTTCATCAACGGCAACGCCAAGACCATGCTCAGCGCCATCCAGGGCCAGTAAGAGAAAGCGAGCCTTCGCCATGTCGATGTTTTCCATCTTCAACGTCTCCGGCAGCGCCATCAGCGCCCAGTCGCAACGCCTGAACGTGGTGGCCAGCAACCTGGCCAACGTGGATGCCGTGGCCGGCCCCGACGGCCAGGCCTACAAGGCACGCCAGGTGGTGTTCCAGACCACGCCCATGGGCTCGGACGCCGCCGCCGGGGTGCGCGTGCGCAGCATCGAGGAAAGCCAGGCACCGGGGCGGCGCGTGTTCGACCCCAGCCACCCTTCGGCCGACGGCGAGGGCTACGTCAACCATTCCAACGTGAACGCGGTGGAGGAGATGGTCAACATGATCTCGGCCTCGCGCTCGTACCAGAACAACGTCGAGGTCATGAACACGGCCAAGACGCTGCTGCTCAAGACCCTGCAGATGGGGCAATAAGCCATGTTCATCACCCCTATCGACACCAGCGCGCTCGACGCGGGCGCCGCCACCACGGCCACCAAGGGCAACTCGACGACGGATCCGAACGCGGCGCAGGACCGCTTCCTGAAGCTGCTCGTGGCGCAGCTCAACAACCAGGATCCGATGAACCCGATGGACAACGCCCAGATGACCTCGCAGATGGCGCAGATCAACACGGTGACGGGCATCCAGCAGCTCAACCTGACCATGCAGAGCATGACCGAGCAGTTCGCCGCCATGCAGACGCTGCAGGGCACGATGATGATCGGCCGCTCCGTGCTGGCCGAAGGCAACAAGCTGGCCGTGGACGAAAAGGGCAGCGGCAAGGGCTATTTCGTGCTGGGCAACACGGCCACCTCGACCAAGATCGAGGTCCTCAGCCCCAGCGGCCAGGTGGTGGACACGGTGGACCTGGGCGCGCAGGAAAAAGGCCGCCACGACTTCACCTGGGACACGAGCAAGTACACCGCCGGCGACCCGAGCACGCTGCGCTTTCGCGTGGTGGCCGCGAACAAGGACGGCGCGGTGGACAGCTCCACGCTCATGCAGTCGAAGGTAGTGGGCACGGGCTGGGACAACGGCTCGCTCACGCTGACGCTGGAAAACGGCGACACCATCCCCTACAGCCTGTTCCGCAACATCGTCTGAGCGCGGCACACCCTCTTTCAAGGAGCAAACCATGGGTTTTCAACAAGGTCTCTCGGGCCTGAACGCCGCCAGCAAGAACCTGGACGTGATCGGCCACAACATCGCTAACTCCGGCACGGTGGGCTTCAAGGCGTCGCGCACCGAGTTCGACGAAATGGTGGCCTCGGCCATCGGCTCGGCCAACGGCACCAACGGCGGCATCGGCGTGAGCGTGGGCGCCATCGCACAGCAGTTCACGCAGGGCAACATCTCCGTGACCGGCAACAACTTGGACGTGGCCATCAACGGCAACGGCTTCTTCCAGATCCAGCAGAACGACGGCACCATGGCCTACACGCGCGCCGGCAATTTCAAGCTCGACAAGGCCGGCAACGTCATCACCAACGCTGGCGGCAAGGTGATGGGCTACCCGGTCGACCCGGCCACGGGCAAGCCCACCGCCGGCTCGCCGCGGCCGCTGGTGTTCCCTACCGGCGCGCCGATCCCGGCCAAGCAGACCGAGAAGGCCAAGGTCACGTTCAACCTGGACGCGCGCGCCGTCGAGGCCGCCACCGCCACGCCGCCCACGCCGCGCGCCACCTACGGCACCTCGATCACCGTCTACGACAGCCAGGGCGTGCCCAACACCGTGAGCCTGTACTTCGAGAAAACGGCCAACCCCAACGAGTGGAGCGTGTACAACCAGCTGGACGACCCGACCGCGACGCCGCCCGTGGTGGCCACGCCGGTCGGCACCATCACCTTCGACGGCAACGGCAAGATCACCAGCGGCTCCACCCTGACGCTGAACATCGCCACGGCGCCGGCCAACCCCAACAGCCCGACGCCAGGCCCCACTTTCCCGGTGGAGTTCGACTTCAGCGACTCGACCCAGTACGGCACCAAGTGGGCCGTTTCCGAGTCCACACAGGACGGCTACACCGCCGGCCAGCTCACCGGCATCAACATCGGCACCGACGGCACCATCCTGACGCGCTACTCGAACGGCGTGACGCGCCCCGAAGGCGTGGTGTCGCTGGCCACGTTCCGCAACACGCAGGGCCTGTCGGACATCGGCAACAACCTCTGGGTGGAAACCTTCGAGTCGGGCCAGCCCACCGTCGGCCAGCCGACCAACGGCGCCTTCGGCCAGCTGCGCTCCGGCGCGCTGGAAGACTCGAACGTGGACCTGACGGCCGAGCTGGTGAACATGATGACCGCGCAGCGCGCCTACCAGGCCAACGCGCAGACCATCAAGACCCAGGACCAGATCATGTCCACCCTGGTGAACCTGCGCTGACGCGCGCTGAACCCGAGGCCACGCCATGGACCGCATCATCTACACCTCCATGACCGGCGCCAGCGCCGCCGCGCACCGGCAGGCGGTGCTGTCCAACAACCTGGCCAACGTCTCCACCAACGGCTTCCGCGCCGAGATGTCCACCTTCCGCTCCGTGCCCATGCAGGGCGACGGCGCGACCACCCGGGTGTTCGCGCTGGAGGCCACGTCGGGCCATGTGCAGACCCCCGGCCCGGTGCAGCGCACGGGCCGCAACCTGGACGCCATGGCCACGGGCAACGCCTGGTTCGCCGTGCAGGGCCTGGACGGCACCGAGGCCTACACGCGCGCGGGCTCGCTCCAGGTCACGCAGGCGGGCCAGCTGGTGACCAGCACCGGGCTGCCCGTGCTGTCCGACGGCGGCGCGCCCATCGACGTGCCGCCCGGCGCCGAGATCACGCTCGGCGCCGACGGCACCATCACCGCCCAGACGGCGGGCCAGCCCCCGGCGCCGGTGGGCCGCATCAAGCTGGCCACGCCGGGCCTGGACGACCCGCTGCAGCGCGGCGACGACGGGCTGTTCCGCGCCGCCTCGGGCAATCCGCTGGCGCAGGACCCAAACGCCACGCTGCTGTCCGGCGCGCTGGAGGGCTCGAACGTCAACGCCGTCGAGTCCATGGTCGGCATGATCGCCGCCGCGCGCCAGTTCGAGCAGCAGATGCGCCTGCTGCAAACCGCCGAAACCAGCGACAAGAGCGCCGCCCAGCTGCTCAGCATCAACGGCTGACGCGGCCGAAGGAGAACACCATGATCAATTCCCTGTGGATCGCCAAGACCGGCATGACCGCCCAGCAGACCCAGCTGGACGTGATCTCGCACAACCTCGCCAACGTCTCGACCAACGGCTTCAAGCGCAACAACGCCGTGTTCGAGGACCTGATCTACCAGAACCTGCGCCAGGTCGGCTCGCAGACCACCGAGCAGAACCAGTTGCCCACCGGCCTGCACCTGGGCCTGGGCGTGCGCACGGTGGCCACCAGCCGCACCTTCACCCAGGGCAGCCTGCAGCAGTCGAACAACAGCCTGGACGTGGCCATCAACGGCAACGGCTTCTTCGAGGTCAACCTGCCCGACGGCACCATCGGCTACACGCGCGACGGCTCGTTCCAGGTCGATGCGCAGGGGCGCCTGGTCACCTCCAGCGGCCTGCCGGTGGCCAACGGCATCACCATCCCTGCCAACGCCACCAAGGTCAGCATCAGCGCCGACGGCGTGGTGTCGGCCACCGTCCCCGGCAACGCCCAGCCGCAGCAGGTGGGCAACCTGGCCATGTCCACCTTCATCAACGCCGCCGGGCTGGAGCCCGTGGGGCAGAACATGTACAAGGAATCGGCCGCCTCCGGCCAGCCGCAGCAGGGCACGCCGGGCACCAACGGCCTGGGCTACATCAAGCAGGGTTTCCTGGAGGCATCGAACGTCAACGTGGTGGAGGAGCTGGTCAGCATGATCCAGACCCAGCGCGCCTACGAGATGAACTCCAAGGCCATCTCGACCAGTGACCAGATGCTGGCCAAGCTCTCCCAGCTGTGAGGTTCGCCATGAGCACCGCCCCGCGCCTCGCCCTGCCCGCCCTGGTGGCGGCCCTGGCGGCCCTCGCCACCGGCTGCGCCAGCATGAACCCGCCGCCGCCGGTGGACGTGCTGCCCACCGCGCCGCCGCCGCTGTCCGCCATGCCGCAGCAGCACACGGCGGCCCCGCCCACGGGCAGCCTGTTCCACGCGGCGCGCTACCGCCCTGCGCTCGAAGACCCGCGCGCGCGCCTGGTGGGCGACGTGGTCACCATCCGCATCAGCGAGCAGACCTCGGCCACGCAGAACTCGACCTCCAACGTCAGCCGCAACCCCAAGGTCAGCGGCAGCATCACCGCCCTGCCCTTCGTCGGCGGCAACCTGGCCGACAAGACGGCCATCGGCGCCGAATACTCCAACGCCTTCGAGGGCGGCGGCAAGACGCAAAGCACCAACACCTTCACCAGCAACATCACCGCCATCGTCAGCGAGGTGCTGCCCAACGGCCACCTGGTCATCGCTGGCGAGAAGCAGGTCGGCGTGAACCGCAGCGTGGACGTGCTGCGCTTTTCCGGCACCATCGACCCGCGCCGCATCGCCCCCGGCAACATCATCGACTCGCAGTACGTGGCCAACGTGCGCGTGGTCTCGCGCGGCCTGGGCGAGCAGGCCGAGGCCCAGGCCATGGGCTGGCTCGGGCGCTTCTTCAACAGCGTCACGCCGTTCTGATCCGCTCCATTCTTGATAGCTGGCAGCGCATGCTGCACAAGGATTTCAGCAACAAAAGCACCTGGAAACCTTGTGTAGCAAGCGCTAGCCGCTATCAAAAATGATTCCCCGTGGCCAATGGGACAATGCGCCCCCATGACCGCCACCCTCGACACCCTCACGATCACCCGCCCCGACGACTGGCACCTGCACGTGCGCGACGGCGCGCCCCTGGCCACCGTGGTGCCGCACACGGCCGCGCAATTCGGCCGCGCCATCATCATGCCCAACCTGCGCCCGCCCGTGACCACGGCGGCGCAGGCGCTCGACTACAAGCAGCGCATCCTCGCCGCCGTGCCTGCGGGCGTGGCGTTCGAGCCGCTGATGACGCTGTACCTCACCGACAACCTGGCGCCCGCGGAAATCACCCGGGCCCGGGACGCGGGCGTGGTCGCGGCCAAGCTCTACCCCGCTGGCGCCACCACCAACAGCGACGCGGGCGTGACCGACCTGCGCAAAATCCACAAGACGCTCGAAGCCATGCAGCAGGCCGGCATGCTGCTGCTGGTGCACGGCGAGGTGACCAGCCCCGACATCGACCTGTTCGACCGCGAGGCCGTGTTCATCGAGCAGCAGCTCATCCCGCTGCGCCGCGACTTCCCCGGCCTCAAGATCGTCTTCGAGCACATCACCACCCGCGAAGCCGCGCAGTACGTGGCCGAGGCCGGCCCCTGCACCGCCGCCACCATCACCGCGCACCACCTGCTGTACAACCGCAACGCCCTCTTCACCGGCGGCATCCGCCCGCACTGGTACTGCCTGCCGGTGCTCAAGCGCGAGGTGCACCGCCAGGCGCTGGTGCAGGCCGCCACCAGCGGCAGCGCGAAATTCTTCCTCGGCACCGACAGCGCGCCGCACCCCGCGCACCTCAAGGA
>Ga0209958_1000634_pt1 | contig 49641 bp, 47 predicted proteins | sample ThiBio_inoc_plan_FD_183942 | JGI IMG/M metagenome (GOLD analysis project Ga0209958, IMG submission 183942) | Wastewater bioreactor microbial communities from Cape Town, South Africa - Thiocy_inoc_plan (SPAdes) | ecosystem: Engineered > Bioremediation > Thiocyanate > Unclassified | place: South...
TGAGCGCCAAGATTTTACAAAATCCCGAAACTGTCATGGTGATGACACCATTTCGTCAAGAACTTGCAGATATAGGCGTGATACAATTGCCACCGCAAGCTTTAAATCAACTATTGCAGACCTTAACTCAACAGTACCAAATTTATGATGTATTGGTTGAGGCTGGCGCAACTTTATCGACCGCCTTTTTACAGCAAGGTTTGGTTGATGAAATGATCAGTTATGTTGCACCCACTTTACTCGGCCAATCTGCTCGTGCGATGTTTAATGCTGAATTTAGCAAAATGGCAGAGCAACTCCGTTTTGAGTTGGTCGATGTAACCCAACTTGGGCAAGACATTCGCCTAAGATTGCTCCCTATCCAAGAGATGATATGAATCCAGAACCATCGGTTTATCACAAACGTCGTCATGCCGCACGTACGACTGACGAATATCTTTTTCATCAGTTAGTGCCTTATCTGGGCAATAAGCGTCGACTGCTTCATTTGATTTTAGAAGCACTTGAGATTACAGGCACACTGAACAGCAAGAAAAAGAACCCACCGATTTTTGCGGATTTTTTTGCTGGGAGTGGCGTTGTCTCGCGTTTGGCACGTCAGAATGGTTATCGTGTGATTGCCAATGACTGGGAACCGTATAGCCATGCACTCAACCATGCCATTTTGGCTTGTGTAGATGCACCTGCTTTTAAAGAATTAGGCGGGTATCAAAAAGCCATTGATTACCTGAACCGTTTGCCAGAGGTTAAAGGCTGGGTTACACACAACTTATGTCCGCGTAATGATGATGTTTATGATCCTACCCGTGACCGTTTGTTCTTTAAACGCCGTAACGGCATGCGTATTGATGCAATCCGTCAGCAGATTGCAACATGGCAAGCACAGGGCGCAATCAATGATGTGGAAATGAGTGCGTTATTGGCGCCACTGCTGTATTCGGCAAGCTTTGTCAGCAATACCAGTGGGGTCTTTAAAAGCTTCCATCAAGGATGGGGTGGGCGTACTCAAACGGCTTTAGAACGAATTGAATCGCTATTGTGGCTGACACCGAGTCGCTTCTGTGAGATTGGTGATCCTAAACGTCCTGCTGCTGAAATGTGGTGTGTGGATGCGCAGCATCTCGCCAATCAAATGAGTGGTTTTGAGGTCGATGTGGCCTATCTAGACCCGCCGTATAACCAACATGCGTATAGCAGTAATTATCATGTCTTAAATGCGCTGACTCTATGGGATCAGGTGGATTTGCCTTCACCCGATACCAAAGGCTTTAAGAGCGGGATTGATCGGGCATGGCGTAAAGAGCGACCAAGCCCTTATAACTCGTCAAAATATGCCAAAGAAGCCTATGAGAAGTTATTAGAAACCATTAATGCGCGCTATATTTTGACCAGTTATTCAACCGATGGAAATATTGAGCCGAAAGACTTACTGACCGCCAATTTAAAGCGTGGCAAAGTGACTTTATTGACTCAAGATGTTCCGCGTTATCGGGTGAGTAAACAGCGTCAATCAGATCGCGCACGAGTACTTGAGTTCATCGTGATTACCGATACTCATGCCAAGTCTGGTCCGCCATTACGACAGTTACTTGGGCAGTTATATCACTTTGCCGAATTGGGCGGCGTCGATACTACTGGCAACAGCACCCAACTGGCCCTCTGGTAGACTCAATCAAACGCCACTTTGCATCACAGAGTGGCGTTTTTGTATCCAGTTTTAGTGCTGTATCGGATAAACAGATGGTGAAAATCGGTTTTCGGGATAACTACTTGTTTTTATAATAAAAATACAGCAAATTTTGACACTTTTAGCTGTGCTTTAGCATCTCATTTGATCGCTAGCTTTTTGTTTGATAATTTAATAATATCCATATAAAACAATATATTGAGCTATTTTTTATTGGGTTTTTTAAGGTCTTAATCCTCTTGTTTTAAGCTGATATTATTTTTATCAATCGTTCAAAAAATTACCAAAAAATATTGACCGGTTTTAAAAATAACTATAGTTTGCCGAGCTTAATTTAGGGTCTTGCCTATTTGCAGCGATGACCAAGAGAGGTTGTTATGAGTCGCTCGGAACCCACCTTATTGGGGCAATGTGTAGCTGAATTTTTTGCTACCGCAATTTTTTTATCATTTGGTATTGGTGTGGTGGCTGCACTTAAACTTGCAGGGGCGAGTTTAGGCTTGTGGGAAATCAGTATTGTGTGGGGTTTGGCTGTTGCATTGGCGGTGTATTTATCAGCAGGTATTTCAGGGGCACATCTCAACCCTGCTGTGACTATCGCGTTGGCACTTTTTGCTGGCTTCGATAAGCGTAAAGTCCCGTTCTATATTATTGCTCAAGTGGCTGGCGCAGCAACAGGTGCACTGCTGGTATACGGGTTATATAGCAATTTATTTGTGGATTATGAACAGACTCATCACATGGTACGTGGCAGTGTCGAAAGCCTGGAACTAGCAGGGATTTTCTCGACCTATCCACATCATTTGCTTTCGATCGGACAGGCTTTTATGGTGGAAATGTTTATCACCATGTTGTTGCTCTGGTTGATTATGGCGATTGGGGATGATAGCAATGGCTTGCCACGCGGTGCTTTGGCACCGATCTTGGTGGGTTTGTTGGTGGCCGTGATTGGTGCTTCTTTTGGTCCATTGACTGGCTTTGCTATGAATCCTGCACGTGATTTTGGCCCTAAAATTGTGGCTTATTTCTCTGGCTGGGGACCTGTTGCATTTACAGGTGGTCGGGATATCCCGTATTTTATTGTCCCGATTATTGCACCGATCGTTGGCGCTTGCTTAGGCGTACTTGGCTATAAACTGTTCTTTAGCCATTTCTTAGTGAATCAAACAGTTGAAGTCAAAACGACGACTGAAAAACAAGTGTCTGAAATGCAATAAAGACCAGTTCAATATTAAGAAGGGCGATCAGTAGATGGCCCTTTTTATTTGCCTATGTTTGCACTGCACATGCCTTGTTATCTCTAGTTCTTTGCTTTAAGGTATCTTCTTTACCGTGCGATATACGGCATAAAGATAGGTTGAAACTCCCATGTTTACAGGCATTATTGAAAGTTTAGGTAAGGTTGAGAGCCTACAAAGTGTAGGTGGTGACGTTCGTTTGCGTATTCAAACTGATTTGGATATGTCTGATGTGCATTTGGGTGATTCGATTGCCACCAACGGGATCTGCCTGACCGTGATTGAATGGGGCGAGAATTGGTACGCAGCTGATGTTTCGCGGGAGAGTTTAAACCGAACGACGTTGGGTCAGTGGAAAGTTGGTCAAGCCGTCAATGTTGAAAAAGCGATGTTGCCAACTACACGATTTGGTGGGCATATTGTCAGTGGCCATGTCGATGGTTTAGGTGAAATTACTTTAGTGCGTCATGATGCCCGTTCACTCTACTTTGAAGTGACGGCACCTGTTGAGTTAGCCAAATATTTAGCTGAAAAAGGCTCAGTCACGGTCGATGGGATTAGTCTGACCATTAACCATTTGCGTGGCAATATTTTAAGCTTGAATTTAATTCCCCATACTGCGGAACGTACCAATATCGGCACATGGCAAGTCGGCAGCAAAGTCAATTTGGAAGTGGATGTACTAGCGCGTTATATCGAGCGTTTGTTGCTCGGTGATAAGGCGGCTGAGCAAAAAACCGAATCCAATATCAGTATGGCTTTTTTAGCTGAAAACGGTTTTTTAAAATAAAACAGCAAGCATAAAAAAGCCCAGTTGAAACTGGGCTTTTTTATTATTTTTCATCTGAAAATTCACTGTTTTTCAAGATGTAATCAATCTCATCTTGTGCGAGGGCATGCAGTTTGGCTCTAAACACCGTGACTGCTTGCTCAATTAAGCCTTCAGCTTCAAGTTCGAGTCTTACACGGACACTCTCCAGCTCAGACAGAATCTGCTGATCATCAATCATCACACTTTGGCCTCGTGCATAATCCACACTTGGCTGTTCTGGATTGGTTTGATAACGTTCAGTCTGTTGGGCAATTTCCTGATCAATATGGCCACGTAGCGCCAGTAGATTCTCAGTTTGTTGCTGGAACTGACGGGCTTCATCGGCTTGTAGTTGTGTGGCATAGGCGGCTTCGGCAGCACGTTTCTCTTGCAATGCTTTTTCCAAAGCTAACTGTTTGCGAATCCGCGCTTGTTCAATCAGCTCGGCTTTGAGGTCTGCATAAGCTTGCTCAATCCGTTGTTGGGAGCGCTGCTGGGCATTCTCTTCATGCTGGGTCCATGTTTGAATTGGGGTTTGTGGTAACAGTAGATCACAGATACGTGCTAAATCATCCTGATAGGTCTGACGGACAGCCTCAGGTGCATTTAACCAACGTTTTTTAAAGTCCTGACCTACATTTAATGCCACAACACACTCCTCAAATAATGTTCTTGATTGCCGATTTATAATTTAAAGGTTCGAGGTTCAATGCCTAAACGACGATACATTTTAAATTTTTCCCGCCCGATTTGTTTCGCAGCTTCATTATTTTCAATAATCTCGATAATGTGGCGAAAATCTTGAGTTTGTTCAAGTGCATGATTGTTAAAATTAAACACGATCCAATCATTGGATGGGGGGAGTTCTGCCGAAATACAGACTGGACTTGTCACTTGATCGATCCCATGTGGGATAAAACTGGCGGGATCAAATTTCCAAAGCATCTCGTCCAGTTCAGTTTGCAAGTCTGAATCTGCACAATACCACCAGATGTGTGGATGCTGATTCAGAATTTTCCGGCATAAACGGCAAGCACTTTCGACTTGCCGTTCGGTACTGTTTTCAAATAAATAAAAGCTGATTTTCGCCATGTTTTAGTGTTTCGTTGCAACACGATTGGCTAAAAATTGCATCAATAATGGTACTGGACGACCCGTTGCACCTTTGGCGGTACCAGATAACCATGCTGTTCCTGCAACATCAAGGTGTGCCCAACGATAATCACGGGTAAAACGCTCTAGGAAACATGCGGCTGTAATCGCACCACCATAAGGACCGCCAATATTGGCAATATCAGCAAAAGGTGAGTCGAGTAATTCTTGATATTCTTCCATTACAGGCATACGCCATACGCGATCAAGCGACTGTTCGCCTGCGTGTTGCAATTCTTGCGCCAGTCCATCGTCGGGTGTGAATAAACCGCTGACCACTTTGCCTAAGGCAACTACACAGGCCCCAGTTAAGGTTGCAATGTCAATCACCAGTGCAGGATTGAAGCGTTTGATATAGGTCAATGTGTCACATAGCACCAAACGACCTTCGGCATCGGTATTCAGAATCTCAATGGTTTGACCGCTCATGCTGGTGACAATATCACCTGGACGAGTGGCATGCCCTGAAGGCATATTCTCAGCAGCTGCAATCGCTCCCACCACATGAATCGCAAGTCGAGCTTCACACAGAGCTTGCATGGTGCCCAACACTGAGGCTGCACCACACATATCAAATTTCATCTCATCCATGCCTAAGCCAGGTTTTAATGAAATACCACCAGTATCAAAGGTCACGCCTTTACCGACAAGCACCACAGGAGCCTGCTCAATTTGGGCATTGTATTCCAGTGTGACAATACGGCCTGGACGATCAGAACCTTTGCTGACGGCAAGGAAAGCATACATGCCCAAGTCGGCCATTTGCTGTTCATCAAGCACGGTCACTTTTAACAAGTCTGGATATTGTGCCGCGAGGGCAAGTGCTTGATCAGCCAAATATTCAGGGAAACAGATATTGCCAGGGCGGTTACCCAAATCACGGGCATAGCTTTGACCCGATTGTACGGCTTGAAGCAGGTTTAACTGTGCATCATCCAAGTTTGTCTGATTGGCAATCAGATGGATGGTGTCCAGCGAAAATTCATTCTTTTTCGATTTAAATTCGTCATAGCCATAAGCCGCTTGAGTCAGGCTTAAGACAAACAGTGAATGTAAATCGGTTGGGAGTGCTGAAAGATCGACACTAATTTGTTTAAATTTATTTTGTGATGATTTGATAATGCTTTGTGCGAGTTTTGCTAATTTTGTCGCTTTCAACTCGGCACTTTTTCCAAGTCCGAGTAGTTGGGCATTGGCTTGAACTGCAATATTTGCAATCAGGGGCAAGTTTTCGTTAAACCCAGCTTTGAATTGGGTCGCATTGAGTGCTTCTTCTAGATGATTGATTTGATAAGTATTTAAGTTCTGTTGTAATTGTTCTGAATCAACCAAAATCCACAAAGATTCGCTAGACGCCTGAGCTGGGAATGCGTTTTGAAGTGTAAATTTCATTGTTTGTATAGAACCTAGTGAGCGAAAAAGAAAGATAAGTCCATTAAACACTTTCGGATATGAGGTTGCAATCCGCAACAAGCGATAGGTTTTATATTTTTAACATTCGGGTAAACTAGCGTTACCTTCAATTGGTCTTTTTGGAAGTATTGCTTTGATTATTCGGCGTTATCTCGTCAAACAAGTGGTTTCGACATCTCTCGTGGTCATTGGTTTATTGACCTTGATTATGATGGGTGGTCGTCTAATCAAGTATTTTGGCGTTGCAGCTCAAGGTCGTTTAGATGCCGGGATTTTGTTTAGCATCATCGGTTATCGCTTGCCTGAATTTTTAACCTTGATCCTTCCATTGGGTTTTTTTATTGCCTTGATGCTGGTATTTGGCCGTCTCTATGTTGACCATGAAATGGCGGTATTAAATGGCAGTGGCGTAAGTCGTAACCAATTGGCACGTCTGTTGTTACCGATGACGGTGATCTATTTGGTGGTTCAAACCGGTTTAATGGTGTGGATGGGGCCGTGGGGCTTACGTGAATTTGAAAAGCTAACCAGCACGCAGGCAGTCCGTACTGGTTTCGATTTGGTTCGTCCGAAGGAGTTTATTTCTTCGGGGCCGTATACCATTTATGCCGGTTCACTGTCCGAAGACCGAAAGAATTTAAAAGATATTTTCTTCTATCAAAAAGCGACTGAGGATGATAAACCTGATGTCATGATTCTGGCCAAAGAAGCCACCCGTGTTGAAGTTGCCAATGATACGGCCAATGTGGTGGACTTGGTGCTCGGACGCCGTTACGAGATTTATCCGAATCAGCCGCGCTATACCCAAGCGGAGTTTCAATCTTATCGATTACGCTTGGAAAATGATAAAGATGTGAAATTTGAAAGTGATGATGTGGCAGCCTTGTCGATGTCCAAGCTATGGCAGAAACGCGATGATTCCGTGGTTCGTAGTGAACTGGGATGGAGGATCTTTGGTCCCTTTATTATTATTGTCGGTTTGATGCTTGCGGTAGCACTGTCAGAGGTGAGTCCACGTCAGGGTCGTTATTACCGCCTGATTCCTGCGATTTTTATCTTTGCCAGCTTAATTGTATTAATGATTGCCATTAAAACCCGAATCAGTAAAGACGAATTGGATCTTTGGGCTTATCCAGCCGTGTTGTTGATCTATGCCATTGCTGCTGCAATTTTTGCACGTAAACAAAAATTGGCACCCAAAATTAAGAAAAGTATTCAGCGAGTGGGGTTATGATGTTAGCACGTCGAATAGTCGCCAAACATGTGACAAAAACCACGGTTCTGGCCATGCTCGGAACAACGCTGGTGTTATCTTTCCTGCAAGTTCTATTCACCTATTTGGGAGAGTTGGGCTCACTCAAGCCAAACTATAATGCGTGGCAAGCGTTTCTGTTTGTGATGTGGGGCGCACCGCGTTATTTATACGAAATTTTACCTGTCGCTGCGTTGATTGGTTCAGTACTCGGATTGGGTGCATTGGCTTCAAATAGTGAGCTGATTGTCATGCGTTCGGTTGGCATCAGTCTCTGGCGGATTGTCGGTTGGGTGATGCGTTCAGCGTTATTGTTGATTGTGTTGTCCTTTGTATTGAGTGAATGGGTGATTCCATATACCAATGAACAAGCGCAAAGTATTAAAAAGCAACGCAGTGTCGCATCTTTAGGTGAGGTCAAAGGCTATTGGTCGCGTGAAGGGCAGCGCTTTATCTATATTGATTATGCCAATTCACAAGGTCAGTTACGCAATATTCAAACCATTGATTTTGATCAAGACTATCGCTTGCAGTCCTTTGTGACCGCTGAAAAAGGGCAATTCGTCAAAGATGGTGAGTGGCAACTCTCACAATCGCATCAAGTCGATTTATTGGCGCAAGGCAATGCCATTAAGACGGATCATGCACAGCAATCGTTGGGCCTCGCCTTACAGCCAAAATATGTGCATATGGTGACGCTGGATCCTGAGGATTTATCGCCGAGTCAATTGATTAGCTTTATGCGTTATATGGAAGAGTATAGTCAGGTACCAAAGACGTATGAGTTGGCCTTCTGGCAAAAAGTCACGGCGCCATTTTCTTTGATTACGTTGGTATTGATTGCTTGCTCCTTTATTTTTGGTCCACTACGCCAACAATCGATGGGTTTCCGTTTGGTGATTGCATTGTTTACAGGCTTAGGTTTTTTCTACCTGCAAGATTTCTTGGGCTATGCCAGTCTGGTGTACGCACCTTCACCTGCATGGTTTGTACTGTTACCTGTGGTGTTGATCTTTATGATTGGTAGTTATCTGCTCTATCGCGCACGCTAATCTTGATGGAGAGGCTCTATGACCAGGATTGATGAAAGCCATGAGTCAGGTCATAGAGAATTCGATTAAATTTCGGTAAAATAGACCGATCAAATGACAAACAGAGAGTCCATTATGACGGATGCAAATGCTGGCAAAATTCCTCACGTTCTCGTAATCATGGATGGTGTGGGGCATCGTGAAGCAGTTGAAGACAATGCTTTTTTAGCAGCAAAAACGCCAAACCTCACTGCGATGAAGGCCAAGCATCCAAATAGTTTAATCTCAGGTTCAGGTGAAGATGTGGGCCTGCCTGATGGTCAAATGGGCAACTCTGAAGTGGGTCATATGAATCTCGGTGCCGGTCGTGTGCTGTATCAAGATTTTACTCGTATTACCAAAGATATCCGTACGGGTGCTTTTTTTGAGCATGAAGTGTTAGTCGATGCGGTGGAAAAAGCCAAAGCAGCAAACGGTGCTGTGCATGTGATGGGCTTATTGTCAGAAGGTGGCGTGCACTCGCATGAAGACCATATTGTGGCGATGTGTGAGCTGGCGCTAAAACGTGGTGCAACCGTGTATTTACATGCCTTCCTTGATGGTCGTGATACTCCGCCTCGCAGTGCCAAACCTTCTTTAGAAAAACTGGATGCCTTATTCGCACAATATCCAAATCAAGGCCGTATTGTGTCGATGATTGGTCGTTATTTTGCCATGGATCGCGACAATCGTTGGGATCGTGTTGAGCAAGCCTATCGTCTGATGACTGAAGGGGAAGCGCTACGTGTTGCGAACTCTGCCGTTGAAGGTTTAGAACTGGCCTATGCGGCAGAAGAAAATGATGAGTTTGTCAAAGCAACGCGTATTGGTGAAATTGCCAAAGTGCAAGATGGCGACAGCATTGTCTTCATGAACTTCCGTGCCGACCGTGCGCGTGAAATTACCCGTGCCTTTGTTGAAAAAGATTTCACTGGATTCACGCGCAAAGTTGTTCCAAATTTATCTAAGTTTGTGATGTTGACCCGTTATCAAGCCAGTATTGATGCGCCTGTTGCCTATATGCCAGAAGGTTTGAAAAACTCGATTGGTGAATATCTGTCAAGTTTAGGTAAGACCCAATTGCGGATTGCCGAAACTGAAAAATATGCGCACGTGACTTTCTTCTTTAGTGGTGGTCGTGAAGATGAATATGAAGGCGAGAAACGTATCCTGATTCCATCGCCGAATGTTGCCACCTATGACTTAAAGCCAGAAATGAGTGCCTATGAAGTCACAGATGAATTGGTGAATGCCATTAATTCAGGTGAGTTTGACCTGTTGGTGGTGAACTATGCCAATGGTGACATGGTTGGCCATACCGGTGTGTTTGATGCTGCGGTAAAAGCAGTTGAAACGGTCGATATCTGTCTGGGTCGAGTCTATGATGCGGTCATGGCCAACAAAGGTCATATGTTAATTACAGCGGATCATGGTAATGTAGAGCAAATGCAAGACTATGACAGTGGTCAGGTGCATACCCAACATACCACTGAACTGGTGCCATTTATTTATGTGGGCCCAACACAGGCCACAATTGCAGACGGTGGTGTATTGGCAGATGTAGCGCCAACACTCCTGCATTTAATGCACCTTCCTGTACCTGCTGAAATGCAAGGCAAGAATTTAATTACTTTAAAATAAGGTGAAGCAATGACCCAACACAACAACATTTACCGAGCGATCTGTGCAAGTTTGTTGATGTGTTGGGGAGTGAATCTCTCTGCTGCACCGGTGACGCATAACTCAGGATGGACTGAGGATGCGCCTAGCCAGAGCGCGGAAGTCCCAATCGAATCGATTCAGCAATTTGTGCAGATCTATGGCATTGTCAAAGATAACTATGTCGATAAAAAATCGGATGATGCACTGTTTCAACAATCGATTAAAGGTTTGGTCAGTGGCTTAGACCGCTATTCACGTTATTTATCGGCAGAAGAATACCGCCAACTGATTCAATATACGGAAGGTGATCTGGCTTCTGTCGATTTCAATTTAAATTATGATGCTCATGCCAAGTCTTGGCAGATTCAAGATTTAAAGGCAGGTTCGGATTCAAGTAAGTTGGGCCTACGCAATGGTCAGGTGATTCTCAAAGTTGATAATCAGGAACTGAAAAGTCTGAACCAAGATCAAGTGCAAGGTTTGCTCTACGGTTCAATTGGCAGTACGGTGCAGATCCAACCTGAGAATAATAACAGTACCGTGATTTTGGTTCGTAATAAAAAAGTTGAAACCGATATTGAACCCGTGCTGTTACATAATCAGGTACTGGTGCTGAAAATACGCGTTTTTCAACAAGATACAGCCAATGAAATTAAACGTTTAATTGAAGAATATAGTTCTACTAAGCTGAAAGCGGTGGTGTTTGATTTGCGCAATAACCCAGGTGGCTTACTCTCGGCTTCAGTTGAAGCGGCTGATTTATTTTTAAATCAAGGCATTATTGTCACCACCAAAAGTCGTTCAGAAGGCGATCAACAATTTCAGGCGCTGCCGTCGAATGAATTTCAAAATATGAAATTAGGGATTTTGATCAATCGACGTTCTGCTTCCGCAGCTGAGGTCTTTACCGCAGCGATGAAGGAGCACAAACGTGCTTGGGTGGTAGGTGAAACCAGTTATGGCAAAGGTGTGGTACAGAAGTTGTTCCCCTTACCGAGTGGTGCCGCGCTACAGATGACGGTTTCGCATTACTACACCCCCAATGGTAATATGATTGAAGGTCAAGGGATTCAACCCAATCAAATTTCACCTTTAACGGCAGAAATGAAAGAAGATACCTACTTGGAACATGTCACCGATCTAGTGTTAAAAAGTCGCTATTAAAAAATAAAGCCCCTCTATTGAGGGGCTTTATTTTTAAGTATTATTCATCGTCTTCGGTATCTAAACCAAATTTCTTCAAACGATAGCGCAAAGAGCGGAAGGTCATGCCTAATTTCTTCGCAGCTAAAGTTCGATTCCAATGGGTGAGATTCAGCGCATTCAGAAGAATCTCTTTTTCGATATTCTCTAAATAACGCTCTAAGCCTTCCGGTGGAAGTTTCTTCGAACTCATGCTTGGACTAGCTGAGTGTTGTACCGGTTCGGCTTCTTCTGATGTCGTATTTGAAAAAGAAGGCGTTGGATTAGCCAGAGAACTACGCAAAGGAGCGGTCTGTAAATGTGCCAAATCGATATTGTCGTCATCACTTAAGGTAATAGCCCGCTCAATAATATTGCGTAATTCCCGTACATTGCCTGGGAAATATTGCTGCAATAAGAATTGCTCTGCACGTGAAGACAGCGATTTCGCAGGTAGATCCCACTCTTGGCTAATCTTTTGGATAAAATGATTGGCCAATAACAATATATCCTGACCGCGCTCACGTAATGGCGGCAGTACAATATCCATGACATGGATACGGAAGAACAGGTCCTGACGGAAGCGCCCCTGCTGTACCAACAGTTCCAAGTCTTGGTGGCTGGCACTAATCACTCGGAAATCCACATCAATTTCTTGATCTGAACCCACTGGACGAATTTTCTTTTCTTGCACTGCCCGCAGTAATTTAACTTGCATATTCAAAGGCAGTTCGGCAATTTCATCCAAGAATAAACTACCGCCGTGTGCAGACAGAATTAAACCTTGCTTGTCCTGAGTTGCGCCAGTAAAGCTGCCTTTTTTGTGCCCGAACAGCTCACTTTCCATCAATTCAGTCGGAATTGCACCACAGTTGATGGCAATAAATGGCCCTTCGCTACGGTTACTCAAGCGATGGACCAGATTCGCGACCACTTCTTTGCCGGTTCCTGATTCACCCGTAATAAATACAGGGGCTTGGGAACGTGCAATTTTCTTTAAGGCGATGCGGAGCTGTTGAATGGGTGTAGAACGTCCAATTAACAGCTTATTTTCTAATGCAGTTTCAGCAGCCTCTTGTTCAGGCTGTGGACGGTTCAATGCTTTCTGGATTAATTGATCCAAATGCATCTGGTTAACAGGCTTACTGACAAAGTCAAATGCGCCTGCTTTTAAGGCTGCAATGGCAATATCCATATTGCCATATGCGGTCAGTACCGCAATAGGTGTATTAGGATAGTTCTGTGTCACGTGTTTGACCAGATCCAAACCATTACCATCTGGAAGATTTAAATCTGTTAAGCAAGCATCGTACTGGAACTCAGTAAAGAACTTTTTTGCCTGTTCGACCCGATAGGCGAGATGTGTCTTGATGCCCATACGCGCTAGCGTCATCTGCATTAAAAGACATAAATCTTCTTCGTCATCTACCAATAAGACGAGTGGTTGTTTTGTTGCCATTTCCCCGAGAAACCTAATCTAATCAATGAATTTTTGAGCATTCAATCCTGAAGCATGCTCCTTGTTGTCGCTCTATATAGGTGAGCTTTGCATGATTTGCCTCACAAAAGGTATGAGACAGATACAATCCTAAACCAGTTCCTTTAATTTCGGTACTAAAAAATGGTTTGAACAGCTGAGAAATATCTCGTTTTGAGACACCCGTCCCAAAATCGATGACATCAATGCAGGTTCGTCCATCGTTGAGCTGTACATTCACTTCAATAAAGGGTGCATCGGTCGCATTATGTCGCAGTGCATTTCGAATTAAGTTAATCAGCACTTGGCGTAATTGTTTTTCGTCAAACAGGATATTGAGCTGTTCGGTTTGAGTCAGCTGAATACGTTGTTTTGCATCGGAGAGGTCTTCATTGAGCAGGCTTTCAAAGAAAGGACTCAGCTCAATGATTTGTGGCTCTGTTGGCTTATTCCGTGCCATCGCTAAAGTGTCTTGTATAATACTATCAATGCGTTTGGCTTGTTTGCTGATCATGTGTGAAAGCATGCTCAGTTGATGTGGATCGCTATCTTTTAATAATTCATTGGCTTGTACAATAGCAGCCAATGGGTTACGAATTTCATGGGCAATACTGGCTGAAAGCTGCCCTAGTGCTGCGAGCTTCAGTTGTTGCACTTGTTGGGTGAGTTTCTGTGCATCTTTTAGAATCAATAAGACCAAAGCTTGTTCAGGCACAATCAAGTGTTTAACCCGAACATTGATGGTATAAGGGCTTTGTTGCGATTCAAAACTGAATTCTTCGCCATCTTCAAGATTACTGAATTGGATCAGTTCAAATAGATCGGGCTGTAACTTAATCAGTGGCGTTTTTTCTAGAGAAACAGCCAAATGAATGCCTAACAAGGTATTGGCGGCAGGATTGGTTAAGACAATATGATTGCTTTCATCCAGTACCAAATAACCATCCTCAATTTGTTCGAGAATATAACGGTTAATATTTTGCAGTTGATGAATTTCAATCGACTGATGAAAGGTTAAGGTTTCTAGAATCTTAAAACGCTGCACCGCAATACGACCAATCGCATGTACCACGAAAAACAGAAAGGCCAGAAAAACACTATTGCCGAGATGGGTTAAATTATTGACATCAAAGAAGTCACCTAAAAAGCGTTGGTAAACCACCATGATGACTGCAAACAAAGTAATGATCAGCGAAAGATGGGCATTGAGTAAAATCGCCGAGGAGAAAATAATAATCACATAGAGCAAGCTGAGCTGCAGATTTGGGCCGCCTGCTGAGAAGGTGATTAAACTGAGGCAAATAACATCAATAATGAAGATAAAAATCAGCTGCTTGGAGGTTTGTATTGGAACAAGTTGTAGCAAAGCAAGCTGGAAAATATTGAATGTGATATAGCAAATCAGTGTATAAAAATAGAGAAAGGGATAAATATAGTTACTTGAAAGTTGTTCAGCAGTCAGTAAATAAATTAATAGCAGGCTAATCGAAATGATCAGTCGATAGCCGCTATACCACACTCCAAGCCGATAGACCGTCTGTGAAACTGACGACGCAATTTTCCCTAACATAGGCGCTTACTGTTATTTTAAGGTTTAATGAGTCCATAGCGAATCGCAAGATGGGTCAATTTGACATCGCTATCAATTGCCAGCTTTTCAAAAATACGATAACGATAGGTGTTGACCGTCTTTACGCTAACAAACAATTTGTCTGCGATTTCTTGGGCGCTAATACAGTTGACTACCATCATGGCCACTTGCATCTCACGCTCTGACAAGGCATCAAATGGAGATTGTTGCGTATCCGAAAGATAGGAGCTGGCCAATTGCTCGGCAATATCCGCACTAAAGTATTTACCACCTTGCATGACTTTATTGATCGCTCGAACCATTTCTGCAATCGGCGCACCTTTGGTGATATAGCCTTTAGCACCTGCTTTTAATAACAGTGAGGGATAAGGTTCTTCAGCCAGACCACTGACCGCAATGACTTTGGTTTCAGGTACGCTTTGTAATAAGCGGCGGGTCGTTTCCACCCCACCAATGCCTGGCATATTCACATCCAGCAACACCACTTGCGGGTGTTTTTGACGGACCAAAGCAATCGCTTCTTCACCCGATTCAGCTTGTCCAATGACTTCTACATCGGGGTGGTCTTCCAACATACGACAAATCCCTGTGCGCACGAGTTCATGATCATCAACAACGAGAACAGTGATCAAGAAGACCTCCTTTTTTCAAAAAAACTGGTTTTTTGTTACATAAAGCAAAATTAGCTTGCAATGAAACGACAAAATTAGCAATCCTATTCTTCGTTTTTAGCGAATAGTTGTACACAATTGTGTCTATAAAAGCTTTACCCGATTTGTTCAAATGTAAGGCATAATGGTATTAAGCGCAAATGTGCAGCGTCCTGAGTTGAGTATTGTGTCGTGAAAAATTCTAAAAAATCTATCATGCATGTTTTAAGCATGTCTATCTTGTTGGCCTGGAGTTCAACAAGTTTTGCTGAACTGGTTGTGAATAACAATCCAGCTTCTTCGCGTGTGAGCGGTTCAGCTTCGATGAATTGGTCTGCAAGTGATGCAAGTCAGTTTATGGAAGATGATGATCCTGTAGAAATTAGCCCACAAGGTTCAACCTCTGTTACGACAACATTGCGTAATGGTGGTTCAGCCACAATTACATCTTCAGCGGCGCCACAGTCGTCGACACAGATTCGCGATACCTTCGGGTATAGCAGTCAGCCCTCAGTCAATGCACGTGCTGCATTGGTGATGGACGCGCAGACAGGCGAGGTGCTGTACAGTAAAAACAGTAACATGTCTGTTCCGATTGCTTCGATTACCAAATTGATGACGGCTGTGGTGACTGCTGATGCACGTTTAAACATGTCAGAACAGATTACTTTGGAATCGATTGATTTCGCAGGTGCGGGCGGTAAGAACTCAAGTTCAACCTTACGCGCAGGCGATACCATGAATCGTGCAGAAGCGCTTTTGTTTGCTTTGATGAAGTCTGAGAATCCAGCTGCCGCTGCTTTGGCACGCACTTATCCAGGCGGTCGTTCGGCCTTTATTGCTGCGATGAACGCAAAAGCGAGGCAATTGGGGATGACGTCTACACGTTATGCTGAATATACTGGTTTAGATCCGCACAATGTCTCATCGGCACGTGATTTAGGTATTTTGGTCAGTACTGCGTCGCAATATGGCTTGATTCGTCAATTCTCAACCACGCCGACCTATGACTTTAATTTAGGTTACCGTGTGCTGAAATCCAATAATACCAATGCGTTGGTACGTAATGGTGGCTGGAACATTAACTTGTCAAAAACAGGCTATATCAATGAAGCAGGTCGTTGTGTAGTGATGCATACCACTGTGAATTCACGCCCAGCCGTTGTGGTGTTATTAGGCGCACCAAGTTCGCAAGCACGTAATAGTGATGCAACCAATTTATTAAGCTGGTTAAGCACTTTGCCAAAACGCGTTTAGTTCTTTTAAGTTAAAAAACTCCTCTTAATGGGGAGTTTTTTATGGCTGCTGTAAAGAGCAATTTCTATATTCAGACCATAAAAAAACCAGTTGCAGGCAACTGGTTTTTTATTGCAAAGATTATGCTTACATATTTGAAAGAATAGAATCTTTCACTTGATCCATGGTCGCGTCAATTGACAACATCACGGCATCAGCACATTGTTTGATTGCAGTGTCAGGATCCTTTAAGCCATTGCCTGTAACCGTACATACAATCACAGAACCTTCAGCAATTTTACCTGCTTTGATATCACGGATTGCGCCACCGATTGAGGCAGCAGAAGCGGGTTCAACAAACACACCTTCATACATTGAAAGTAAACGTTGCGCTTCTAAGATCTCGCTATCTTGAAGCTCATCGAACCAGCCTTTAGAGTCACGTACTACTGCTTTAGCATGGTTCCAGCTTTGTGGATTACCAATACGAATTGCTGTTGCAACTGTTTCTGGGTTCTCTACTGGCGCACCACGTAAGAATGGCGCAGCGCCAGAAGCTTGATAACCCACCATGGTTGGTAAACCTTCTGGTTTAGGGCCAGTAAATTGATCAGTAGCCGCATCATAAATCACTTGCTCAAACTGATCAGCAGGTTGATTGGCAACTGCTTCGGTATAACCCATCCAGTGTGCTGTGATGTTACCCGCATTACCGACAGGCAAGCAGTGATAATCAGGTGCACGACCTAACGCTTCCACAATTTCATAAGCAATGGTTTTTTGACCTTGCAAACGATATGGGTTGATTGAGTTTACAATCGTTACGGGTGCCTGATCTGCAACTTCTTTGACTAAACGCATACCATCGTCGAAGTTACCACGAATTTGCATAGTGATTGCGCCGTACATCATGGCTTGCGCCATTTTACCCATAGCAATTTTGCCTTCTGGGATTAATACAAACGCTTTGATACCTGCACGTGCTGCATAAGCTGCTGCCGCTGCAGAAGTATTGCCTGTAGAGGCACAGATAATCGCTTTAGAGCCTTCTTCAACTGCTTTGGTCACCGCCATGGTCATACCACGGTCTTTAAAAGAACCTGTCGGGTTCAGACCTTCGTATTTCACATAGATTTCGACGTTTTTGCCAATAATACGTGGAATGTTCTCTAGTTTAATCAGTGGAGTATTACCTTCACCTAAAGAAATTGCGCGTGTAGTTGCAGACACAGGTAAACGGTCACGATAACGATCTACAAGACCAGTATAACGATTGGCATTCGACATGATGGTGTTCCAATATGAGGTAGAGAGAAAATCCCTCCCAACCTCCCTTTTCCAAAGGGAGGAGTCCCCCCTCTTTTATAAAGAGGGGGGAGGGGAGATTTAAACTGATTAACTATCGAGCGATTCTAAACGAATTCTTACGATTTCGCCACGAATTGCAGGTAATGCTTGAATTTGAGCCAGCGCTTCATCCATTTTTGATTCAACAATCGGATCGGTTAAAATCACGATCGGAATCAAGTCTTTTAAGCGTGATTGCTGCATGATGGCATCAATACTAATGCCTGCACGGCTGAGAATGGTGGTGACATCAGCCAATACACCAGTTTGGTCTTCAGCGTTGAGACGGATGTAGTAACCTGTGGTCATTTCTTCACGGCTCAAGATTGGCACATTAGTTAGCGCTTCAAAAGCAAGCTGAGGAATGGTACCTGCGCCATCTTCGGTATATGAAATATCACGGACGATATCAATCACGTCAGCAACCACCGCAGAAGCGGTTGGGCCAGCACCAGCACCGGCACCGTAATACAACGTAGGACCAACTGCATTGGCCTGTACTAAGACTGCATTCTTCACACCATTGACGTTAGCAATCAATTCTTCAGCAGGAATTAAAGTTGGATGTACACGTAACTCAATGCCTTTGTCCGCACGACGTGCAATACCTAAGTGCTTGATACGGAAACCAAGTTCTTCTGCATATTTCACATCTTGAGCAGTGATTTTGCTAATGCCTTCGGTATAGACCTTATTAAATTGTAATGGAATACCAAAAGCACATGAGGCCAAAATCGTGAGCTTATGTGCAGCATCAATGCCTTCAACATCAAAGGTTGGGTCAGCTTCGGCATAGCCGAGTTCTTGCGCTTCTTTTAAAACATCTTCAAAGGCACGGCCTTTTTCACGCATTTCAGTCAGAATGAAGTTACCTGTACCATTAATGATGCCTGCAAGCCATTCGATATGGTTCGCAGCAAGACCTTCACGGATCACTTTAATGATTGGGATCCCACCAGCAACCGCTGCTTCATAGGCAATCTGAACAGCATTGTCTTCTGCGGCTTTGAACAATTCATTGCCATGTTCAGCAAGTAAGGCTTTATTGGCAGTGACGACTTGTTTGCCATGTTTGATGGCTTCCATGATGACTTCATAAGCAGGATGAATCCCACCCATGACTTCAACCACAACATCAACATCAGCTTGACGTACGATTTCCATCAAGTCATCGCTTTGTTTAATGCCTTCGAGTTGTAAATCTGGACGTGGACGGCGTGTGCCTACGTGTGTAATTTGAATTTCTCGACCAGTACGGCGTTTAATTTCCGCAGCATTTTCTTGTAGTAATTTAAGGGCTCCACCACCTACAGTACCAAGACCGAGTATCGCCAGACGAACTGGTTTCACGTCACACTCCATTATATTCAATCATTTTAATGAAGCTTGATCATAGCTAAAAAAATGCGCAGACACTAGGGTCTGTTGTCACTTTATAAATGAATTGCGTTGACGGCTGAAAATTCTTCAGACTAGGCATGAAACGTAGGGAATGGCATTCCCTTGCCAAGTTTCATAACGACGTATGAGGGAGTTTTAGCGACAACCCTGAGCAAGAGCAAAGCATTGCTTTGATCGCAGCGCAAGGCGAAGCTCAAGGGCAGGGAGATTTTTGGCGCTTCTGCGTTATCTTGCGCAACTTTAGCCATTGCTCATTATTTAGAATGACTAAATTTCACAATCCATGCCTTGTATCGCCTAAAAATCTCCTCTGCCGCAATCATAGATAAAGTGGTAACAGACCCTATTCCGATCATCTTTAATCTGTCGCCCGAGTCTTTGCGAATGTGTGGTGTAGTTTGAACTTATTTGTTTAAGCGTTGCACGATTTCTTCAGGTGTCATATAACCCCCTAAATATTCGCCATCGACGTTATAAATAGCAGGCGTACCGTTCACGCCCATATTTAAACCCAGTTGATACTGGTCACGAACAGGGTTCTTACATTCAGCAGCTGAGACTGGTAAGCCTTTGGTCGCTTGATCGAAGGCAGCTTTACGGTCTTCACTACACCAAATTGCTTGCATGGTTGGCATGAACTGTTCGCCACGTGGCCATGCGATATAACGGACTTCAATGCCTTTGGCATTAATCTCGGCTAAGTGTTCATGCAGTTTATGACAATATGGGCAGCTTGAATCGGTGAATACATAGATCACATGCTTGGCTTTGCCGCCTTGTGCAGGATAAACAATCAAATCCTCAGCTTTCAGTGCTGCCAGATGCTTTTTATTCTCGGTGGCTTGTAAGGCATCACTGACATTATGCAGTTGCTTATCGCCTAAACGCACCACATCGCCTTGAATAATGTATTGGCCGTCAGCGGTGGCATAGACTGATCCCATACCTTCCAGACTCACCCAATATAGATTAGGCACTTCGGTTTTCTTCACCGCAAGAATTTTGGCGTTGATATTGGCTGTTTTAAAGTTTTTTTCTAAGGTCGAGACCAAACGCTGTTGTGCATTGCGTTCATTCAATGTTGATGCTTCACCTGTCGCGGGTGCGCTTGCTGTGAGTGCATCTTGTTTTTGTGCTGAATTTTCTTTTGAGCAAGCACTGACGAATAATGTTGATGCTAATGTACAAGCAATTACAAGTTGAGAGCGAGTAAACAACATATAGAACCTTTTTTGTACGAATTCATTTGTATAAGGGGCCTAGCATAACAAAAAAAATGAATCACTTCGTTAAATCTTGCATAGGCTCTGTGAATGGCATCAAGTTTTGGCTAAATCCTAGATAAGAGGTGGTTTTAGCCGCGTGGATGGTATTTGCCATGCAACTCTTGCATTCGCTGTTGCGCGACATGGGTGTAAATTTGTGTGGTGGAAAGGTCGCTGTGTCCAAGCAGCATTTGTACCACGCGTAAATCTGCACCGTGATTGAGTAAATGAGTGGCAAAAGCATGACGTAGGGTATGAGGAGAGAGTTCAGCTTGGATATTGGCTTGCAATGCATAGCGTTTAATCGCATACCAAAAATTCTGTCGACTCATGATGCCGCCATGTTGAGTGAGAAACAGATAGTCCGTGCTGCTTTTATACAGTTGCGGGCGTGACTCAACTAAATATTTTTCAATCCAATCACATGCAAATTGCCCCAGTGGGACCAGACGCTCTTTATTGCCCTTACCGGTGATCCGCACAAAACCCTGTTTTAGGTTGATTAGTTCTAAACGTAAATTTAGTAATTCTGAAACACGCAGACCACAGGCATACAGGACTTCAAACATGGCACGGTCACGTAGGCCTAATGCTGTATTGATATCAGGTGCATTGATTAAGGCCTCGACATCTTGTTCGGATAAATCCTTGGGTAAGGCGCGTCCAATTTTAGGGGAATGGTGGGTGGCAACAGGATTATCATCCCGTAACTTTTGTTCTCTTAAAAACTTATAAAACTGTCTTAATGCAGACAGACAACGTGCAATCGAACGAGGGCTTTTACCGGCCTTGGTGAGCGCGATCAGCACATCAGCAATGTCATCACTGGACCATTGTGGTAATGCCGCTGTTTGATGTAATTCAGCACATTGTATCAGGTCAGATAAATAGGCATTGCGGGTATGTGGACTCACGGTTTGAGCTACCAGATAATCCCGAAAACCTTGTAAAAAACTCAAATGTTCGGGGATGTTAACCGCAGTAGGAATACGAGGCTTTTTATTTAGCATAAGGCGTTGAACATATTTCTCGGTGAAAGCGGGGCGTGTATTTAGGGAGCATGGTGCCCTGATTTATTTTTGGTTGAATTGCACTGTAAAAGAAAAATGAATTGTTGTCGATCTGTCACAGAAGCAAATGCCACTGAGATTGGTTTTGGTAATTATTCTCATTTGCTTGTATACTAGCAAAAAAGGGTTAAGGGTTAGAAGCGGTGCGATTGTCAGCATTAAAAGTCAAGCAAACAGCGATGATTACGAAAGTAAATCGCGTGGTCGATGAGACAGAACAGCCAGATTTAGTTGCAGTTCGTTTAGAAAGTTTAGGCTTTGTGCCAGGTACACAAGTACAGGTGATTACCAAAGGCATTTTTGGTGGAGATCCGATTCTAATCCAGCTCGGTTTTACGCGTTTTGCGTTACGAAAAGCGGAAGCGGATAAAATTGAAATTCAACTTGAAGGAGCACCTGCATGAGTGATGCGTTACGTGTTGCCCTTGTGGGAAATCCAAACTGCGGTAAGACATCTTTATTTAACCATTTAACGGGTACACGCCAAAAAGTTGCCAACTATGCGGGTGTGACAGTTGAACGTAAAGTTGGGCATTTTCAGCTTCCTTCTGGGAAAGCGGTACGTGTCTTGGATTTACCAGGAACTTATAGTTTACAGGCAACCAGCCCAGACGAAGAAATTACCCGTGATGTTTGCCAAGGCAAAATTGCGGAAGAAGGGCAACAAGATGCCTTCTTGTGTGTGGTCGATGCAACGAACTTAAAGCTACATCTTGGTTTGGTGTTGGAAATTATTGAGTTGGGTCGTCCAATCCTTGTCGTGTTGAACATGATGGATGAAGCACGTCGCCGTGGTATTCAGATCAACACGCAAAAGCTTTCTGAGCGTTTGGGTGTCCCTGTGGTTGAAACGGTTGCGGTACGCAATTCAGGTATCGAAAACCTACTGCATGCACTTGATCAAGACAAGTATTCAATTCCACAAACGGAACTGAGTGGCTTGAAAGGGGATCATCACCAGAAAATTGAAGTGATTTTCAAAGATGTGGTGAACTTTGTTGATCAGGAAGATAAACGTACTGATTTTCTGGATAAGATTTTCTTACATCCAGTGCTTGGCTTACTTAGCCTTGCCATCATGATGTTCATTGTATTCCAAGCTGTATTTGCTTGGGCTGCGCCATTTATGGATGGGATTGAAACCTTCTTTGCATGGTTTGGTGAGAAGCTCGGTGAGTATATCTCGCAGCCTTTACTGCACAGTTTAGTGGTCGACGGTATTATTGCCGGTGCGGGGAGTGTGGTGGTGTTCTTGCCGCAGATTTTAATTTTATTTTTCTTTATTTTGGTATTAGAAGAATCAGGCTACCTCCCACGTGCCGCGTTCTTGCTGGATAAACTCATGTTTAAGGCAGGTTTAAGTGGACGTGCCTTTATTCCTTTGCTGTCGAGCTTTGCCTGTGCAGTGCCTGGAATCATGGCCACTCGTAGTATCAGTGATCCACGTGATCGTTTTACCACGATCATGGTGGCACCATTGATGACCTGTTCTGCACGATTACCCGTCTATGCTTTATTGATTGCCGCTTTCATTCCAAGTCAAACGGTGTGGGGCATTTTCAACTTACAAGGTTTGGTGTTGTTTGGCTTGTACATGTCAGGAATTGTCAGTGCACTCTGTGTTTCGATTGTGATGAAATTCTTGCAAAAAGATAAATCACAACATGCATTATTACTTGAGTTGCCAAGTTACCGTATTCCTGATTTAAGAAGTGTTGGGATTGGCTTGCTTGATCGCGGCAAAATCTTCTTAAAACGTGTGGGTGGTATTATCTTCGCTCTATCCATTTTACTTTGGTTCTTGTGTACCTTCCCGCAAGCACCAGAAGGAGCGACTTTACCTGATATTGATTACAGTTTTGCTGGAATGTTAGGGCATTTGCTGCAACCGATTTTTGCACCTGTTGGTTTCAACTGGCAGATCGTGGTTGCGCTTATTCCGGCAATGGCGGCGCGTGAGGTTGTGGTTGCTGCTTTGGGTACAGTCTATGCCTTGTCTGGGGCTGATGACGATGCGATTGCTCAGGGTTTGTCGCATTTAATTAGTGCTGATGGAACAGGTTGGTCGCTGGCAACAGGGTTGTCATTATTGGTCTGGTTTATCTATGCACCACATTGTTTGGCCACTTTGGCCACGGTACGTCGTGAAACGGGTTCATGGAAGCATGTGGCAGTGATGACGGCATATTTATTTGGTTTGGCGTATTTAATGTCGTTCTTGACCTACCAAATTGCATCCAGCATTTGGGGCTAAGAAATCCCATCTCACCTCCCTTTAAAAGGGGAGGAAATTATTGGAGAGACGCTTATGTTTGAGTACTTGATTGTTGCTGTATTGGTGCTGTGGAGTGCTGTTGTCGTGTTTAAGAAGGTATTCCCTCAAACAGCAAGTTCAGCATTTCTGGCATTATCAAATCAATGTCAGCGCCTAGGTTGGCAACGTTTGGCAGTATGGTTAAAACCGAAAATGGCGGTCGGTTGTGGCGGAAATTGTGGTTGCTCAACTGATGAGGCTGAAACGAAAAAGCCAGAAACCATTCAAACAGTGAAATGGCGTTAAGTGCAATCTTGAAATTGCCCATCTTAAGATGGGCAATTTTTTGGAAAAGAAAAAATGAATTACGCGCATGTGGGTGAAAAGAAATCATTAGGCTTAAAACATAAATTGATTTTATTGGGGATTAGCTTTTTTATCCCTGCCTAAGCTTTTACGCACTGACACAAAAAAGATTGAATAAAACCAAAACTGAAAAAGCATTTAAAACAGTAAAGTGCTAACATTTTTGCCATTCTGTAATCTGCAAAAAATGGGGCAAAAATGTTAATACAACGCGGTGGTTTAAAAGTTGTGGCTGGCTTAGGTATTTCGGGGGTATCAGCAGTCAACTTTTTACATGAACAAGGCTACCAAGTTGCAGTAACAGACTCTCGAGCAACCCCTCCAGGACATGATCAAATTCCCGCAGCTGTGCGGACCAGTTTTGGTCAATTAGATACAGAACTGCTGTTACAGGCAGAAGAAATTATTCTCAGCCCAGGACTTGCACCGCAACTACCAGAAATTCAGCAAGCGATTGAAAAAGGTATTCCCGTTGTTGGTGATATCCAATTGCTGCGCCGTGCCACAGAAGTTCCTATTGTTGCGATTACAGGCTCAAATGCAAAAAGCACGGTCACCACTTTGATCGGCTTAATGGCACAAGATGCAGGCAAAAAAGTTGCGGTTGGGGGCAATCTGGGGCGTCCTGCACTGGATTTACTCAAAGATAAACCTGAACTGTTGATTCTTGAACTTTCGAGCTTTCAACTTGAAACTACGTCACATCTGAATGCAGAGGTGGCTGTGGTGCTGAACATGAGTGAAGATCATCTTGATCGTCATGGCGATATGCTGGGTTATCACAAAGCTAAACATCGTATTTTCCAAGGCGTGAAAAAAGTGTTGTATAACCGTGATGACAATCTGAGCCGTCCTTTGGTTCCTGATGTTACGCCGATACAAAGCTTTGGTTTGAATGCACCGGATTTAAATCAATATGGTGTGCTACGTGATGCAGATGGCACCATGTGGTTAGCACGTGGTCGTGAGCGTCTGCTGAAAACTTCTGACATGTATATTCAAGGTATGCATAACGTTGCCAATGCTTTGGCATGTTTGGCATTGGGTGAAGCGATTGGTTTGCCAACGGCATCTATGCTAGAGACTTTAAAGCATTTTAAAGGCTTGGAACATCGTTGCGAGTATGTACAAAGTATTGATGGTGTGCGTTATTACAATGATTCCAAAGGCACCAATGTCGGTGCAACCCTTGCTGCGATTGATGGCTTAGGGGCTGCAATCGAAGTCAACAAGGGTAAGCTGGCTTTGATCTTGGGTGGTCAGGGCAAAGGTCAGGATTTTAAACCATTACGTGATGCGATTCAGAAGTATGTGAAATCAGTGATCTTGATTGGTGAAGATGCAGCAGTCATCGAACAAGCGATTCAAGGCAGCAGTGTGATCCAACATGCACAGAGCTTAGAAGAAGCGGTGCGATTGGCACAGAAAAATACACAAGCTGAGGATGTGGTCTTGCTTTCACCCGCTTGTGCAAGCTTTGATATGTTTAAAAGCTATAATGATCGTGGACAGCAATTCGTGGCATGTGTAAATGCCTTGAATGACGAGAAGAACTAGGAACAGAACTATGGCGGATTTAGCCCAAAATACGGTGCAAAAGATTTCGCAATTGCTCAATCGTTTGCCGAAGTTGCCTGCAGAAATGACGGCACGAAATATTCTGATCTTTTGTGTGATTGCATTACTGTGTTTCGGTTCGGTGATGGTGGCATCAGCCTCAATGCCTTATGCGGAATATATTCACGAAAGCCCATTTTATTTCTTGATTCGTCATGGCATTTCAATTGTCGTGGCTGCGGTGGTGGCGTTTCTGACTTATCGGGTGTCATTAAATCTGTGGTTTAAAAATGCCTTTCCTTTATGGCTCATTACCATCGTGTTGCTGTTAGCCGTGTTGGTGGTGGGCTCTGAAGTGAATGGTGCGCATCGCTGGATTAAGGTCGGTGGCTTTACCTTACAGCCAACCGAGATTGCCAAAATTGTCATGGCGATTTTCACCGCTGACTATGTAGTACGCCGTGCCAAAGAAGTGCGTACCCACTGGAAAGGTTTATTGCGTTTAAGTGGTGTGATGGCTTTAACGGTCGGTTTCATTGTCGCTGAGCCTGACTTGGGGGCAACTGTCGTTATCGTGTTAATGATGGTCGGGGTATTCTTCTTGGCAGGCGCACCGGCAACGCAGTTCTTGATCATGCTGGGTGCGATTTTTGCGGGTGTCAGTGCATTAATTATTTTCGAACCATTCCGTTTTCAGCGTTTGATCTCGTTTACCAATCCTTGGGCAGATCCATTGGGTGTGGGTTATCAGCTTTCCAATGCCTTGATGGCCTTTGGTCGTGGTGAGTGGTTTGGTACGGGCCTGGGTCACAGTGTACAGAAACTCTCATATCTGCCAGAAGCACATACCGACTTTATGCTAGCTGTATTGGGTGAAGAGTTTGGTTTCTTCGGCGTGTCGATCGTGATGATACTGTCATTTACCATGCTGGCGTGTTGTATCCGTATTGGTCATCGTGCCTTGCAGCATAATTACTTACGCGCAGGCTATTTGGCCTACGGGATTAGCATCATCTTCTTGATGCAGATTCTGGTCAATGCGGGTATGAACATGGGACTCATGCCAACCAAAGGTTTGACCTTACCGTTTATTAGTTATGGTGGTACATCACTGATGATGTGCGCAGCGATGATTAGCTTGATTCTAAAAATTGATGCGTCAACGCAAGAGTTGAACCCTGTAAAAGAAGAATCTAATTTCTAGCGCATGTAAACAAACAAAAGCCCTGTGGTTATACAGGGCTTTTTTTATTGTTTATAAATAGGTTCCAGTTAAATGAACCCCTTTCGGAATCAGATTGACATCCCATTGTTGTACGGCTTGTTGCAGCATAATACGGGGTTGATCCAGTTCCACAGCAGGTTGGCCTAAAGCCAAGGTGGCTTGCTGTAACAGTTTGGGAGCTTGAGTGATATCCAGTGCTTGTGCCAGATTCTGTTTAGATAGTTTTTGCCCTTGATCGTTCATGGCAAGTGGTAAATGCATATAGCTTAAATTAGGATAACCCAGTAAAGAACCTAACCAGATTTGTCGAGCAGTATTATCGAGTAAGTCTGCACCGCGAACCACATGGCTGATACCTTGTAGATAATCATCGACTACCACCGCCAATTGATAGCTGATAATGCCATCACGACGCTTTAATACAAAATCACCAAGCTCATGCAGTAAGTTAGAACATTGTCGACCTTGTAAACGGTCTTCAAAACAAATCTGTTGATCTGTAACCTTTAAACGAATGGCTTGATCAGCAAACTCTAAATTTAAATCTCGACAAGTTCCTGCATAGATATGATTGGAGCCCAGCATTTTACGGGTACATTGGCAGGCATAAATCGCATCGAATTGCTTGAGTTGCTCAAGCACCTGTTCATAGATCTCGAAACGATTTTTTTGAAAAATAATCTCTGCATCAGGCTCAAATTGAAAAGCATCAATGCATGAGAGAATATGTGTTTCGCTATTGGGGAAAATACGGGGGATATCAGTATCTTCAATCCGAACCAACCATTGGCCGTGATTGGCTTTGGCATCGCAATAACTGGCAACTGCGGTGAGCAGGGAGCCAAAATGCAATGGGCCGGTTGGCGATGGCGCAAATCGTCCTTTATAAGACATAAAGATTAAATGGTCGTGGGTTTTTAATCCTCCCCAGACCCCTCCTTTAGAAAGGAGGGGAGTACTCGAACATTATAAGTTTCTAAATTCTCAGTACTCCTCCCTTTTTAAAGGGAGGTTGGGAGGGACTATTAACCGTTATTTTGCTTTTCTTTGATTTCAGCCAAAGTTTTGCAATCGATACATAAAGTCGCCGTTGGGCGAGCTTCTAAACGACGTAAGCCAATCTCGATACCACAAGTTTCACAGAAACCATAGTCTTCGTTTTGAATAGCTTCAATCGATTGTTCGATTTTACGAATGAGTTTGCGTTCACGATCACGTGTACGTAGCTCAATTGCAAATTCTTCTTCTTGCGTCGCACGGTCATTGACGTCAGGAAGTGCACTTGATTCGTCTTGCATCGTATTTAAAGTACGATCAACTTCAGACATTAACTCCGCTTTCCATGCATTTAAGATTTGGCGGAAATGCTCAAGTTGTCCTTCAGACATGTATTCTTCATTTTTCTTCGGCTGATAAGGCGCAATTCCAAACAGACTAGCAGTTGTACCACCTTCTGAAGCCTTCGGTTTGGTTTTACGTACACGTTTCGCCGATTTCAGATCATCAATCACTTCTGTCGGTTCGTCCAAGACTTGATTTTGGTTGTCATTCGCCATATAGGGCATTCCTCATCTTACACGTACTATCTATACGCAAAAAATATGGTGATATGCAAGTGTTTTTATAGAAACCTGAGATGGTTTTTCCCATCAAGGGTCGACATCATATAGAGTTTTTGAGCAAGATGGTAGTCATTCCCGTCCAGATTTTGTGTCAAATCGACAATGTAATTTGTAATCAAAAGTTTTAGGGACTGCTGCTATTTCAGCCATGCATTGTGTTATAGGCTAAAACGACATAAACAAGGCATGAAATGCAGACAATGGCGATTCCCTTGTCAAGTTTCATAACGCAGTTTAGGGATGTTTTAGCCATAACCCTGCGGGGCAGGGAGATTTTTTGCCGCTACGATGTTAGGTTTTGTTTACTGAGAATGACTAAGTTTCACAAAACCTGCCTTGTACCGTCTAAAAAATATCCTCTGCCACAAGCATCTGTGAAATGTCAGCAGTCCCTAATCGTAGCCCAGAACTTCGGAACTATTCATCCGCTGTGAAGTGGGTAAGCGATAGACCTGCGTTTCCAGTTCACCATTCGCTTTAAGACGAATAAAGCGATAGCCAGGATGCTCTTCATCCAGAGCAAACTTATCGCTTTTTGGCTTGAATTGGATACAAGTTGATGGCGTGGATAAAAACTCAATCCCTTGCCACGTATTGATTGAATCCTGGTGCACGTGACCACAGACGATGGCTTTGACGTTGGAAAAGGGTTGAATCGTTTCCAGTAGATCAGATGAGTTTTTGAGTTTGTGCTGATCAATCCAAGCCGATTGCATGGCAAAAGGGTGATGATGACAGGCAATAATCACATGACGATCGTGCAGTTGTGTCAATAACTGAGTGAGTTGTTGCAATTGCACCTCAGCAATTTTGCCATCAATACGTTCTGGTTGTGCACTGTTCAGTAAGATAATGCACCATTGACCTAATTCAATCACCGTAGGCTGCGTGTGGTCTACTTCGTGAAATGGGAAATGTGTTGCATCATCATGGTTGCCTGGCGTGTGAAAAAAAGGAATCCCCAAGCTTTGCATGTGCTGTACATAACGTTTATACGTTAACGGTGTAGGCGATTGTGCCAAATCACCCGTGTGTACAATAAGGTCAATATGAGGATGTTGCTGGCGCATCAAGTCGATTACAGCATGAAAACTTTGCTCGGGTTGCATCCCGACAAATTCTAAATGTGGGTACTCGAGCAAATGTGTATCGGTAATCTGTATCATCACAAAATCTTGTTGCGATAATGATGAGACTTGGAAAGTCACCGTCTTTAGCCCCTTCAGATTTTTATCTTTGTTGTATATGTCGAGACAGCCACTGTAATGCCATGATTACAGGTGCGTTTCTCAACCGCCCGTTATTTAATAATGCTTCTAATGCGGAATAAGCAAATAGATGGAGTTGAATATTTTCACCTTCATCTGGCATTCCAAAAATGCCCCCGTCCTTTGGCAAATCAACTTCTGCAACATATAAATGAAAAAATTCAGAACATGCGCCAGCAGAAGGGTAGAAGCTAAATAAATGTTTTAATTCCGTAATCTCACAGCCTGATTCTTCCAGACTTTCACGACGGATACAGCTTTCTGGAGATTCATCGCCATCAAGTACGCCCGCAATCACTTCGAGTTGCCAAGGCGAAACTGGATCATTCACTGCACCGACACGAAATTGTTCAATCAGTGCAAAGCGTTGTTGTTGGTCATTATAAAGTAAAACGCCCGCAGCTTCTGGACGATGAACCAATTCACGCTGAATTATAGGTGAATAATCTTCTCGATCAAATAATCGATGCTTTAAGCTCACTTTCTCAACTTGGATGAACCCTCGAAATAAGGTCTCTCGAGATTCTATCGTAACGTCGGTTGCTGAGTAGCTGGCGTGTTCAAGAATAGTCATCTTCAATCAGGATGAGATTGTACATATCTCATCCTAACCGAGAATGATTCGCAGGAAAATCTTTTTTTAGTCGATTTACACTTTGTGGTACAATTTTTGACCATGTTCCTGATAAGCGGTTTTCATGGCATTGAGACCTGCTTCAACTTCTGTTTCAGCATCATTTGACTGCTTGGCATTGCGTTGATTTTGCGCATAATCTCGCACATTTTGCGTGATTTTCATTGAACAGAACTTGGGTCCGCACATCGAACAAAAATGTGCTGACTTATGCGCTTCTTTCGGAAGCGTTTCATCATGCATACTGCGTGCTGTATCAGGGTCTAAGCTTAAATTGAACTGGTCATCCCAACGGAATTCAAAACGTGCTTTAGATAAGGCATTGTCACGGACTTGAGCCCCTGGGTGACCTTTGGCTAAGTCCGCCGCATGCGCTGCAATTTTGTAGGTGATGATCCCGTCTTTGACGTCTTTCTTGTTGGGTAAACCTAAGTGTTCTTTTGGCGTGACATAGCACAGCATGGCTGTACCGTACCAACCAATCATCGCAGCGCCAATCGCAGAAGTAATATGATCATAACCCGGCGCGATGTCAGTGGTCAGTGGTCCAAGCGTATAGAATGGTGCTTCTTTACAGACTTCAAGCTGTAGATCCATATTTTCTTTAATCATATGCATTGGCACATGACCAGGACCTTCAATCATCACCTGTACATCATGTTCCCAAGCGCGATGGGTCAGTTCACCCAGTGTTTTTAGTTCGCTAAACTGCGCTTCATCATTGGCATCCTGAACACAGCCTGGACGTAAGCCATCGCCCAAACTGAAGGACACGTCATAGGCTTTCATGATCTCGCAGATTTCATCAAAATGCGTATACAGGAAGTTTTCTTCATGATGCGCCAAGCACCATTGCGCCATGATTGAACCACCACGAGAGACAATGCCTGTGAGACGATTCGCCGTCATTGGGACATAGCGCAGCAATACCCCCGCGTGAATGGTGAAATAGTCAACGCCTTGTTCAGCTTGTTCAATCAAGGTGTCTTTAAAGATTTCCCAAGTGAGGTCTTCCGCCACACCATCGACTTTTTCCAGTGCTTGGTAGATTGGTACGGTACCGATAGGAACAGGTGAGTTGCGGATAATCCACTCACGGGTTTCATGGATATTTTTACCGGTTGATAAGTCCATGATGGTGTCTGCGCCCCAACGGGTGGCCCACGTCATTTTGGCGACTTCTTCATCAATCGATGAACCGAGAGCAGAGTTCCCAATATTGGCATTAATCTTAACCAAGAAATTACGTCCGATAATCATCGGTTCGCATTCAGGATGATTGATATTGGCAGGGATAATGGCACGCCCAGAAGCAACTTCTTGGCGTACAAATTCCGGGGTAATTTCTTTTAGATTCTGTGCGCCGAAATTTTGGCCTGCATGTTGGCGCATATCGACATGTTCAAGCTGGCGCTGATTTTCACGGATCGCAATATATTCCATTTCAGGGGTAATAATGCCCTGTTTGGCATAATGCATTTGCGTAACATTTTTATCTGCCTGCGCACGGCGAGGGTTTTGAATATGGGCGAAGCGGATTTCAGCAGTACGAATATCTTTTAAACGGGCTTGTCCGAACTCAGAACTGAGACCTGAAAGCACATCGGTATCTTGGCGCTCTTCAATCCAAGTTTGACGGACTAAAGGTAAACCTTTGTTTAAATCAATCTGTACATTTGGATCGGTATACGCTCCAGAAGTGTCATAGACCATAACCGGTGGGTTGTGTTCACCACCTAAGCCTGTCGGCGTTTCAGTCAAGCTGATTTCACGAAACGGGACTTGGATATCGGGGCGAGAACCTTCGACATAAACCTTGCGTGAAGCAGGTAAAATACGGGTTAAATCTTTAGCGTCTTGCTCATGTTGAGCAGAAATATCGGCAGGGGAAAGATTCGTTAATTGGTTCATGGCATGATCCTTATGTATGGCATTAACGAATCAAGCACGACCAAAAACAATGGCGGATTTATCTCTATGATAAATAAAGGCTAAGTTTTTGCTGGGCTTGATTCCTACGCAGGTTTTAACCTGATCAGGTTCAACGGTACTTGTCTTTAAATTGGATGATTAAGACAATCTCAGCAGTTTGTTAACTGCGCTCCGTCAAGCGACGCATTTAGGGTAACAGATTTTTAAATTTTTGTTGTGTCAATTCACACCAATTTACAAAGTGCAAATCCATGCTATTGTCATAAAACTTTCATCAATTCTATGTTTTAATCACCAATCATTTTTCCATGTGTCTAGTGGAGGCATACTGTGAGCCCAAGCAATCCTGTGTTAAGTCATCATATTTCTTCACAATTTAATGAAGACTTGCAAGATGTGCATACCAAGTTTATGACCATGGGTGGATTAGTGGAGCAACAAGTTGCCAACGCAATTCATGCTTTATTAGACACAGATGCTAACTTAGCGATTGATGTGCAGTTTAAAGACAATGCAGTGAACCAATTCGAACGCGATATCGATGAAGGTTTAACCTTGATTCTCGCGCGTCGTCACCCTGCTGCGATTGATTTGCGTATGGTGATTGCAATGAGTAAGGCCAATACTGACTTAGAGCGTATTGGTGATGAGGCTGCAAAAATTGCCCGTATTGCACAAACCTTGTGTGAAGAGGGTGAGTCGCCACGCGGCTATATGGAAACCCGTCATATTGGTAACCAAGTACGTGTCATGATACATGATGCCTTGGATGCATTTGCGCGTTTAGATGTCGAGCAAGCACTTAAAGTGGTGATGGCAGATGTGGATATTGATCGTGAATATCAGTCGGCGACACGTACCTTAATGACCTATATGATCGAAGATCCGCGTCATATCTCACGCGTGATTAATGTGATGTGGGTCTTGCGCTCATTGGAACGCATTGGTGATCACGCACGTAATATCTCAGAACAAGTGATTTATATGGCGAAAGGGACGGATGTGCGCCATACCAGTATCGAAGAAATTGAACAGAAAGTTCATCAGAAATAATAGTAAAAATAAAATAACTAGAAGCCGCTTAAAATAAGCGGTTTTTTTTATTTTTAAAGATAATCAATAAAAAAATCCCAGACTTCGGGGGAAAAGTCTGGGAGAGAAATTTCATGCGTTACGTGAGATATCAACGTATCTCTTTGTCCTTCTGAATCTAAATATACGGGGTAGGGAGTAAGGTGTCATGTAGACAACTGTGTATACTCTGTAAGGCTTTATTACTTATGTAAATATCACGTAAAAAGAGAGCTGTTTTTAGCTCTCTTTTTACGGTAGGGTTTGACCAAGTAACTTATTTTTGTTCAGTCCAACCTTCTGCTTTTTCTACGCTTTCATCGTTGTTGAAGAATTTCTCACGTTGTTCTTCAAGAAACTTTTTTGCATCAGGTTCAAATACATTCAAGCGTTTTTCATTAATCAGCGTGGTTTGGTGTTTTAACCATTCCTGCCATGCTTGTTTTGAAACCGTTTCAAAGAACTCTTGACCTTTCGGGCCAGGGAATGGGGCAAAGTCCAAACCTTCAAGCTCTTGTTTATATTTACGGCAAAGTACTTGTCTAGTCATTATGGCATCCATTAAAAGTCCCTCTTTGTAAAAGAGGGATATAGGGAGATTAATATAACTGTTCTAGGCGACTGTGCGCACGGGCAATTGCAGCTTCAACCTGTTTTGGTGAAGTACCACCAATATGATCACGTGCATTGACAGACGCTTCTAAAGTGAGGGCTTTGTCAAATACATCTGCGGTAATCAAATCAGAGAATTGTTGTAACTGTTCCAGCGTCAATTCTGATAAATCTTTTTCTTCAGCCACACCTAAAGCCACAGCCTTACCGACAATTTCATGGGCATCACGGAATGCTACGCCTTTTTTCACCAGATAGTCGGCAAGATCGGTTGCGGTAGAGAAGCCACGAAGTGCTGCTTCGCGCATAATTTCGATATTTGGAACAAGCGCTGGAACCATGTCTGCGAAAGCCATGAGTGAACCGCGCACAGTATCAATCGCATCAAATAATGGCTCTTTATCTTCTTGGTTGTCTTTGTTATAGGCCAATGGCTGACCTTTCATCAGGGTCAATAGGCTAATTAAGTCACCAAAGACACGGCCTGATTTACCACGCACCAGTTCAGGCACATCTGGATTTTTCTTCTGCGGCATGATGGAAGAGCCTGTGCAGAAGCGGTCTGGAATGTTGACGAATTTAAATTGTGCTGAGGTCCATAAAATCAGTTCTTCTGACATACGGGATAAATGCATCATGATCAAAGACGCAGCTGCATTAAATTCAATGGCAAAGTCACGATCTGAAACGGCATCTAACGAGTTTTCTGAAACAGCTTCGAAACCTAAGAGTTCAGCCGTATAAGCACGATCAATCGGATAGGTTGTGCCTGCCAAAGCTGCTGAACCGAGAGGCATGCGGTTGACACGTTTACGGCAATCTTGCAGACGCTCTGTATCGCGCACTAACATTTCAAACCATGCCAATAAGTGGTGCCCAAAGGTCACAGGCTGAGCCGTTTGTAGGTGGGTAAAACCTGGCATAATGGTATTGGTATTGTTGCTTGCCAGACTGAGTAAGCCTTTTTGTAAGCGTAATAATAGACCTAAAATGTCATCAATCTCATCACGCAAATATAAGCGGATATCGGTTGCAACTTGGTCATTACGACTACGACCCGTATGTAATTTTTTTCCGGTAATGCCAATTCGTTGAGTCAAACGAGACTCAATGTTCATATGTACGTCTTCTAAATCAATGCGCCATTCAAAGTTGCCTGCCTCAATCTCAGCTTTAATGGTGTTCAGACCTTGAATAATGTCATCACGTTCAGCTTCAGTCAGGACACCTACTTTGGCAAGCATGGTGGCATGCGCAATTGAACCTGCGATATCTTGTTTATAAAAACGTTGGTCAAATTGCACAGATGCGGTAAATTCTGCAACAAAAGCATCTGTTGCTTCAGAGAAGCGACCGCCCCACATTCCAGAGGTTTGATTCGGGTTGGCTGAAGAAGAGGATTGAGAAGATGTGGTCATGGCGGCTCAGCAAAATAAAAAAGAGTATAGCAAATCCAAACGCAGTTGCCGAAACTCGACGTAAGAAGTTATCGCAAACTCGTCAGGGGAATCCATCAGGCTCCTATTTTTTTACGAAAATTGGCCAATGGCAATACTTATTGGAATTAATTGTTGCAAGTAATGTCTTGGCGATGGTACTGGCATTGGCTGAAGCGCGGTCATGGCAAGCCTTGGAGAGCTTTCGTGTACTGCAATATATGTTTTTTATTAATTGGGTGATTTTATCATTCGCGACAGTTGTTGATTATTTTAAGGATTTTTTTGCTAAGTTTAGTCAGAAAATTGCCTTGATAATGGGCTTTGTGTTGTTGCAACTGATTGTGCTGTTGACCACCTGTGCGATCAATCTGATTCAATATTGGGCTGCGCGTTCGGGTTCATTCTCGGATGAGATCCTATTTCATGGTACCAGCTTGCATTTGGGTTATGGTGTTTTGCTGGGGGCGTTCTGCTTGCGTTACTTATATATGCGTGAGCAATGGATGAATCAGCAATATAGCGAACTCAATGCGCGGATTCAGGCGATGCAGGCACGGATTCATCCACATTTTTTATTTAATAGTATGAATAGTGTGGTGAGTTTAATTGCGATTGACCCTGAAAAAGCTGAAAATATGTTGATTAATCTGTCGCGCTTATTCAGAGCCAGCTTTCAAGAGCTGAAACTGGTGAGTCTGGCCGAAGAAATTGACCTGTGTCAGCACTATTTAAGTATTGAAAAGATGCGCTTAGGTGCGCGTTTGAATGTAGAATGGAACATACAGGCAACGCCGATTGAATTAAAACGGGTGACGATTCCGTTATTAACGTTGCAACCTTTGCTGGAGAATAGTATTTTTCATGGGGTAGAAAAAGTTTTACAACCTTCAACCGTGAGCGTATTGGTTGAAATATTGCAAAATCAAGTCAGTATAGTCATTACTAACCCTTATTCTCACGATACAATAAAATCGAGACAGGGAAATGGTATTGCGATAGACAATGTGAAGCAGCGCTTGAAAGCCTATTATGGGCAAACGGTTAAGTTTCAGATTTATGGGGGAACGTCGTTATATACGACCGTGGTGAGCTACCACTATCGAGTAAAATAATAAGTCAAGTTAACCATAAAAAATATGGATGAAGTTAACGGTGACAAGGAGGAGAGGATGAGAGTTCTGATTGCTGATGATGAGCCTCTCGCAGTAGAGCGTTTGTCACGTTTAGTGACCCAAATGGGACACGAAGTCATTGCGACGGCGCATCATGGTCAGGATGTGTTAAATCATATTGAAAACGACTCACCCGATGTCGTTTTATTGGATATTCAAATGCCAGGGATGAATGGTTTGGAATGTGCTGAACAACTCAGCCAGCTCAATCCACGTCCTGCCATCATTTTTTGCACGGCATATGATCAACATGCATTGGAAGCATTTAAATTTCAAGCACAAGGATATTTACTTAAACCTGTTGCACAACAAGATCTACAGCAGGTGTTTAATCATTTAACTCAACTCACACAAGCACAAATGACGGGCTTACAACAACAAGACGATATGTACGATACCAAAGCACAACGCCATCAAATTGCTGCGAAAACTTATCGCGGAGTGGAACTGATTCCCTTAGAAAATGTGTATTATTTTTTAGCAGATCAGAAATATGTCACTGTTCGCCATAAAAATGGCAGTGTACTGATTGATGAAACTCTCAAGGATCTCGAACTGGAATTTGCCGATCGCTTTATCCGCATCCATCGTAATGCACTGGTCTCACTCGACTATCTTGAAGGCTTGGAGTTGGTGACTGCGGGGCAATATCAGGTGCGCTTACGTGAGCTGGATGAGCGTTTGTCGGTCAGTCGCCGTCACTTGCCAAGTTTAAGAGAATGTATGCATCAATTATAAAACCAGACTTTTCAGTCGAAGGATTGATCACTTTGTGAATTTTTACTTGCAATTTCAGGTGATCAAGTTAAGTTTGGAGCAATTGCTTTGATCAATACTTCACTTGAATTTATGAAAACCTTAAAAATTGCGACTCGACAAAGCCCGCTTGCCCTCTGGCAGGCGGAACATATTCGTTCTCGTTTAAATGCGCTTTATCCAGATTTAACGGTTGAATTACTTAAGTTTGTAACGCAAGGCGACAAGATTCTGGATACACCTCTGGCAAAAATTGGGGGTAAAGGTTTATTCGTAAAAGAGCTGGAAGCAGCATTGCTGGACGGGCGTGCAGATTTGGCGGTGCACTCGATGAAAGATGTGCCCATGCATCTGCCTGAAGGTTTGAGTTTGGCTGTCATTTGTGAACGTGAAGATCCTTTGGATGCTTTTGTTTCGAATCACTACTCTCATTTTGACGAGTTGCCGCAAGGTGCAAAAGTGGGCACCTCAAGCTTGCGCCGTAAATGTCAGATTTTACAGCAACGTCCTGACCTAGAAATTATTGATTTGCGTGGTAATGTTGGAACGCGTTTATCCAAGTTGGATGATGGTTTGTATGATGCGATTATTTTAGCCAGTGCTGGGCTAAAGCGTTTAGGTTTAGCTGATCGTATCCGTCATTGTTTAGCGCCTGTATTGAGCTTACCTGCCGTAGGTCAAGGGGCACTAGGTCTAGAGTGCCGCAGCGATGATGTCGAATTATTAAAATTAATTCAGCCACTGCAACACGAAGAAACATCGATTTGTGTTCGTGCAGAACGTGCGTTCAATGCCTATCTCGAAGGGGGCTGCCAAGTACCGATTGCCGGTTATGCAATCTTGGCTAATGATCAACTGCAAATAGAAGGCCGTGTCGGTAGCGTCGATGGTAAGACTTTACTCAAAGAACAGTTGATCGGTGCAACAGCAGAAGCTGAACAACTTGGTGAACAACTTGCACAGCGCTTGCTTGCACAAGGTGCAGGCGAATTGCTCAAAGCATTGTATTAATGCTGTTTATCAATACACGACCTGATGATCGTGCCTTGGTTCTAACCCAAGCTTTGGAAGCGGCGGGTTATCAGGTTGAGGCACTGCCATTACTTGAATTGGTTGCAATGCCATTTTCTGAAAGTTTGCAGCAACTGTATACTGAATTGCGACAGGTTCAAGCAGTTGTAGTGGTGAGTCCAACCGCTGTTGATGTTGGGATGCGCTATTTACAGCAAGCAGGTGTGCAACTTGATCAACTCAAGTCTATTCAATGGATTGCAGTTGGGCAAACCACGGCACAAGCTTTGGCAAAGTTTCAAATAGAAAGTCATGTTCCTGAGGTGGAGACATCGGAGGGAATGCTGCAACTACCAATTTTGAAACAACAAAAAAAATTAACTAAAATTGCCTTCTGGCGAGGTCTTGGCGGACGACAATTTATGATGCAGCAATTGCAGCAACAAGGTGTCGAGATCCTGAATTTTGTCCTCTATCAACGTCAGTGTCCTGAGCAAAGTTTGATTGCATTTCCTGAAATTGTAAAAAAAATAAGTTTCAATCAGCCGGTCGCTGTGCTGATGAGTAGTGAGGCGAGTTGGAATTATTGGCAGCAACTTAGCAACCAATATCCATGTTCAGCGCAGTGGGTCTATCTGGTTTTGGGCTCGCGTTTGGCTCAACTCCTGCACAGTACCCAATCACAGGCAGTGAAAGGATTTAACATTATTCAGCTTGAAAATTTATCTGCATCAGAGATCATTCAACGCATGAGTGACTGGCAAGGACATGTATGAGAAAAATTGGTTATCTAATATTAGGATTGAGTTTATTGTGGTTGATTAAACTCAGTTACGATGTTGCGCAATATTCTCAAACTGTACCCCAATTACAACAGCAGCTTGATCAAACCGAGCAGCGTTATGCTTTATTGAATGATCAATTTGTTGCAGTACAACGTCAGTTGCAAAATAGCAGTGCGGTCGAGCCTGCGGATCATGTTGCGATACCGACCACGGTGATGGGAATCGCGCCTGTTATTTTGATTAAACAACAGATGCAATTGGTTCAGTTTGCCTTGGATCAACAGCAGTTTATTTACGCTTTAGATCAGCTTAATCAAGTTCAGCAACATATCGTTCAATATGCAGTTTCACCTGCATTGCAGCACAGTTTGATGAACGCGATTGAGCAGGACAAGCAAAGCATTCAGCAATATGTCCTTAGTCAGACACAGCAACAGCAGCAACTGGATAACCTGTTACAACAGCTAGATCAGAAGATTCAACAAGAAATTCACAATCCAAGTATAAGCATGGCAAAAAGTGACAGCAACACTTGGTGGCATTGGTTTAAATTGGAGAAAGTACAGCGCCACTCACCAGATTTAATGAGCCGCCATATTATTTTAAAAGAAGCACAATTACGTCTTTTACTTGCTTCCCAAGCATTACAACAAGGGCAGTTGACTGAGTATCGCAAATCAACCTTGGAAGTGATGCAGTTGCTGGCGGAATTACCCGATCAGAATAGCCAGCAGATGAAACAGCGTTTAGAGAAAATTTTAAATCTACCTGCAGTACCCACACCGAAATTAACCACATTGGGTTTGTTGGGGTAAGGCATTATGAAACATTTACTGTGGATCTATCTGCTTGCAAGCTTGGTGCTATTTGCCCTGTTTGCCATCTTGAGTTATGGCTATGGGAATGGCTATGTTTATATTTATTGGCGAGACTGGCAGTTCCAGAGTGGGGTATGGGGGCTGATTACGCTATTTTTGGTCATTAGTTTGTTGGCACAATTGGCTTGGGTATTCGGCAAACGTTATTTCGCCCGAGAACAACGTAAAAAAGAAACCATTCTACATTTTAAAGATCTGCATCCTTATGAGCAGCTCGGCATTGTCTGGTTGTTGGAAGCGGCAAAAGATCAGCAAGTGTTTATTGAACGTGTTTATACTCAGTCAGGCTTACTGAATCATATTATTGACGCGCAATTTGATTATAAAAATGGCGATTATGAGACTGCATTACAGAGTTTGGAAAAATCAGCACCGATGGCATTTGAACTGGCTGAATTGCAACGCATAGATATTTATCTTGAGCAGCAGGAAACACAAAAAGCACTCAGCCATTTAGAGTTTTTGGCTCAGCATCAGCTTTCACCTTGGTTGATTGAAATTGAAACGGCTTATCAGCAACGGATTACTGCACTATGGGGTAAACTTGCCTTACAAGAACCATGGTTATTTTTGCAAACAACCCAATATGGTTTGCTGGATGCTGAACACCGTGATTTGTGGTTGCAACAGCTACTGATTCGATTTGATCAGGCATCTGTCGATGATCTTGCGGCATTGCAACAACGCTATCTGGTTTTACAGGATGAGATTCAAACTCGTCCGTACAGTAGTAAGGTACTCTGGTTGAAACTATTGGCACGTATGCCAGAAATGAGTGTGCAGCATGAAGATCTGGCGTTGCATTTATTACAAGATCAGTTTGATCCAGAGGTGTTTTATCTCTGGTTCCAGCAACAATTATTAAAGCAGATTCCTGATTATACTTATGTTGAACAGCGCATTATGCAGCTTGAGCAGCGTTACACCAGCGTGCCGATGCTCAGCTTTGCAAAATGGCATATTTATGTTGCAACGCAACGTCAGGCAGACGCAGAGCAATTATTAACTTTATATCCCGATAATATTTTAATGAGCTATTTGAGGATTAAATCCACCTTAGGTGATAATCCTGATTTAATCAGGCAGTTAAATTTAATATTTGAAAATGATGTAAATTTTCTTAATTTTAAGATATGAGTGAAAACATGAAAGAATTGTCTGTCTATCCTGTTGTGCTTCAACAAACCGTTGCGTGGGGGGATATGGATGCGTTTGGTCATGTAAATAATGTTCAGTATTATCGTTATATCGAGAGTGCACGCATTGCTTATTTAATGGCATTGAATATCTTCGATCAGGAGATATTGACCGTGGTTGCATCCAGTCAGTGTAAATATTTAAGTCCAGTATTCTATCCAGATGTGCTGCATATTGGTGCGCGGATTGAGGAGTTAAGAAATAGCGCTTTTCGTATGCATTATGTATTGTGGAGTGAAACACAACAGCAAACTGTAGCGATAGGTGAGGCAGTTATGGTGTGTGTTGATAAGGTTAGCTCAAAGAAATTAAATATTCCTGATGAGATTAGACAAAAAATAATTCAGTTAGAGCGAAGCGTAGGACATGCTTTAATATAATATGAATGATTATAAAGACGATTATGTCTATTTTTGTTTGATTATATTGTAAATTCATATAATAAAGTTCAAAGCACTCATTGATAAAAACAGGAAGGTCTTTGAACTCTAATTCTCAAAAGAAAATTAAAATTTTTTAGATAAAATTAAGAGTAATTTAATATAAAGCGGGTTTCTTTAGCTGTGCAGGTTGGCTTTATAAAATATGTTTTTATATAACACATCCACTTTTTTTGCTTTATTGTAAATAAATTGCCATTTTGCGCTGAATATACGATTAAGTGAGTTATTCTTATATTGATTATTTAATCATTTATAAACTAATATTGAATCGAATTTAAAATTCATTTTATTTTTTGAGTGATATATTTCCCCTATATACATTGGAGTGGTTCTAATGAAACCAGATATTAGCGATTTATCTGTAGAAGATTTAAAGCGTTTACAAGCAGAAGCAGAAGCTTTGATTGCAAGTAAAAAAGATCAAGCAATTGAAGATGCATATAATCAAATTATCGCGATTGCAGATGCGATTGGTTATAGCGTTGAAGAATTATTGGAAGTGGGTGAGCAAAAGCGTAAGAAAACCACGCGTAAAGCAGTAGAGCCACGCTACCGTAACAAGAGCAATGCTGAAGAAACTTGGACTGGCCGTGGTAAGCAACCACGTTGGTTAGTTGCTGAATTAGAAAAAGGTGCAAAACTTGAAGATTTCTTAATCTAAGCAAGTTTTAAAGTCATCGTTTTGTCATACGATGACTTTATCCTTTATCAAAAGCCAGGCTTAAAAAGCTTGGTTTTTTTATATGAGAGAATTGGCGATGTTGAAAAAGTATGCATAATGTCATTCAGGGGGCGATTGTCTCAAAAAGGATGATATTTGCATGTTGGTAAGGGTGGAATGAAGAAAAAAACCAAGCAATGGAGATGGTGGATTTTCGCCATTTTTGCATTTTTAATTTTTATTATTTTACAAATTCCAGCAACATGGTTAATTGCGAAATTTTCAAAAGATAATCAAATATTACATAATGTCAGCGGCAACATTTGGCAGGGGCAAGCAGACTGGCAACGTGGTCAGTTGCGGGGTTCTGTGCATTGGAAAACTCGTCCTCTGGATTTGCTATTACTGCGCGTTGGTGCAGATCTCGATATTCATAGTGGTAATACCCAATTCAATGGCGTTTTTGCTTACGGTCTAAGCAAGAAAATCATGATTAAAGACCTGCAAGGGAAAATCTCGCCTGAAACATTAAAATATTTTGCTAATTGGCAATGGCCTGAAAATGCAATCCAACTGAAAGACGTACAATTGAATTACCAAAAAGAAAAAGGCTTTAGTGCAGTAGAAGGGCAATTAAATTGGGGCGGTGGTGCATTGGCCTATACTTTTGGTCAGCGACAAGATCGTATGAATATGCCGTCTTTGGTGGCTGAACTTAAAGATGAAAATGGGCAATTACAAATTGATGTCCGTGATCAACGTAGCCAGAAAATGGCGAACCTAAGCTTAGATGCGAGCCTAATGCTGGATGTGCAGCTCACTCAGCGTATGTTGTTAAATATTCCCTCGTATGAAGGTAAGGCAGGCTTAGACACTTATGTGATCAGTTCGCGACAACCCTTGTTGCAAGGTGGTTTCTAATGAAAGCAATCACTCAAAAAATACAACAATTGCGTTGGCAAAAACTGGATAAGCTCAGTGGTCTCGTTTTAGCACTGCTGATTTTGTGGCTATGTTGGAAACTGGCTTCATTGTTCTGGTGGGTGGTTGCGCCACCACAACCCATGCAGTTTGACCGAGTTGAATTGGGGTCGCAGCAAGCTCAAGTCCCTAATATCAGTTCTTTTGCGTTATTCAATGAACCTGCAGCAACTTCGGCTGATGATAATGTCAATCTGGAGTTGCAAGGTGTGTTGTTGGGTCAGCCTAATTATTTGTCTTCGGCAGTGATTAAGTTGAATGATAGCGCTGAACGATACCGTGTGGGTGAAACGGTGGGATCAACGTCCTATCAGCTGGCCGAAGTTTATTGGGATCATGTGGTTTTAAAACAGGGGAATGGTGCAACCCGAGAAGTTAAATTTAAGGGCTTGGACAAAGGTCTCTATCAACCAATTGATCCTGTGCTCAATAACACCAACAATGTACCGCCAACCGCAGCTGCGCCCTCGCAAAACTCACCACAATCGGCTTTAGGTCAAGCGATCCAGCAAATGCAGGATAATCGTGAACAATACCTAAAAAATATGGGGGTTAGTAATGGCGGTGCGGACGGTTATGAGATATCAGACAAGACCCCATCGAATTTAAAAAATACCTTGGGTTTACGTTCGGGTGACCGTATTCTATCGATCAATGGTCAGACCGTCGGGCAGGGACTCAACGAAGTACAATTATTAGAGCAAGTACGTCGTGAAGGGCATGCCAAAATAGAAATAAAACGTGGTGATCAAGTGATGACCATACAACAAAGTTTTTAGTGATCACACGTCACACATCAGTTAGGAATAAGTGCAGGTTATGGCTTTTTTAAATCATCAACGACCACTTTGGGCATTACTTGCCGCAGCACCTTTGATTGCGTCAGTGAGTACCCATGTGCAAGCACAAACATGGAAGATCAATCTACGTGATGCAGACTTAACCGCATTTATTAATGAAGTTGCGGATATTACAGGGAAGAACTTTGCGGTTGACCCTCGTGTGCGTGGTAATGTGACGGTTATTTCCAATAAGCCGCTGAATAAGGACGAGGTGTATGACCTATTTCTAGGCGTACTCAATGTCAATGGTGTGGTGGCGCTCCCTTCAGGCAATACGGTTAAACTTGTCCCTGACAGTAATGCGAAGAATTCTGGGATTCCTTACGATGCACGTAGCCGTGCGGGTGGTGATCAAATCGTAACGCGAGTGATTTGGTTGCAAAATACCAATCCGAATGACTTGATTCCAGCCCTACGTCCGTTAATGCCGCAATTTGCGCACTTGGCAGCGGTTGCAGGGACCAATGCTTTAATCGTTTCTGATCGTGCAACCAATATTTATCAGCTTGAAAATATCGTGCGTAATTTAGATGGCACGGGTCAAAATGACATTGAAGCGATTAGCTTGCAGTCGAGCCAAGCTGAAGAAGTGATTGGTTTGTTGGAGACCATGAGTGCAACAGGTGCTTCAAAAGATTTTATTGGTTCGCGGGTGCGGATTATTGCCGATAATCGAACCAACCGTATTTTGATCAAGGGCGATCCAGACTCACGTAAGCGTTTGCGTCAAATGGTTGAAATGCTGGATGTACCATCAGCAGATCGTTTGGGTGGGCTTAAAGTCTTCCGCTTGAAATATGCCAGTGCCAAGAACTTGGCTGAGATTTTACAGGGACTGGTCACAGGGCAATCTGCGTCGTCTTCATCATCGTCGTCCTCGTCAAATAGTAATAACCGATCTAACTCGATTAATAACCTGATCTCCAACAATCAAAACTCAAGCTCAACCACAGGTTCGTCGTCTTCCTCTTTTTCGACGCCTTCAATTAATCTAAATGGCAATTCAAGCAATAGTCAAAACTCCAGTATCACCAGCTTTAATGGTGCAGGTATTAGTATTATTGCTGACCCAACGCAAAATGCATTGGTGGTCAAAGCTGAACCACAATTAATGCGTGAAGTCGAAGCGGCTATTCAACAGCTGGATATTCGCCGTCAACAAGTACTCATTGAAGCTGCAATTATTGAGGTCTCAGGCGATGATGCAGATCAACTGGGGATTCAGTGGGCCTTGGGTGATTTAAGCAGTGGTGTTGGCCTGATTAGCTTTAGTAATGTGGGCGCGAGTCTGGCATCCATTGCCGCAGGTTATGCCACGGGCGGGGCGAGTGGCGCAGCTGCAGCGATTGCAGGTGATGCCAATAAAGGCAATGGTGCCACACTTGGGATTGGTAATTTTGAAAACTCACGTAAAGCCTATGGTGCGCTGATCCAAGCCTTGAAAACCAATACCAAATCCAACTTTTTGTCTACACCGTCGATTGTGACGATGGATAATGAAGAAGCTTATATTGTCGTAGGTCAAAACGTTCCGTTTGTGACGGGTTCGGTATCGACGGGAACTTCAGGTACAGTCAATCCTTATACAACGGTTGAGCGTAAGGATGTGGGTGTTACGCTAAAAGTGATTCCACATATTGGTGACAATGGTACGGTTCGTCTTGAAGTTGAACAGGAAGTTTCGGATGTTCAGAATAACAAAGGCCAAGCAACAGACTTGGTTACCAATAAGCGCGCCATTAAAACTGCTGTGCTTGCGGAACATGGGCAAACAGTGGTGTTGGGAGGCTTGATTGCAGATAATACGTCATTATCGCGCCAAGGTATTCCTGGTCTGAGTAGTATTCCTTATCTTGGGCGTTTATTCCGTGCCGATGCGAGGAGTAATATCAAGCGTAATCTATTGGTGTTTATCCATCCGACCATTGTGGGCGATGCCAATGATGTACGCCGTATTTCTCAACAGCGTTATAACCAGCTCTATAGTTTGCAACTTTCAATGGACAAAAATGGTAACTTTGCCAAACTGCCAGAAAATGTGGCCGATATTTATAACCCGCAAGCGCCAGTCGTGAATTCGCCTTATCAGAAGGTCCCAACGGCTACGCAGAACAAAGCCGTTGTGGTGACGACCCCCGTTGCTGTTGAAGCACCTCAAGTGCAACAAAAAACAGTACAACTGCCAGCAAAAGAAACTGAGCGGAGCAAAAATACGGTCACCACTACCACGATTCGACCAGCGTCTTCACAGTAGATGCACAGAAGCGCTTATGCCACAATGTTATGATTGCAAGAAATTCTATAAGGATATGCATCTATGACTTGGAAATTACAAGCCATTACAGGTGAATTTACGGGGCAAGAACTCAGTATCGAAAGTGACATGTTGGTGGGAAGACATCAAGATGCCGATATTTTGTTACAGTCAGCAGATATTTCACGTCGCCATGCGGCGTTATTGTTAAAAGATCAACAGCTTTGGGTGCAAGACCTGAATTCGTCGAACGGTACATTTATTAATGATGTACGTGTTGAGCAGGAGACTGAATTGCATGATGGCGATATTCTACAATTTGCCAGTTTTGTGTTTTCGGTACTTGCACCAGCGGTGTCTGAAATTGAATTGCCTGAAATCGAGATTGAACCTGTAGCGTCAAGCTCAACGGATCAGGGTATGCCAAGTATTGCTGAGCGCGCAGTTGAAACGCCGATCACGCGTGATGGGATGCCGCAGCAAGTGGCGATTCCAAAACCAGCGCCGATTCCTGAAGGAATCAATGTACAGGCGGTAGCAGAGCCACAAGCTGTTGCCATTGAAGAACCTGTTTCGCGTGTCGCTGCAGAAAAAGAGCAACAGAAGAATGCTACAGTTGGCCTCATTTCTATTATTGTATTGATCATTCTGGCGGTGATTGCTTGGCTGTTCTTTAAATAATCGGGCGAAGCTTTTACAATCAAGGCATGCCCATCTGGGTGTGCCTTTTTTCATTTCTGAAGGGGACGTGATGATGTCTGTTGCACAGCTACAACACCGTAGTCTGATTCTATTTGATCTTGACGGAACGCTGGTGGATTCCGCTGCTGATCTCTATCGGGCAATGAACCTGAGTTTGGAAAAACTAGGCTTGCCTCTGGTGACTGAAGCTCAGGTTCGGGTTTGGGTGGGGAAAGGTGCGGCCAAATTATGTGAGTCCGTTCTTGAGCACTTATTTGGACAGGTGGATGTCCAACAGCAACAACAATTGCTCAGTACTTTTGTTGAGGTGTATGCGCAAGAGCTTTGTGTGGATACTCAGGTATATACAGGTGTTTTGCCATTTTTAGAATATTGCCAGAACCATAATATTGCGATGGCCTGTGTGACCAATAAGCCAGAACAGCTGGCAAAAGGCATTCTTGATCTCTTGGCCTTGAGTCCATATTTTAAAATGGTGATTGGTGGTGATAGCCTGCCTGAGCGTAAACCACATCCTTTACCCTTGCTGTACTGTGCGCAGGCACAAAATACTACGACAGCGGCCACCTTGATGATTGGTGATTCAAGTAATGATGTTGAAGCAGCCAGACGAGCAGGTATTGATTGTATTGTGGTCAGCTATGGCTATAATCATGGAGAAAGTATTTACGACTGTCAGCCACAGCAAGTGGTCGATAGTTTGGCAGAATTGATAGAAGAAGATTTAGTAAGGAGACAAGCATGAAGATGATTATGGTTTTTCGATGGCGGGCTTGAGACAGCACTAAAGAAAAAACGCACAGAAATTAAAAACCATAGAGAAGATTCATGACGACCTTAGTACAATTTGAGCAATTAAAAGCAGCAGGCTATAACACCATTCCTGTTTATCGCCAGCGTTTGGCCGATACTGAAACCCCACTTTCTGTTTTTGCTCGCTTTAAACAACACAAGCAGGCCTATCTATTTGAGTCTGTTGAAGGTGGCGAGAACTGGGCACGCTATTCCATGATCGGCTTGGGCGAGTCCACTGTTTTTTCCTGTAATGCGGGTGTACTCACCATACAACAGGCGGATGGTACTGTGCTTCAGCAGGATTGTGCTGATCCTTTTGACTATATCCGTGAGTTTCAAAGCCAGTTTAAAGTCCCAACGCAAGTTGAACTACCTGCTTTGCCAAGCTTCACTGGCGGATTAGTGGGCTATTTGGGCTATGACGCTGTGCGTTATATTGAACCAAAACTGAAAAACGTGCCTGCTGCTGATCCTGTAACGCTACCCGACCTTTGGTTGATGCTCTCTCAAACCGTGATTGTGTTTGATAATTTAAAAGATACCTTGTTCCTCATCCATCATGCCGATGCGAACCAAGCTGATGCTTATGCACAGGCCCAGCAAAAGTTGGATCAGTTAGAGCAATTGTTGGCGACACCTGTGAGTTTGCAAGCGAAGCCGCACACAGCACCACATTTTGAATCGATCACAGGCAAAGCAAAATTTCTTGAAACGGTTGAAAAGGTCAAAGAATATATCCGTGCAGGGGATGTGATGCAGGTGGTGCCTGGGCAACGTATGGTGTCTGATTTTGATGGTGAAGCGCTGCAAGTGTATCGTGCGCTTCGCCATTTAAATCCATCGCCGTATTTATTTTTGGTGCAAGGGCAAACCCTGACGGACCAAAAGCCATTTCATATTGTCGGTTCATCGCCAGAAATTTTATCTCGTTTAGAAAATGGCATTGCAACGGTGCGTCCTTTGGCAGGAACGCGGCCACGTGGTAAAACCAAGGAAGAAGATATTGCCTTGGAACAGGATTTACTGGCAGATGAAAAAGAGATTGCTGAACATCTAATGCTGATTGATCTGGGGCGTAACGATGTCGGACGTGTATCTAAAATCGGTAAAGTGCAAGTGACTGATCGGATGGTGATCGAACGTTATTCCCATGTGATGCATATTGTCTCGAACGTACAGGGTGAGGTGCGGGATGATGTAGATGCTTTGGATGTGTTTAAAGCGACATTCCCTGCGGGAACACTTTCAGGTGCACCAAAAATCCGTGCCATGGAAATTATTGATGAAGTTGAGCCTGTGAAACGTGGTGTATTTGGCGGTGCTGTTGGATATTTAGGTTGGCATGGTGAAATGGACATGTCGATTGCGATTCGTACCTGCGTTATTCGCGATCAAAAGGTCTATGTACAGGCAGGAGCAGGGCTGGTTGCAGACTCAAATCCTGAATCTGAGTGGAATGAAACCCAAATAAAAGCTCGCGCAGTGATCAAAGCGGTTGAATTATCATCAAACGGATTGATTTTATGAGTTTTTAGCAGTTTTTTTAAAAAAAGCACTTGCATCGATTCAGAGTTTTGCTAAACTGCACACCGTTCCGATACGAAACGTACGAAACACTAAGAAAGAGCCGGCATAGCTCAGTTGGTAGAGCAACTGACTTGTAATCAGTAGGTCCACAGT
>Ga0209958_1000636_pt1 | contig 49553 bp, 41 predicted proteins | sample ThiBio_inoc_plan_FD_183942 | JGI IMG/M metagenome (GOLD analysis project Ga0209958, IMG submission 183942) | Wastewater bioreactor microbial communities from Cape Town, South Africa - Thiocy_inoc_plan (SPAdes) | ecosystem: Engineered > Bioremediation > Thiocyanate > Unclassified | place: South...
TTAAGGGCACTAACCAACAGCTCATCCTTGGTCGTTTATTGCGTAAATATGGTTTCACTGAAAAAGATTTCCGTGTGATTAGTCAGGACTTTTATTCAGCTCAAACCTCACTGTCTACAGGTGATATTGATGGTTTAATCACCAGTCCTTGGACATTAGAAGCCCGTGGTGTAGCAAAACGAATTTTAGAAGTACGTAAAGACCCGAACCTGAATGGGCCATTGGTAGCGTGGGTCAGCGAAGACTTCGAGAAGAAATATCCACAAATTGTACAGCGTGTAGTGACTACATTTATTAAGGATAACGTGTGGAGCTCGGATGAAAAGAATCGTGATACCCAATATAAGCTCTGGGCGCAAAGTGGCGTGCCTTATCTTGACTATAAAAAAGACTGGGATGATTACTCGCTGAAAGATCGTAATTCACCATACTTTGATGATTATGCTGTGAACTCTTTGAAGAAATCAGTCCAGCAATCGATTGATTATAAACTGATTCGCCGTCCAGTGGATGTGGATTCCTGGATTGAACCGAAATATCTCAATACGGCAATTCAAGAACTGAAACTGGAAAATTTCTGGCCAAAATTTGATGTCAATGGCAACCGTAAAAAGTAATTCATAAATTCATCTCTGTACTGAGCTAAGGGCTGAAGCCTTTAGCCAGTTGGTTTATTTATTTAGCATGTTTAGGGATGCAGTTATGCGTCAGGAATCGGTTGCTCAGCTTGAATTGGGTCAATTGCGCTTTGTCTTCGGCTTTATTGGCTTGGCCTTATGTGCAGGTTTAGGGATTGGGATTGCAAAAATTGTAAGCTCTTTATATGCCGTACAGTTACAAGCCAATGAGTTTGAAATGGGCTTGATTGCTGCAGTACAGAGTCTTGGTATTTTACTTTTCGGACTGCCAATCGGACTTTTAGTACAACGGTATGGGCCAAAGAAAATGTTTGCGCTAGGAAGTTTTTGCGCGGCTGTGGTGTATGTCACCGTGCCATTTTATCCAACGGTTTGGTATCTGATTTTCGCTACATTTTTGGTTGGGTTATGCATGCCAATGCGGTTTGTTTCGCTCAACACGGTGTATATGCAGCATTTAAAAAGTATTGGTGCTGCTAAGGCGGGATGGTTTAGAGGCACACATATGATGGGTTTTTTTCTGGTTGGTCCTTTAATGGCAGTGAGCTTGGTAAATGGTTCTGGTTTCTCAGGCGCCTTTGGGTGGATCGCGGTTCTGTTTTTATTGCCCGTCTTGTTTGCACCTCTGGCTTTTGACAGAAACTCATCCAATAGCAACAGCACTCAGCAGCAGGAAGCTTTGAATATTAGCGTGATTGCCAAGCAGTTAGTTTTATTAAAGCAAGACCAGACTCTACGCCGTACCAGTTTAATTGAGATGGCCAGTAATGCAGTCATGGCCTACTACGGTTTCTTCATTATTGTGATTGCAATCAAAGACTACGGTTGGAGTGAAACCATTGCGGCCAGTTTAGTGACACTACAGGGAGCTGTCTTTGTCGTAGCCTTATTCACGACGGGAACTTTACTGGCACGATGGGGAATAAAACGCTTTTATCAAACCGGATTTGCTTTTGTTGCGGTGGCATCTGTGATGTTGGGTATACCTAAAATTTCCGTACTGTTGTGGGTGGGTGCTGTGATTCTGGGGCTGGGTCTCGCCATGCTGCATATTGTCAATTTCACCATGTTTGCCAATGTCGGTGAGCGCTTAGGCATGGCAAAAGTTTCGGGTTTGACTGCGATGGCGGGTCCTGCGGGTGCCTTGTTGGGCAGTATGGTCGGAGGCTGGCTGGGGCATTATTGGGGCTTACAGTCGATGTTCCTGATCGCAGCAGTGTTATTTGTTGGACTGATTGGCTTTGCTCAACAGCTCACCCAAGTTTTTATAGCGCCGCCCGTAGAAATTGAAATGTATTCAGAAATAGAGGGTCAATAAAATGAGTAGCATCGAAACTCCATTAGAAAATGAACACACTTGGCAGCGGATCAATTTAGGCCCTTATTTAAAACAGTTTGGGTTCTGGATTGCCCGTATTGTATTGGCATTGATTGTTCCTGCGATTGTATTGGCAATTTGGCAGTATGCGGTGCAGAAACAATGGTTAGCTGAGCAGATTTTGCCAAGTCCGGCCTTGGTTTGGCAAACCACCTTGGAACTAATCGATACGCATGAATTGCAAGACAATTTATGGATTAGCTTAAAACGGGTGGCTTGGAGTGTTTTAGTGGGCGGCAGTATCGGGTTGTTATTGGGTTTTCTCATCGGATTATCGCGTATTGCGCATCGATTTATTTATCCAACTTTTAATTTAATTGCGCAATTTCCAGTGATTGGCTGGATTCCTTTGCTGATGATTTTCTTAGGCATCGATGAAAGCTTAAAAATTGCGGCGATTTCGCTTGCTGTATTTGTACCTGTGTTGGTTGCGACCTATCGCAGTGTATTGAATGTTCCAGCACATTTATTGGAAGTCTCGAAAGTATATGCCTTTAGTACGGGTCAAACTTTTCGACGCGTCATTTTACCTTCTGCCTTACCGAATATTATCAGTGGCTTACGTCAGGGCATTATGCAAGCGTGGTTGTCCCTAGTATTTGTCGAACTGTTAGCGAGTAGTGAAGGAATTGGTTATCTGATTGTGTGGGGACGACAACTGATTCAACCCGACATTATTTTTATGGCAGTGATCGTAATTGGCATTGTTGGCTTTGTCCTCGATCACATTTTGGGGTGGGTTGAACATGGGTTTAGCCATTGGCAACGTCGTGCATTTTAGGGGAGATAGGATATGTCGAATACTGAAAAATTGGATCGAACGAAGCAAGCATTCAATTTAACTTATCTGCAATTTTATGGCTTGGTGCTTCCAATTGCATTCATCTTGCTTTGGGCGATTGCCTCTCACTTAAATTGGGTCAATCCTAAACTCATTCCAGCACCTTTCGAAGTAGTCAAAATCGCTATTTATCAATTTCAGCAACAAGAGTTTTGGGTCGGTTTAGGTGCAAGTCTATTTCGTGATTTGGCTGGTTTTGTGATTGGAAGTGTATTGGCCATTATTTTCGGCATCGTGGTCGGTGTCTCCCGTTGGGCCAATTATTTATTTCTGCCAAGTTTTAATGTGCTGCGTCAGATTTCCTTGTTTGCATGGCTGCCGTTGATCACCACCTTCTTGGATTATGGCAATAGCGCAAAAATCTTATTTATCGTGCTTTCTGTGTTTTATCCCGTGGCCTTACATACCATTGATGGGGTCAGACAAATCCCGTTGCAACAATACGAAGTTGCCAAAGTTTATCAATTTAATGCTTGGCAAACGCTCAGCAAACTGATTTTACCTGCTGCTGCAACGCAAATCTTTTTGGGCTTACAACTCGGTTTGATTTTCGCTTGGGTGGCGACCATTGGGGCAGAGTTTCTGTTGGCAAATTATGGTGTTGGACTGGGCAATATCGTGATTCGAGGACGGGCTGCATTAGATGTTGGCTTGATTGTATTTGGCTTAATTATTATTGGTTTTATTGGTGTAGCGTGGAATTACTTCGCTAATTGGGCTGAGCGTCGTATTTTGCTTTGGCGACCTTAGGAGAACAAAAATGAAACAACAACAAAGTTTTGGACAGTATTTTAGAGGTCGCTTGAAAGGGCTAGGTCAGCTCAGCATCTTCAGTTTAATCGTGTTGGCTTTGGCCGCTTGTAGTAAGGACTCAGAAGTGCCTCCTAATCAGGTACATGAACTCCGCTACCAATCTTTAACCAGTGTAGTGTCATTGCCTGAGCTGGCTGAAGACTTGGGTTATTTAGGTGACTTAAAGCTGAAATATGTGGGGAGTGTGCAAGGTGGTCCGCAGGACTTACAAGCATTAACCACGGGCGATGTAGATGTGGCAACTGCTTTTGATGGTGCAATCATTAAACTTGCTGCGGCAGGGATTAAGATCAAAGCAGTGGTTGCCTCGTATGGGAGTGATGACAAAAGCTGGGTGGGCTATTACGTCCCGAATAATAGTCAGATTCATTCAGCGCGTGATTTGATCGGCAAAAAAGTGGCAGTAAACACTTTGGGTGCTCATTATGAATTTGTTTTAAAAGACTATTTAGCTCGCCAAGGTTTAAGTAATGATGAAATCAATCAAGTTGAATTCGTAGTGTTGCCTCCCACCAATACCGAACAAGCTTTACGTGCTGGACAGGTAGATGCTGCAGCACTGGTTTCTATTTTCCAAGACAAGGCCTTGGAACGCGGTGGTCTAAGAAAACTGGTCTCAGATACTGATTTATATGGCAGTTTTACCGCAGGCAGTTATGTTTTCACTGAAAAATTCATCCAGCAGCATCCAGAAGTGGTCAAGCAATTTGTCACAGGTGTGGCCAAAGCCGTGGAATGGACTAAGCAAACACCACGTGAGCAAGTCTTGGCACGCTTTAAAAGCATTATTGAAAAAAGAAAACGCAATGAAAGCGATGTATTGATGCAGTACTGGCGCAGTTATGGCGTGGTCAGCCAAGGTGGATTGTTAAACGCAGCGCAATATCAACGTTGGATTGACCTATTTGAAAAACGTGGTGAATTCAAACCCAATCAGGTCAAGGCAGATACTTTATTCACCAACCAATTTAATCCCTACGCAAGTGAAAATAAAAATGTAGCTGATGATCAGCGCAACAAGGAGCATAGCCAATGAGCACAAAATTAAAAATTGAAAATGTTTATAAGTCTTTTGCTGCTAAAAAAGTCAAAGGCGCAAAAGTCCAAGCAGAAGATTTTGTAGCGGTTGAAAATCTGTCTTTAGACGTGAAGGCAGGTGAGTTTGTCGCCATTGTTGGTCCAAGTGGATGCGGAAAATCAACTTTGCTGGATCTTCTGGCAGGTTTAACCACACCAAGTTCAGGTCAAATCACTATTGATGGGCAAGCGATTAAAAAACCGGGGTTGGATCGCGGTATCGTCTTTCAGCAATATGCTTTATTTCCGTGGTTAACGGCCCTAGAAAATATTGAGTTTGGCTTGGATGCCAAGGGGGTCAGCAAAGAACAGCGTTATCAAACCGCAAAGTATTTTTTAAATCTGGTCGGGCTGGCTGAGTTTGAACATCATTATCCCAATGAGCTCTCAGGAGGAATGAAGCAACGTGTTGCAATTGCCAGAAGTTTGGCCTATGACCCCGACATTCTATTGATGGATGAACCATTTGCGGCACTGGATGCACAGACCCGCGAAACTTTGCAGGCTGAATTGGTGAAAATTTGGCAACAGACTCAGAAGACCATCATTTTTATTACCCATAGCATTGATGAAGCAATCTATTTGGGGCAGCGCATTGCCATTATGACTTCGCGTCCAGGGCGAATCAAACAGGTGATTGAAGTGCCTGCTGCATTGCGAAGTGATCAGGAGGATGTGCGTTCCAGCCCTGAGTTTAACCAGTTGCGTCATCAAATTTGGAGCTTATTGCGCGAAGAAGTCTTGAAAGCTCAAGCACAAGAAAAACAAAAGCAACTGGTGGCTTAAGTCCAATATTCAATCATTAAACATTAGAGGTCATTATGTCGAGTTCAAAAGATACCTTAACCTTTCCAAAATCGATTCAGCAGCGATCGATTCGCTCAACCCAAAAGACCAAATCTTTTGGGGCTGATGTAAATTTAACTTGGTTGTCTACAACATTTAAACGATCAGCTGCAATTTTATTATTTTTAGCTGTTTGGGAAATTGTGCCACGCATTGGTTTGGTTGATTCTGCTTTCTTGCCAGCCTTTTCCACTGTGTTGCTTAGCGGCTGGAATCTGATCCAGAATGGTCAGCTACTCACGCATGTACAAGCCAGTTTGATTCGCTCGCTCAGCGGGTTTCTTTTCGCAATTCTGATTGCAATTCCACTCGGTTTAGCCATCGGTTGGTACACACGGTTTTCCGAATTTCTGAATCCATTGCTTGAAGTGTTCCGTAATACGGCTGCATTAGCTTTATTGCCTGTGTTTATTCTTTTTCTTGGGATTGGTGAAAGTTCGAAAATTGCATTGGTGACCTATGCCTGCACATGGCCAATTTTGCTGAACACGATTAGTGGTGTTCGTAATGTCGATCCATTGTTGATTAAGTCCGCACGAACTATGGGACTGAGCTCAATTCAATTATTCCGTAAAGTGATTTTGCCCGCCGCGATCCCAACGATTTTTGTGGGGGTGCGTTTGGCAGGTTCATTCTCGGTGCTGATGCTGATTGCAGCTGAGATGGTTGGGGCAAAAGCAGGTTTAGGCTATCTGATTAACTATGCACAATATAACTTCCAGATTCCTGAAATGTTCTTTGGCATTATTAGCATTACCAGCATTGGCTTGCTGTTCAACTATAGTCTGCTTGCGATCGAAAAGCGTATAACCGCTTGGAAAATAGAACGATAGTCAGGAGAAGATGATGCATCAGCAAGACTGGAAAAAATATCTAGGCAGAATGGGTTCTGTGATTGTGATGTCTGTGCTGTTGTGGGGATGTAGCAAACCAGAGCCGAAAGTGGTACGAAGTGATGGTCTTGAATCTTTAGTATTTAGATATTTAGGTTCACCCGGTGTGGTGACGCCATTAGAGCTAGCTGAAGACTTGGGCTATCTTGCGCCAATCAAATTGAGCTATCAGGGAGTTTCTACAGGCGGACCACAAGGAATTCAATCTGCATTATCGGGAGATAGTGATATTAGCAGTCCAAGTTTTGCAGGCTCAGCCGTCAAAATGGTGGCCAGTGGCGTACCGGGAACTGTGGTGATTGCCGCATATGGCACTTTTGATGATCCTTTTGCAGGTTATTATGTACTTGAGAATAGTCCGATTCATTCTGCTAAAGACTTAATTGGCAAAAAGGTAGGCACTAATATTCTAGGTGCACAAGTGGAATACATGCTCAAGACTTATTTAAAAAAAGGAGGACTGAGCCCTGAACAAATCAGTCAGGTCACGCTTGTGGTTTTGCCGCCTGGTTCCGCAGAGCAAGCTTTACGAAGTGGTCATGTTGATTTGGCGCCGTTGGCAGGCCCAGCGATAGAACGTGGTGGGGTACGCCGTCTTTATCGGGACTATGATTTGGTGGGTGATCTCACCACGGGTAGTTATGTCATGGCGAATCGTTATATTGCAGAACATCCCAATACCACCCGTAAAGTGGTTACAGGGATTGCTCAAGCGATTGAATGGTCAAGACAACAGCCTAGAGATCAGGTGATTGCACGCTTCGAGCAGATTTTGCAAAAGCGTAAACGTCCTGAAAATGGCGCAATGTTAAAATATTGGACTCAGTGGGGTATTCCAAGCGAAGCAGCTAAATTTAAAGATGGTGATTTTAAAATATGGGTCGACAATCTAATTGAAGAAGGACAATTAAAACAAAACCAGATTGATTATAAAAAGATATATAGCAATCAATATAATGAATATAGCCAAAAAAAATATAATTTTTAATTTAATTAAGAATGATTTTTTCTATTTTAATAAATGGAAATAACAAAGGTGAATTATTGATTTCTATTTAAACCAATAGTCATGCAAGATAACTTCTCTTTTCGAACAATAGGGAAGTAAATGCATGTCATTCATTACTTATCCACAAAATCATACCTTAACGCGGACTGAGCGTGCGACAGCCATGGTTTTTGAAGATCAAAAATCAAAAGATTTGCTGGACCGTATTGAACAGATTGCACCGAGCGAGGCCAGTGTTCTGATTATTGGAAATACCGGAACAGGTAAGGAACTGGTTGCAAGGCAAGTGCATATGATGAGCCAGCGTAGTCGAGGTCCTTTTGTGGCAGTAAATTGTGGTGCATTTACTGAATCACTGGCTGAAAGTGAGTTATTTGGACACGAAAAAGGTGCATTTACCGGAGCAATCAATAGTAAGGCAGGATGGTTCGAAGCAGCCAATCATGGCACCTTGTTCTTGGATGAGGTGGGTGATTTGTCTCCTGCGATGCAGGTCAAATTATTAAGGGTATTGCAAGAACGCGAGATTGTTCGGGTGGGTTCACTTAAGCCGATTAAACTCAATGTTCGTGTGATTGCTGCAACCAATGTGCATCTGGATGAAGCGGTACAAGCAGGTAAGTTTAGAGAAGATTTGTTCTATCGCTTGAACGTGGCATTGCTGAAAGTATCACCCTTGGCAGAACGTCCTGGCGATATTCTACCCCTAGCAAACTTCTTTATTGCACAGTATTGCAAACGTTTGGGCTATCCAGTTGCAAGCCTAAGTCCAAGTGCGATACAGAAATTGTTGAGTTATAACTATCCGGGCAATATTCGTGAACTGGAAAACGCCATTCATCATGCCTTATTGGTTTGCAAGAATCATCAGATTCAGCCCACCGATTTTTGCTTTGCGTCCTTATCCAGTAGTTTGAATTTAAGACAAATTTCTGACTTGGAAAAAAGTACGCAAACCATTCCACGAACAGATTTATTGCCTAAACAAATGTTGCAGCATGCGCTTCTTAATTTATTTGAGTCCTCCCATGCCTTGAAAAATGAAAATCTTGATCGCTTGATTGAGGAAGCCACGATTCGTATTGCTTATGAATATTGCCATCGTAATCAGGTGCAAACGGCAAAGTTATTAGGGATTAGCCGTAACATTGTGCGTGCAAGATTGGTCAAATATGGATTGGTGGGAAACGATAAAGTGATGAATATAATGTTAGAAGAATTATTAAATTAAACAGAATCGATAATCAGGTGGCAGATGTTCACCTTTTTATTGCTTTAAAATTACTTTGCGGAAAAAATAATAATCAATGAAGTAAAATAAATATAACTTTTTAATCAAAAAATATTAAAAAATAATAGTTCTAAATATTGATGCTTTGCCTAATATAACAATCACAATTTATTGAAATAGTTATTAAGTGGTGAAAAATGAGTATTCCTCAAATTAATGTGCGTAATCAGTTTCGTGGCGTAGTAAAAGAAATCATTGAAGGAAGTGTAGTTTCTGAGGTAGATGTGGAAACACCAGCAGGGGTATTTACTTCAGTGATTACCACCCGTTCAGTTAAAAATCTAAATTTGGAATTAGGTAGTGAAGTGATTGTCTTAATTAAGTCAACAGAAGTTGCATTGGCAAAGCTGTAGTAAATGATGGATAAATATAATAAATCCGTTTTTGTTATATTTTTAATTCCTATATTGTAGGGGGCTTAAAATGACATCATTTAATGTTGGATCAGTGCAAATTAATCATCTTAATAAATCCTATGGTCAGTACCAAGATCATGCACTTAAGGTTTTAGATGATGTTTCACTGAATATTCAAGCAGGGGAATTCGTCAGTATTGTGGGCAGCAGTGGTTGTGGAAAATCAACTTTACTTCGTTTGCTGGTTGGTTTAGATGATCAATTCGAAGGAAAAATTCTGGTTGATGGTCAGCCGATTGATGGCACCAGTTTGGAGCGAGGAATTGTGTTCCAAGATCACCGCTTATTTCCATGGTTGAATGTGCAGGATAATATTCGGGTTGCGTTATTAAACAGTCAACTCACACGAAAGGAGCAGGATCAACTCATTGATGAGCATATTGAACTGGTTGGGCTAAGCAAGTTTAAACAAGCTTATCCTGCACAGCTTTCAGGTGGGATGAGCCAACGTGTTGCCATTGCCAGAAGCTTGATTAATCGACCTAAGATTTTATTGCTGGATGAGCCATTTGGTGCTCTAGATGCGCTTACCCGAGCAAATTTGCAAAAGGAGCTACAACGGATTTGGCAGGCTGAAAAAATTACCATGATTATCGTGACACATGATGTTGAGGAGGCGGTATTTCTTGGTGATCGTGTAGTGGTCATGCAACCGAATCCAGGCCGAATCAAGCGGATTGTTCCCGTTAACTTGGCGCATCCACGGGTACGGGAGGATGTGCGACTGTCTGCCATTCGAAATGATATTTTGACTGATTTTAGTCATGTGGATGATGATCATTTAATTATTCCTCCCACAAAAGAATTTAATCAATTTCAGTTTGCTTGGTAAATCCAAGTGAACTGATTTTTATAATCATAAAAATGACTAAATTAATATAAAAATATTGCTTCTTAAATTTAGCCTTTTACATATATTTAAATCAATCACTGTATATAGTGATTGGGAAAGATTAAATAAAGCTCAACGCTTTTAAAATAATCAATGATGGATAGGAACGATAATGACCGTACTCACACAACTCTCAGCCGCGATCGAAAGCGCACCACGTTGGCATGAATATAAAAAACATAGCTTGGACACCGTACAAATTACACCGATCAAAGGGGCTTTGGGCGCGATCGTGACAGGACTAGATGCCAGTCAGCCACAAAGCTCGGAAGTGATTTTGAAGCTCAAAAAAGCATTGCATGAGCATTTAATTCTTGTGTTCAAGTCACAAGACCTAGAAGATAATGACCTACTTGCTTTTGCCAGCTATTTTGGCGGAATCTTCCGTCCGCCCACAGATGTCCCTGTATTGGCAACAAATCATGATACGCATGTTCCACCAGACATTGTGCCTGTATCCAATGCCGTTGGTGAGGGGGATTATACTGGGCATGGTGAATTGACACCGCATAGTGACCATCACTGGACACCACAACCGTCTAGCGGCTCTTTACTTTATGCGATTGAAATTCCTAAAGATGGTGGAGCAACCAGCTGGTACAATACGGTACAGGCCTATGAAGATCTTGATCAAGCAACCAAAGACGAAATTGATGGTTTACAACTGATCACCTATAACCCTTTCTTGCGTCTTAAAGACAAGAGTCCCATTCCCAAATACCGCTTCTCAGATCAACCGACCTTAGGTTCTGCTTTTCCGCATCCATTGGTGCGTACCCATTCTGAAAGTGGTCGACGTGGTATTTATTTAGATGCGCAGACAGAGGTAGAAGTGGTTGGCTATGATGATCAGAAAGGCTCAGCTTTGATTGAACGTTTAAGAGCGCATATTGTACAACCACAGTATCGCTATGAGCATCAATGGGAAATTGGCGATATTGTGTATTGGGATAATCAGTTGACCTTGCACTCACGTACCGCTTTTCCTGCTGAGCAGCGTCGTTTATTGAAACGAGTCAGTCTAGCGGGTGCAAGACCCTTTTAAGATTATTCAGCCAGCGTAAGCTGGCTTTTTTAAGGCTCTGCTCTGGCTAATTCGGCTTCAATATAGCTAATAATCATGGTACTTAAACCTTTTACCATTTCATCAAAGCTGATTTGAGGATTCGGTAAGATCAAATGACGGGCAACATTGAAGATACTGCTGTTGATACTGATATAGGCGGTAACGCTGAGATTATTGACTTTTAAGTATCTAGGATGGCGGATCATGTATTTCATCAACACCTCCATCAGTGCCATTTCAATTTGTCCTATATATTTTTCGTATTTCAGTTCAGTTGCATAGCGCAGGCATATCAGATAACGATCATCATCACGGGTCAGTAAATCACGGAAAGTATAAAAAATCATTTCAAATAACGGTTCTAGTTCTTGCTCGATCATAATCGGCGTCAGTTCTTTCACCATATCCAAGACTTCTTTGACGAAGGTTTTTGCCATTGCGTCATAGATCTCTTCTTTATTTTTAAAATACTCATATAAAGAGCCAACACTGACCCCAGCAATATCTGCAATATGCCGAGTGGTGGTGCCACTGGTCCCGTTGGTGGCAACCGCAATAAAGCCCGCTTCAATAATCGTGTCTACGGTCACTTTAGATCGTGACTGACGTGGTTTACGTGTCGCCATAAAGTCATATTGTTAAAATCCGAACATAACGTCAGATTAACATGTCAATGAAAGCGAAGAAAGTAGCTGTAAATTAATCCGAACAAATAAAGTTACTAACTTTGTCATATTGCAATTTTATTTGTAATATTTTCTATTTTTAGGGAGACTATTTAATTATGTGTAGATATTTTTCACTATTATAATTAATTTATATATTTGATATTTATCATTAAAAACTAATAAAATGAAATGCTGCCACAGATTTTTAAACCAACAAACTTTCCTTGCTGCGATGTCATAAAGCTCAAAATATCTGCGGAAATTACCCGAATTGAATCCGAACATAAGATCGGTTTACAGTGGGTCTAGAAGAGGAACTGGTTCATAAAAATCTCCCGAATGTTTTTTCGTAGATCAGATGCGATCGATGCTATGAAAAGAGATGAACCAAATGCAACGCATGTAAAAGGGCAAAAGACGCTCAAGTGAGTAGGTAGGTGTAGCCATGATTAGCAACACATTAAAGAAAGGTTTAAGTCTATTTAAATCTAACCCAATAACTGAGCAAATTGATTTTGCAAGTAAAAAAACGATTCCTATTCGTCATTTGGCCATCGGATTTGAAGGCAAACAAGTTGATTTATCATTTTATATGAATAATCAGTTTGCCACGATTTTCTTTGCAACACTTTCTGTGTTCTTAACTTATGGTGAAGATCTGGTGATTGAAACTGCACGTCACCACCGCGATCAACTCAAAGATCCAATTTTAAAACAACGTGTAACCTCATTGATTGGTCAAGAAGCAATTCATTCAAAATTACACAATGAGTTTAACGATGCGATTGTTGAACTTGATTATCCAGTGAAACTCTATCGCTTCTTGGGCGAACAATTTTTTGAGCATATTTTCTTAAAATTTCCGCAACCGCTTAAACTATCATTGATGGCTGGTATTGAGCATTTCACTGCTGTTTTAGCAGAGTACATGATGGCACATGAGCAGAATTTCTATTTCTCGGATGATGCGAAAACACGTGCGTTGTGGATGTGGCACATGTTGGAAGAATCTGAGCATAAAGATGTAGCTTATGATGTCTATCAAACACTGAATGGTAACTATGCATTACGTATCTCAGGTTTCTTGCTTGCCTATTTCACCATTTTGGGATTGATTCCATTTTCGGCAACCATGGTGCCAATCTTACGTAAACCACAAGAAATGCTGACTTCGAAATTCTGGAAAGATGCACGTCGTGGTGTCAAGCTGATCTTTAGTCCGAAGGATGGTGTATTTGGTAGTACCCAAGGTCGTATTTTTGATTATTTACGTACCGATTTCCATCCGAATGATCATGATGCATCTGCATATTTTGAATATTACGAAAAGAAACTTCTATCAGAAGGCGGCGCCTTATATCCATTCTTTGTGAAGGAATTTACACCAAAGGTACAAGCCGCTTAATACTGAATGATGTATGCACAGTATATCTGTTATTACGCGCTGAGTTGGCAAAAAAGCTCAGCGTGTGATGAGCAGTTTGGTTCTTGTTGCCTATATTGTCGTCATGCACTATGCAAACAATCTTATCCAGTCGCTGTATGTAGAAATATACAAATTGGCTAAGCCTTTTTAGTAGTAAAGCCATTTTAGGGGATCAAGATATGGTCGCTCAAGTTCTTCGCAATGTCTTTTCAGACAAACTCAGTACCAAGTATCAAGGGATCGTTCAGAATCTTGCGAGTAAATCACCGATTCCAATTCGTCATTTTGATTTCAAGTTTAATCCAGCAGAATTGGACGAAAAGTTCTTTTTAAATAAAGAACTCGCAACCTCCTATTTTCATGCTTTATCTATCTTCTTAACCTTCGGTGAAGATGTGGTGATTGAAACAGCACGTCATCATCGTGATTTTATTGAAGACCCGATTTTAAAACAAAGACTCACATCACTGATTGGGCAAGAGGCGATTCATTCAAAAATCCATAACCAGTTTAATGATGAAGTGCTGAAGGAAAATGGCTATCCCGTTGAGCTACTTCGCGCAATTGCGGGTAAAGTTTTCGAATATGGGATTTATAAACTTCCACAATCGTTACAGCTTTCATTGATGGCAGGCATTGAACATTATACCGCTGTACTTGCTGAATTTATGATGCAACATGAAGACTATTTACTGGGTTCGCAAGATGAACGACAGCGCGCCATGTGGATGTGGCACATGTTGGAAGAATCAGAGCATAAAGACATTGCCTATGATGTCTTCCTCGAACTTTCAGGCAATTACTGGCTCAGAATAACAGGCTTTCTGTTGGCAAGCTTAACGATTCTTGGTGGAGTGTCATTGGGTGGTTATCTGATGCCGTTTGTACGTAAGCCGAGCAATCTAATTAATCCTCGATATATGAAAGATATTGTGGAAAGTACTGCGTTGTTATTTGGCAGCGAGCGTGGCGTATTTGGCAGCAGCTTTATGCATATTTTGGAATATCTGCGTCCAAGCTTTCATCCCAATGACCATGATACCACTGCGTATATGGCCTATTACAAAGAGCGTTTATTAAACCCTGAAACTGGTTTATTAAGCCCGTATTTCCTTAAAGAGTTTGTACCACCGGTACGTGCAGTCTCTGCATAACTGGGTCGCTATAAATATAAGATTGCTGGAATATAAACATGAAATTATTTGGGAAAAAATCCAAGCCAAGCCAAAAAGCATTTGCTGTGGTGACGGGTGCAGGAAGCGGGATTGGTCGTAGTTTTGCGCTTGAACTGGCAAAACGTGGCGGCACAGTTGTGTGTTCGGACATTAACCTTGATGCAGCAAAAGAAACGGTCGGTTTAGTTGAGGCACTTGGAGCCAAAGCTTTTGCTGTGCAATGTGATGTGGCCAAAGAAGAGCAAGTTAACCAGTTGGCTGAGCAGGCCCAGCAATTGATGCAGAACCCAGTTACATTGGTGATTAATAATGCTGGGATCGGTCTTGGAGGCAAGTTTGATGAAATGTCTTCTGAAGATTGGCATTGGTGCATGAATATTAATTTATGGGGTGTCATCCACGGCTGCCGCGCTTTTGTACCGAAGTTTAAACAGCTCGGTCAAGGTGCAATTATCAATGTGGCTTCCGCTGCATCGTATACTGCAGCACCAGAAATGACCGTCTATAACGTCTCTAAAGCAGGTGTTCGTGCCTTGTCCGAAACACTTTCGGCTGAACTGAGAAAACATAACATCAAAGTGAATGTGTTGTGTCCAACGTTAGTACCGACCAACATCATTAAAAATGGCAAAGTCCCGCATAAAGGGCTTTTAGATTATGCCTTAACCAATTTGGCGTTTACCACCAGTGACAAGGTCGCAAAATTGACTTTGGATCGTTTGGATAAAGGTGAGCTTTATACCATTCCACAAATCGATGCCAAGTTATTCTGGTTAATGAAACGTACTGCACCAAATTTATATGCCAAATTCTTAGGAACCTCATACCGATTCATGAAGTAACCCTAATTGAAGACACAATTTTAAGCATTGAAATAAGCGAAACCTGCACAGGCAATCTGCATATTTCAGTTGAATGAAGAAAGGATATTTTTAAATGACAGCTCAAGCAAAAAAATTAAACTCAGCTGAAGGAAAGGCACTACCACAACATATCTATGACACCTTTATTGTGGGTGCTGGTATTTCAGGTATTGCGACCGCAATTCGTCTTGATCAAGTGGGTTATAGCAACTACAAGATTATTGAAAAAGCGACACGGGTGGGGGGGACTTGGCGTGAAAATACTTACCCAGGTTGTGGCTGTGATGTTCCCTCGGCGCTGTATTCATACTCATTTGCACCAAGTGCAAAATGGAGTCATTTATTCGCTCGCCAACCTGAAATTCTGAGCTATTTAGAAGAAGTCAGCCAAGATTTTGGGGTGAGCTCAAAAATAGAGTTTGGTACTGAGTTGCTCAATGCGGCATGGGACAATGAACGTAATTTATGGGTAATGGACACCAATAAAGGGCAATTTTTGGCACGTACCACCATTTTTGCCACAGGGCCAATTACCGAAGCACAAATTCCTAAACTTGAAGGTCTAGAGACCTTTAAGGGAGAAATGTTCCATTCGGCGAAATGGAATCATGATTACGATCTAACTGGCAAGCGGATTGCGGTGATTGGGACGGGTGCTTCTGCGATTCAGTTCGTGCCGCAGATTCAACCATTGGCAAAAGAGCTCTATGTCTATCAACGTACAGCGCCTTGGGTGGTTCCGAAACCTGATACTGACTTGGGTGATGTCAGCAAAGCACTGATTGAGAAGTTTCCATTGATCCAAAAAACGTGGCGTCAAACAGTTGCCCAGTCACTGAATGCGATTAACTTTGGTTTACGAAATCCAGCAGTGTTAAAACCAGTGGGTGAGTTAGCCAAACTGATTTTACGCTTCCAGATTGAAGATCCTGAATTACGTAAAAACGTAACCCCGAACTTTACCATTGGTTGTAAACGACTTTTATTTGCAAACAACTACTATCCTGCTTTACAGCAGCCGAATACCAAGTTGATTCCGCACGGCTTGGTGAAAGTAGAAGGCAATACCGTAGTATCGGCGAATGGTGAACGTCACGAAGTCGATGTGATTATTTGGGGGACAGGTTTTGAAGTATCGCATCCGCCAATTGGTAAGCGTGTGACTAATGAAAAAGGTCAGATTCTCAATGATCTTTGGAAAAGCAGTTCACCAGAAGCTTATTTGGGTACCAGCATTGAAAATGTGCCGAACGCATTTTTGGTCTTAGGGCCAAATGTATTGGTGTACGACTCTTTTATTGGTTTGGCAGAAGCGCAACTCGACTATATTGTGGATGGCCTACTCAAAATCAGAGACAAAGGCATTGCCAAGTTGAACATCAAACCTGAAGTGATTAAACAGCATAATGAGTTGGTACAGAAACATCTAAAAACCACTGTGTTTAATGCAGGTGGTTGTAAGAGTTATTATTTAGATGCCAATGGTCGTAACTTTGCTGCTTGGCCTTGGTCGTTGAAAAAGTTAAAACAACGTTTAAAACGTATGGATTTGAATGATTACCAAGTGACCTATCAGACTGAAAAAACCAACTGATTTTTAGCTTAATTATCAAAAGCAGTAAATTTTATCTCGTGATGGAATTTGCTGCTTATTTTTTGCATGATAGATAGAAATACGGGGAAAATAACGATGAAAGAAGGACAATCAAGCCGAACGGCTGAAGCAGCGGCAGCATTGCGTGCCAATCATTTTCAAAATGCAGAAAATCCAGTTTTTTCGGACCCTTTTGCCTTTGAGTTGACCAGTCAAGGCTGGAAGGCTTTATTAAGTACGCCATTGACCGTGAAAATCATGAATTCATCAATCTTTAACCGCAGTTTCGGTTTACTGACTGGGCAGGTGGTTGGGCGTTCACGTTATGCAGAAGATCAACTCCATGCAGCGATTGAACGAGGCGTTACACAATATGTATTGGTGGGTGCGGGATTAGATTCATTTACTCTGAGACAAGCGCAACAACATCCACAACTCAAAATTTACGAAGTCGACCATCCTGATACCCAAGCGGCAAAACAAAGCAAGCTACGCCAATTTGGCGAGCTTCCTGCCAATGTTGAGTTTGTTGCGATTGATTTTGAAAAAGAGTCGATTGCTGATGCTTTGGCACGCAGTTCAATTAAACGGGATCAAGCGGCTTTTTTCTCTTGGTTGGGAACCACCCATTACCTTGAACCTGAAACGACTTTAAATACTTTGGCAAGCATTGCTCAGATTGCTGCGCAGGGAAGTGAAGTGGTGTTGGACTATTCGATTGATTATCGAGAGCTAGAGGGTATAGAACGTTTGGGAACTTTGTTTGTATCGCAATTTACCCGCTTTTTAAAAGAACCATTAAAAGGGCAATTTAGACCAAAAACATTGCATCAAACAGTTGCGCAAATGGGCTATCAAGTCATTGAGGACTTATCTGGAGATGGTTTGAGTGAGCGCTATTTTCAAGCCAGATCCGATCATATCCGTCATACCATTGCAACGCATATGTTGCATTTGCGTTTACAGCGTATTTGATTCAATTACACAAATGCAAAAAGCCCCTAAACACATTTGAGCGTTTAAGGGCAGTATGCATTAACGGCGTTGGTTATAAACCGCTAAAGCAGCTGGCAAGTTTTTACGCATGTCACTGATACGTTGCGTATTCGATGGGTGAGTCGATAAGAACGAACCACCACCAGCACCATCAAGACGATTCATTTTTTCCCATAGGCTGATTGCTGCATTCGGGTTATAACCTGCTTTCGCCATTAGCATTAAACCGCCGTAATCAGCACGACTTTCCAGATTGCGCGAGTACGGTAAGCCGATACCCACTTGACTGCCTAAATCGATTGCAGCGCTACCTAGATCACCAATGCTGCTACCTGCGTATGATTTACCAATACCAATCGCAAGATTGGTTAAAGCCTGTGCACCAATTTTGCTTTTTGCATGTTCTTCGAGTGCATGGGTCATTTCATGTCCCATTACCGCAGCAATTTCATCATTGGTTAAGTTTAGTTTGTTCACAATACCAGTATAGAAAACAACTTTACCACCCGGTGCTACATAAGCATTGACGGTATCAGATTTAAGGACCGCAAGTTGCCATTGAAAGCGTTGGCCAGTCTGGTTCATTTGATCTGCATAAGGTTTTAAGCGATTAAATACAGTATTGATACGTTGATAAGTACTTGAACTGCTATCCAACTGATTTTTGGCACGCGCTTCTTGTGTCATTTTAGCGAAACCTTGTGCGGATTGGGCATTTAACGTTGCGCTATCGGCACCAGCCATGTCTGCGAAAGATGCGCAGCCAGAAATTGTCATTACGGTCACAGCACAAAGGCTCAAAGCTAATTTCTTCATACTTATTCTCTCCAAATCAGTATCTTATGAATATAGTCGTGATCAGGGTGGATTATAGAAAATGTTGAGCGCAGTTAATATTCTGAATGCCTCTATAATCATTGTAATTATGTAATCAGCAAAGCTTATTCTGTGTAAAAAAATGAAAGCCAGTGATGAACACTGGCTTGAGCCAATCCGATCTTAAATCAGATTAATCTTCGTCATCATACTCATCTTCAGAAAAGGTATTTTCCTCTAAAGAAGCATCAAAAATTAAGATTGCTTTACCATCAGTTTGAATCATACCTTGATCTTCAAGTGTTTTGAGGACACGTCCCACCATTTCACGAGAACAACCCACGATACGACCAATTTCTTGGCGTGTAATACGAATCTGACGGCCATTTGGTAAAATCATTGCCTCTGGCTGAGCCGATAAATCAATTAAACAACGTGCAATACGACCAGATACATCAATAAAGGCCAGATCAGTGACTTTACGTGTTGTGTTTTTCAGACGACGAACCAGTTGAGCAAACACAGCGTAACTTAAATCTGGGTATTGTTTGCTTAACTCATGGAAATTGTCATACGAAATTTCTGCAATTTCACAGACATCACGAGTGCGTACTTCTGCGGTACGTTGAGGGTTCTTTTCAAAAAGCCCCATTTCGCCAAAGAAATCACCTGGGTTTAAGTAGGCAACAACGATTTCTCGCTCGTCGTCTTCGCGTAAAATAATTGACACTGAACCTTTTAATATTAAATACAGTGATTTTGATTCCGTTCCAGCGTCAACAATCGTGGTGCGTTTAGGGTATCTGTTAATATGAGCACGTTTTAGCAAAGCTTTAACTGATTCAGGTAGTTGACCTGGAGACAAAGCATCAGTGCTAAGTTGTGAAAAATTTGAAGTCATGCTTAAAATTTCCGAATTTGGATAAAACCGATCGCACAGACTCTTGTAAGAGCCTTTTCTACACAGAAGAGATGAAATTCCTTATCAACTCATTTTATGTTAGTGTACAAGAACAGAGTAAATTTATAACGTTTTTCGGGTAGTTGCAATGCAAACAAGTGTACATTGGTTAGAGAATGTTGCTTTTGAGGCAAAATCAGAAAGTGGTCACACTGTAGTGATGGATGGTTCTGCTGAATATGGCGGTGAAAACCGTGGTCCACGTCCTATGGAATTGATTTTAATGGGACTTGGTGGGTGTGCTTCGTTTGATATTGTGACCATTTTAAAGAAATCTCGCCAAGATGTGACGGATGTTGTATGTCAGCTGAAAGCAGAAAGGGCTGATACAATTCCTGCTGTGTTCACTAAAATCCATTTGCATTTTATTGTCACGGGTAAAGCGGTAAAAAACAAGCAAGTTGAAAAAGCGGTTGAACTTTCTGCTGAGAAATATTGTTCAGCAAGTAAAATGCTTGCCGATGGTGGTGTTGAAATTACCCATGATTTTGAAATTGTTGAAGCTGCTTAAAGTTAAAAATTATTAAGTTTTACTAAAAAGTGATCTATTTTATAGATCACTTTTTTATAAGCTTTTCTTTTTATTTTAGAAATAATTGTGGGTCTACCCGCGCATTATTCAGACTCATTCCCCAATGTAGGTGTGGTCCAGTGACGCGACCTGTTTTACCAACTAATCCTAATGTTTCCCCTTGATGAATCTGCTGTCCTTTCACCACATTAATTTTACTCAAATGACAGAACATACTGATCAAGCCTTGACCATGATCAATCAGTACTGTATTACCATTAAAGAAATAGTTGCCAGTTTGCACCACGACACCGTCAGCAGGTGCGATAACATTTTGTCCCACAGGTGCTGGAATATCTAAACCAGAATGTGGTGCGCGCTCTTCACCATTGAAAAAACGCTTTCTACCGAATGAATTACTGAATTTACCTGCTGTTGGTCGGATGAAATTGGGGAATTCTGTCCATGTGCTGGATGTAAAGGAACTGTAAATATCATTTTGCTCTTTGGCTTCTCGTGCATAACGATCAAGTTGTTCTTGATTCGGGTTAACGTAATCTTGATTTTTAACGTTTAAGCGCTGCTCAGCATAGCGGTAGGGCAGCACTTCGATCTGAATAGGGTTGTGATTGGTCGCTAAAGTCAAGGGACCTAATGGAGCAGAAAGAGGAATACCCAACACGGCATAGCGTTGCTTGCCTTGTTGGGTAATCAAAACAGGTTTTTGTTCATACAAGACTTGGGTGGTTTCGGTCGAAAGTGGAATCACGGCAATACCACCAGCACGTCGTGAGTCTTGGGGTAGTTGTGCAAAAGCAGTATGAAGAGGAAGGAGGGACGCAACGCTGAGCAAAATTGTTTTTAAAGACATGATGAGCATTTCTAATTGAAGCAAAGCCTTAAGCTAAAACGTTCACCTTAAAATCACAATAAGGATTTTGTGCAAAACAGAATAGACAGAAAAATTATACAAAAGATACTTGAAATAGATTGTTTATACACCCATATTAATACTGAGTTTTATGCATTCATATTTTTATAAAATATTGAAAAATATATAAATTTTATTTGAAATTTTAAAAAGCGTTCCCATCTAAGTGATAAGTTAAAAATTTGTTGTGAGGAATAACAAGAATGCGATTTGAAAAATTTACAAACCGCTTACAGCAAGCACTCTCAGACGCACAATCATTGGCCATGGGTAAGGATCACACTTCGATTGCAGGTGTTCATATCCTATCCACTTTACTTGAAGAACCAGCCAATCTGAGTTTATTGCAACAAGCGGGTGCACGTTTACCTGAGTTAAAACAGAAGCTTGAACAAGCAGTGCAAAATGCACCGACTTTGGCAAATCCGACAGGTGATATTAATCTAAATCCTGAAGCGGTAAAGGCATTGAATTTAGCTGACCGCTACGCGCAAAAAGCAGGAGATGAGTTTCTGTCGACTGATTGGGTGCTGTTAGGTTTGGCTGAAACGGGTGAAACCAAAACAATATTAAATAGCGTAGGTGTAACACCTGAAAGCTTACGTAAAGTAATTGAAAATATTCGAGGAAATGACAAAGTCATGAGCAATAATCACGAAGATCAACGTGACTCACTTAATAAATATACGATTGATTTAACAGAGCGTGCTTTAGTAGGCAAGCTTGATCCTGTGATTGGTCGTGATGATGAAATTCGCCGTACCATTCAGGTTCTCTCACGTCGAACTAAAAATAACCCAGTATTGATTGGTGAACCTGGGGTGGGTAAAACTGCAATTGTTGAAGGTTTGGCACAACGTATCGTCAATGGCGAAGTACCTGAAGGCTTGAAGAACAAACGTGTCTTGTCATTAGACTTGGGTTCATTACTCGCGGGAGCAAAATATCGCGGTGAGTTTGAAGAACGTCTAAAAGCAGTGCTCAAAGACTTGGCTAAACATGAGGGTGAGATCATTCTGTTTATTGATGAGTTGCATACGCTCGTTGGTGCAGGTAAAGGTGACGGCGCAATGGATGCAGGCAACATGTTAAAACCTGCTTTAGCGCGTGGTGAATTACGTTGTGTCGGTGCGACGACCTTAGATGAATACCGTCAATATATCGAAAAAGATGCGGCGCTTGAACGTCGTTTCCAAAAGGTATTGGTTGATGAGCCGAGTGTAGAAGACACGATTGCGATCTTGCGTGGTCTAAAAGAAAAATATGCGACTCATCATGGGGTGCAAATTTTAGACTCTGCCATTATTGCAGCGGCGAAGATGTCACATCGTTATATCACTGATCGTCAATTACCCGATAAGGCCATTGATTTGATTGATGAGGCGGCATCCCGAATCAAAATGGAAATCGACTCCAAGCCAGAGGCTTTGGATAAACTTGATCGCCGTTTAATCCAGTTGAAAATGCAATTGGAAGCGGTGAAAAAAGATGAAGATGCTGGCAGTAAAGCTGAGGTCAATCATCTTGAGCATCAAATTGCTGAAAAGCAAAAAGAGTACAACGATCTGGAAGAAATCTGGAAAGCTGAAAAAACCCTGGTTGAAGGGGATAAGAAAGCACAAGTTGAACTCGATCAGGCCCGTGTTGCTTTAGAAAAAGCTAAACGCGAAGGTGATTTGGCAGAAGCAGCGCGTTTGCAGTATGGCGTGATTCCAGAGTTACAGAAACGTTTGGAACAAGCCGAGGTTGCTGAGGAAAATGAGGAACCGAAGCTGATTCGTACCAAAGTCACTGAAAACGAAATTGCAGAAGTGGTCAGTGCGGCAACAGGCATTCCTGTAGCGAAAATGCTACAAGGTGAGCGTGAAAAATTGCTGAATATGGAAGAGTTCTTACATAATCGTGTGGTTGGACAAGATGAAGCGGTGGTTGCAGTTTCTAATGCAGTCCGTCGTTCACGTGCGGGTTTATCGGATCCGAATCGTCCAAGTGGTTCATTCTTGTTCCTTGGGCCAACAGGTGTGGGTAAAACTGAGTTGACCAAAGCATTGGCTAACTTCTTGTTTGACAGTGATGACGCGATGATTCGTATTGATATGTCCGAATTTATGGAAAAGCACTCCGTCAGTCGTTTGGTGGGCGCACCTCCGGGCTATGTGGGTTATGAAGAAGGTGGCGTGCTCACTGAAGCAGTACGCCGTAAACCTTACAGCGTGGTGTTATTTGATGAGGTGGAAAAAGCCCATCCAGATGTATTTAATATCCTGCTACAAGTGTTAGATGATGGGCGCTTAACGGACTCGCAAGGTCGTGTCATCGACTTTAAGAATACCGTTATTGTGATGACTTCGAACTTAGGTTCACAGGATGTACGTGAACTGGGTGAAGGAGCGACCGATGATGAGGTGCGTACTGTGGTCATGAATGCTGTTACACAGCATTTCCGTCCAGAGTTTATAAACCGTATTGATGAACTGGTGATTTTCCATTCACTGCAAAAGGCGCAGATTCGTGGTATTGCGGATATTCAGTTAGACCGTTTACGTTCACGCTTGAGCGATCGCGATATGGGCTTAACTGTGGATGATACTGCTTTTGATCTATTGATCGATGCTGGTTTCGACCCAGTATACGGTGCGCGACCATTAAAACGTGCGATCCAGCAGCAAGTGGAAAATAACTTGGCTCAGAAAATCCTGTCTGGCGAGTTCCAACCAGGAGATAACATTTTTATCAAAGGTGAAAGTGGTCATCTGGTATTTGATAAGTTGAAACTAAGTTAAACGAAATTTGAACGTTTGGCTAAAAAGATGGTGATGAAAATCACCATCTTTTTTTGTATCAGTGCAACTGGTCAGATTTATGCAGGAATATTACCAATAACATTGCGACTTTGTGAAAAACTTGATAGTTTCGGAACAAATAAGAAAAAAATTCAGGATGAATTGCAATGGAAAAGAACAGACATCATTGCACAAATGCTTGTGTAATTTTGTTGATGACTGCCTTATCTTCAATGGTGCATGCCGCACAACCATTGAGTGAGGGGACGCTCGCCTTACAAACTGCTATGTTGAACAATGCACTTCCCAGTATTCTCATTAAAGCGCAACAAGATGCCTTAAAACCTGAAGAAGAGCGCTGGCGCTCACAACGACTCTTGAGTGATAAGTACTTAGGTGAAATTCGTGTGAGCACCATCTTAGGAGGTGTTTTGTCTCCTCACGAAGAGCAGAAGAAAGTGTTGGCTGTTGACCCTAGAGATAAGAGATCGGCTACGATCAAACCACATGAACAACCACCTGATCGCTACATGATTTATGAGTTCGAGTCAGGTAATGTTCATGTGACTTATAACGATGACGTAAAAGCCGAGCTAGTGATTAAATAGCAGGGTGTTGGATTTTCCAAGCACGGTGAATTTTTTGATTACGTTTAAAATCTAGACCAATGGTTTCAGAGGTGATTTCTTCAACTTGATACATCGCCTCGATTTCTTCGTCCAACTCAAAGCCTCGATAGTTATTTGAGAAGTATAAAGTACCATCGCTGGTTAAACGATTCATTGCACGTTTAAGCAGAGAAACATGGTCACGTTGTACGTCAAAGGTTCCATAGAACTTTTTCGAATTCGAGAAGGTTGGTGGATCAATGAAGATCAAATCATATTGTTCATGACCTTCTTTTAACCATTCGAAGCAATCGCTGGCAAAGAACATATGTTGTTCATCAGCGTGGTCTACAGTCAAACCATTGAGTACGAAGTTTTCTTTAGACCAGTTCAAGTAAGTATTAGATAAATCCACACTCGTCGTACTGGCTGCACCACCTAGCGCGGCGTGTAGGCTTGCTGTTGAGGTATAGCTATATAGGTTGAGGAAGTGTTTGCCACGAGCTTCTTTGGCAATTCTTAAACGCATCTGACGATGGTCCAAGAATAAACCGGTATCCAAATAATCAGTCAAATTCACCAAGATACGTGCTTTGCCTTCCTGAACGATAAAACGTTTAGAAGCAGTACTCTGTTTGGTGTACTGGTTTGCACCCGCTTGTTTTGCACGCGTTTTAATAAAGATGGCGTCACGACCTAAACCAGTCACAGCGCGAATCGCTGCAAGCGCTAAGTTAAAGCGTTTTTTTGCTTTTTCTGGATCAATGGTTTTTGGTGGTGCGTATTCTTGAACATGCAAACGATCTGCATATAAATCGACTGCAACGTTAAAGTCAGGCAAGTCTGCATCATATAAACGCAAGCAGAATACATTTTCTTTGACTGCCCATTTTTTCAATGTTTGCATATTTTTTTGCAAACGATTGGTAAAGTCTTCGGCACCTTCAATTTTCTCAAATTGTTGTGGTTGCCAAGTGGCAAGGAAAGGGTGTGTCACTGTTGCAGGTTTGACTGTACCAAAACGGGTATAAATGGGCAGTTTACCATTCATCAAACGTAAGGTTTGTGGATCATTAAATGCCAGTACGTCTGCTTGCTCAATCTGTGCGGCAATAATAGCAGCACGTTGATTTGGGAAATTTTTTTGCAATAAAGCAGATAGACCAAGGTATAAAGAACGGTTCGATGCTTTATCACCTAATCGCTCTCCATACGGCGGGTTGGTTACAATAAAGGCTTTTTTCCCTTCAGCTTGGAAGTCATCCCAATCTGCTAAAGTACGTTCTTCAATTTGGATCTGATCAAGTAATTTTTCAAACCCAGCAGCAATGATGTTTTGGCGAGTGGCTTTAACCGCTTCCCAATCCGCATCGTAGGCATAAAATTTAGGTAGAGGCTGCTCTAAAGCCTTTTCATGGCGTTCTGCTGCTTCTGCTTTGAGTGATAACCACAGATCACGGTCATGTCCATGCCAGCCATTGAAACCAAAGCGACGAACTAAACCGGGTGCACGATCAGTTAAAATTAATAAAGATTCGATAATGAATGTGCCTGAACCACACATTGGGTCAAGAATAATATCGGGCTGATATTGCGCAAGTTGAGCTTTTTGTAGAATTGCGGCTGCCAAGTTTTCTTTGATGGGTGCATCCGTCATAAAACGACGGTAACCACGTTTATGCAAAGAATCGCCTGATAAATCTAAGCAATAGGTATGTTCTGTCTTACCTGCTAAAACGTAGAGTGTAATCTCAGGTTGTTTAATATCAATACTTGGACGTTTACCAACCGCTTCCATAAAGGAATCGACCACGCCGTCTTTCACACGTAAGGTTGCAAATTGCGTATTAACCTTAATTTCGCGTTCCACATGCAAGCGCACTGCAAAGGTACTTTGTGGCGCAAAAATGAGTGACCAATCAAAGCTAATTGCACCTTCATAGAGTTCTTCTGCTACATCACGTGCGTCATGCGTATGCTCTAGTTCATGCGTATGAATCGGCAAAAGTACTCGAGAAGCAAGGCGAGACCACATACAAACGCGATATGCATTTTCGAGTGTGCCTTTAAAAACCAATCGTCCTGCAAAACGTTGGATATTTTGAATGCCTAAATCTTCAAGCTCTTGTTGTAATAAGGTTTCAAGCCCGTCCGCACAGGTGACCCAATAGTCTGTTAGACGTGGTTTAGCGTTCATTCAAATTTCCAAAACATTTTTAGCAATTGGCTATTTTAACTGATTTTTGTTTGTTCTGTCGGTGCATATTTGTTTGATTGTTAGCTTTATCAGCGATTCATCACTTTTTTTTGATGAATTGTTCTTGGTCTTAATTGTTTTTAGTGTGATGTAATTCATTATTTATGCTCGATTGTTTGAATAGTTGGTACAACTTTTGCTTTTAAATTTGTAGCACATCAGTGAACTATTTGACTTAAAGCTGATGAAATTTAAGAATTTTAATTTGATGGCTGTGGGGATGTTATGAAAGAAAGCATGAAAAATGAAGTCGTGGTCAATGCCGAAGCTTTTACGATTGCAACTCAAATGTATGTCCGTTTAAGACGTGTCTGTGGTCGTGTGATCGATGTGATGTATCTAGTCAATAATAAAGATTATGCCAAGCATATACTTGAGCTTGCCTTGGCAACACAAGACCCAGAATTGGAACGTTTTGTACTTCGTTTAAGCCCATTGGTTGATTTGTATCCAGAATCTGCGGCATTGGTGACCGAAGCAAAAGTTGAGGAGAAAAAGCAAGCTGTCGAAGTTTTAGAAAGCTATTCAATGGAAGTGACTGAAGAAGAGATCTATCAAGCTCAAGTGCATCATCACTATATTGGTGCATTGAGATAGATTATCAGTCATTCAAAAATAGAGAATGAGTAAAGGATGTAGCCATGGTGTTTACATCCTTATTTATATTGGCTAGCTAGGGGGTTCGAATGCAATATTTAGTGTATAGCTGTCATCTTCGCTGCACCCACTCAAAAAATAAGATGAAGAAAAAATCTAAAAGATTTTTTTTTAAGTGTTGAAAAGTTCAACTGCGAATGAAATCCAAAGTCTGTATAATGCGTTAACTTAACGTGTTAGGAATCTCTTATGCACTTGGCGGCATTGCATACTTTGAGTCAGATCCAGCTCAATCAACAAGGAAATCTCAAGCACTTTTTAACAATCGAAGGTCTTTCTAAAGAAACCTTAACCAAGATTCTAGATACAGCGCAAAGCTTCTTAGATGAAAATAATAATTTGATCAATCGCCCGTTGCTTGAAGGGCTGACGGTGATGAATCTTTTCTTTGAAAACTCCACTCGTACCCGTACTACTTTTGAGGCCGCGGCAAAACGTTTGTCTGCCAATGTCTTGAATATTGATATTGCACGTTCAAGTACCTCTAAAGGTGAAACTTTGCGTGATACGCTCTGGAATTTGGAAGCGATGGCGGCAGATATCTTCGTGGTACGTCATTCTTCCTCTGGTGCAGCACACTTTATTGCCAAAGATGTTTGCCCTAAAGTTGCGATTATCAATGCGGGTGATGGTCGCCATGCGCATCCTACCCAAGCCATGCTGGATATGTTGACGATTCGTCGCGAAACCAAGAAGCCATTTGAAGATTTAACAGTGGCGATTATTGGTGATATCAAGCATTCACGTGTTGCACGTTCGAATGTAGCGGCATTGCAAACATTGGGCTGCAAAGATATTCGCGTGATTGCACCCAATACCCTGTTGCCAGTCGGCTTTAATGAATATGGCGAACATGTGCGTCTGTTTAACAAAATGGATGAAGGGGTAAAAGATTGCGATGTGATTATTGCCTTACGCATTCAAAATGAACGTATTGATTCACCAGCTCTATCTTCACAAGCCGAATTCTACAAAATGTACGGTTTAAACAAAGAGCGTTTAGCTTTGGCAAAGCCTGATTGTATCGTGATGCATCCAGGCCCAATGAACCGTGGAGTTGAAATTGACTCAAGCGTTGCCGATGGTGATCAATCTGTCATTTTGAAGCAAGTTACCAACGGGATTGCGGTTCGAATGGCAGTGTTGGCACTCGCAATGCAAGGGCAGTTACAAGAACAAGGTTTAATTGAAGCGATTGCGCTGTAAGGGGATAGATCACATGAGTATTGTAAAAATTGAAAATGTCCGTGTGCTCGATCCAATTCAAAAAACTGATCAAGTAAAAACGGTTTATATCGAAAATGGCAAGTTGGTTGATGCAGTAGATCAAGTCAATGAAACCATTGATGGTCAAGGCAAATGGTTAATGCCAACCATGGTTGATCTTTGTGCACGTTTACGTGAACCAGGGCAACAACAGCATGGAACCTTAAAGTCTGAAGGTAAAGCAGCTCGTGCCAATGGTATTTTGCATGTGATGACACCACCTGACTCAAAACCAATTGTGCAGGATAACGGTGCTTTGATTCATGGCTTGATCGAAAAAGCACAATTGGATGGCGGCATTTACCTGCAAATTATTGGTGCGCAGACCCAAGGTCTGAATGGCAAGCAACCTGCCAATATGGCGGGATTGAAAAAAGGTGGATGTACGGCTGTTTCAAATGCCAATGCCAGCTTTGAAAATGATGATGTGGTGATTCGTACTCTAGAATATGCGGCAGGTTTGGGTTTGACCGTGGTGTTCTATGCCGAAGAGCCTCAAATTGCCAAAGATGGCTGTGCACACGAAGGTTTTATTGCTTCTCGTCAAGGTTTACCGATGATCCCTGCGATTGCTGAAACCGTTGCGATTGCCAAATACTTGATCATGATTGAAGCAACAGGCGTGAAAGCACACTTTGGCTTGCTGTCTAGTGGTGCTTCGGTTGATTTGATTCGTGCAGCAAAAGCCAAAGGCTTACCTGTGACTGCTGATGTTGCCATGCATCAATTGCATCTGACTGAGCAACTGACCGATGGTTTTAACTCGCTTGCCCATGTACGTCCGCCGCTACGTTCTGAGCAAGATAAAGCATTATTGCGTCAAGGTGTGAAAGAAGGGGTGATTGATGCAATTTGTACGCATCATGAACCACTTAGCAGTTCAGCTAAAATGGCTCCATTTGCGGAAACACAGCCAGGGATTACTGCTTTTGATACCTATGTCGGTTTAGGTGTGCAGTTGATTCAAGAGGGTGTGTTTGAACCTTTGGAATGGGTGGCGAAAGTGACCTCTATACCAGCACAAGTGGCCAATATGACGGATCGTTGGCTGCAAGAAGCCGGTTGGGTTTTGATTGATCCAGAACTACAATGGACCGTGTCTAAAGACAGCATCTTATCCCAAGGTAAAAATACGCCATTACTGGGTCAACAACTGACTGGTAAGGTGGTGAGCACCTTCGCATAAATGAGATGAAAACAGCAGAATAAGGTGATCAAGTCTTATTCTGCTTTGTAAACTGTGATGTAGATATTGTATTTAAATTTTACAAAGCTGATAAAAATAGAAAAATTAGATTAAAGTAGCAAAATAAATGAGATGTGCTTTACATAAAATTATAAAAAATGAGAAATAAACAATTTAAAGAATTGGAGCTAAATCATATGGCTATTAACCCAATGGAATTACTTAAGCAAAGAGTATCTTCTATCATTGTCAATGATCAAACTTGCTTAGTAAATGAAAAAAATGATGTTTTATCAAGATTTTACCCTATTTTCTTACATCGTTTTTTAGAAAAGCCTGAATTGGTTGATCAATTAAAAGAAAAATTGACACCTTCTATTTTTGATTTATTAGAGCAAAATGAACGTGTAAAAAATGAATTGTTATTGAGATTGGCAGCAGGCAAAGTTGCTGTGGCTGAAGTTGAAATTACATTAAATCGAGCCATTCCTAAAAGCTTAGCTGTGCTTTCAAATGAGGTCGGTAATGATGCGATCAGCATTATTCATTATCTCCGAGAACATAAACAGTCTATTCATGCCTTATTGCCAAACTGGTCAGATGAGGTATTGCGACACTTAAATGAAGTCCCTGAACCTGAGCCCGTATTGGAAGAAGTTATAGCACCTGTAGAAGAGTCAATTGAAAAGAAATCCTATAAATTATTTCCTTTTTTAACTTTGATTTTTGCCAGCTTTTCTTTGCTCTTTCTTTATCATCTAAGTAAGTAAAATTTACCGCTTTGATAAGATTGTGCTTGATCATTCCGTAAGTGGATCCGTGTCAAGTACAGGAATGGCAGAAATATGCTTTGTAAAGTGTGATGTAAGTATTGTATTTAAATGATATAAAAACGAATAAAAAACACACAAATGTTTAGAATGAAAAAGCATCAGTTTGCTTGTGCTTCGCATTTTTCTTAAGCGATCTGAATATTATAAATTTAATGTGTTGGAGTGAATAACAATGTCAATAAACCCAATAGAACTGTTAAAGCAGAAAGTAACTTCTGTGCTTGTGAGTGGTCAAGACGGTTTGGCGAACGAAAAAAGTGCGCTGTTATCTAAATTTTACCCGATTTTTCTTTCGATTTTAGCTGCAAAGCCTGAATTGATTCAGAAACTAAAAGAGTCGATTTCACCTTCTTTATTTGATTTATTTGGTCATAATGATCAAGTTAAAAATGCATTATTATCCAATCTTGCTGGCGGTCAGCTTCCCACAGCTGAAGCAGAACAAACCTTAAATCACTCGATTCCGATCAGCTTGGCTGCTTTAACCAGTGAAGCAGGCAATGATACCCAAAGTATTGTCAATTATTTAAAACAGCATGCCGATTCAATTCGTGCTTTGTTACCTGCATGGGCGGTAGGTTTGCTTGCGCCTTTAGGACTGGTTTCGGGTGCTACGGCCTCAACAACGAGCTTCGCCAGCGCAACTGCGACGACAGGAAGTAAATCACGTGCTTGGCTACCGATAGTCGCACTGATTATTTTGGCACTTCTAGTCGCATGGTTATGGAAGGCATGTCAACATAAACAAATGGAAGTACCTGTAAATAATGAGGATTCACCTGCATCACAAGTCGGTACAGTCATTGCCCCAGCGAGTTTGGCATTAACCACCGATGCCAATGGTGATGTTGCACAGTGCCAGGTCATGGTTGGTGATCAAGGGTTCCTTGCCAGCATTCAGGCCAAAGTCAAAGAAGTTTTTTCTTCTACTCAGGACTGTACGGTTGATACTGCCGGTACGGCTGCAACACATGCAGGCAACTTTACCGATCAAGCAGGACTTGCAGGTGTATTGGGATTGCTTAAAGGGGTTCCAAATGTTTCCTTGGAGTGGGTGGGTGATAAGATCACATTAAAAGGTGCTGATACAGCTAAACTCAATGAGTTACAGGGCAAGATCAAAGCATTGGTGCCGAATACCGAGGTGGTAGTGGAAGCACCCGTAAGTGCGGCAGATTCTGTAAGCAATAGTCTAAATGCAGCGCAGGACGCATTGGCAAGTATTGATGCCAATCAGGTTGATATTAACGCCGTAATTAAAGCACTTAATCTACAGATTATTAATTTCTCAACCGGATCCAATCAGATTCCAGATGAAAACAAAGCGATCTTGGATAAAGCCGCTGGCTTAATGAAAAATACCAAAGATGCAAAACTGACCGTTGCAGGCTATACCGATTCAACAGGTAATGCCAATAGCAATAAAGCACTGTCACAAAAACGTGCACAGGCTGTGGTCGATTATTTAGTTAGTCAAGGCGTGGATGTGGCACAACTCACAGCAGTGGGACATGGTGCAGATAACCCTGTTGCAGATAATACAACTGAGGAAGGACGTTTTAAAAATCGTCGTATTGAGTTTTCAATTACTCCTTAATTGATGGTTTGTTGAAGTTTTAAAGGAGTTATTGAGAAAATAACTCCTTTTATTTTAATTGTTTATTTAAGTGAATATGATTTTAAACGCAAACGTCTAAATAAAATCAAATAAAAGACTCGAAAGTATAGATTTAAATTGAGTAGAATACGCGCGAAAAACAAGATAATAGAGCACTAATATGAATAAGTTTTTTATATTCACAACATTAACCGCAGCAGTGTTATTAACAGGGTGTGATAAGTTCAAACCGAAAGATAAAGTTGAAAATACGGATGCGGCAGTCGCTGAGTGGAGTTGTACTAATCAAGATAACTTGAATAATATTCAAGCGGCACTCAAAAAAGATTATTTAAAACAAATCGAGCGTAGTCTAAGAGAAAGTCAGTATCAGGCAGACTATGATGTTCTGGACAAAATCAATAAAGGTCTGAAATTCGAAATTAAAAATGTGCGTACCTTAGATGCAGCAGAAGGCGAGCAAGCATCAAAAACACAATTGAGCTGTGAAAGTCAGTTAATTGTTCAATTCCCGAAAGGTTTACAAAAGCGTGCGGAGAATGCTTATGCTGAGCAGCAAAAAAATTGTGAAGAGTGTGAAGGCGATTATAGCGCAAGTACTTTAGGTGATTATTTTGCCGATAATGAATATTCATTGACCTTAGAAAATGATCAACTTAAAGGTAGCTTTTTCTATGATATTACCAAGACCGACAAAGATGGTTTAGTGTTTAATATTCCTGATCAAAATGCAGTGATTGATGGTGTGGTCTTTATGGCGACAAAAGCCGTACAGTATGTGGCTTATTTAAAAGAAAACCGCCTGATTGAACAAAGCAATGAACAAGCTCAGCAGCAATATGATGCAGAAGAATCGGCTCAAATGGGCTTGGCTCAAAAAGCAATGGATATTCGCAAAAAAGAGTTGGATGCTGAAAAAGCACAGCAGGTTGAGCGCTTAAATCAAACCTGGGACAAGTTTAGTCCAGAGCAAAAAGCACAGTTGCAGCAAGACCAGTCTGATTGGTTTGAAAAACGTGATGTTGATTGTAAGGTGCTTGCTCAGAAGCATGTATCTGATATTCCAGAAAAAGATTTGGAAACCTATCAAAAGCAATCACGGTATTGGAATGATGCGATGCGTCAACAAGATCAAGAGATGCAGTACACCAAGTGCTTCACCCAACGTACCATTGAGCGCATTGTCTATCTCAATAATGTCAATTAAGTAAGCAACAACAAGAAGGACGAATTGATTCGTCCTTTTTTTATTGGCATGCTTAGCACAGCGATGGTTTTAAGATAAATATTATGCGAATTACATTGATTGGAGCAGGTCGTGTTGCAACCCATTTGGCCAAAGTATTGCAGTTGCAGCATAAGATTGTACAAATCTTTAGTCGGAATCTACAACATGCTCAGACCCTTGCAGACCAAGTCAATGCCCAAGCAATTGACGATGTGCAACAGTTGGATGCGCAAACCGATTTGGTGATTATTGCAGTCAGTGATCAGGCGATTCACAGTGTGATTGATTCGATTGCGCCCCATCTTGCTGAAAATCTGATTGTACATACTTCGGGAAGTACTGCTTTATCGATACTGGAACAAAGACATCCACGCGCGGGTGTGTTCTATCCTTTGCAAACCTTTAGTATGGAAAGGGATGTGAATTGGACAGATACCCCTTTATTTGTTGAAGCAGTCCAGCCACAGGACTTAACCTTATTAACCGAATTAGCCAACAGTTTAAGCCAACGTGTCTATCAATATAGCTCTACACAACGTTTGACTTTGCATTTGGCGGCGGTATTTGCTTGCAATTTTAGTAATTATTGTTATGACATGGCGAAACAAATCGTCGACGCTGAGCAGGTTGATTTTAGTTTACTTTATCCACTGATTTTAGAGACCGCAAATAAAGCTACAGCCAATCATCCCAAGGATATGCAGACAGGCCCTGCGATGCGCGGTGACCAAAATATATTGAGTATGCATAGTCAATTATTAGCAGATTCTAATCGCCCAGACTTGCAGAATATCTATAGTCTTATCAGTGAATCTATTTTAAAACGCCATCATTAAATCGATTTAACAATAATTATACAAAATAGACAAATCAGTCTGTTTTGTATACCATGGCTAAAATTTGATTTAATTTTATATAAAAAGATGTTGGTTAATATATTTCAAGCTTTAGACAATTTAGGTTTGACTGCACAAAAGCGTGCAATTCATATTCAATTTTCCAATCAAAATTTAAATACTCAAGTCTTCCTGCAACGTATTGATGGTCAGCATCAACTGAATGACGGATTTAAGGCAGAACTGATTTGCCTGTCGACCAATGCGACTATTCCCCTGAAACAGTTCATCGGCAGCCAAGCGGCAATTGATAGCGTGACCGATCAGGGACAACTCATTCGCGTCACAGGGATTATTACTCAAGCCTTACAAGGACAATCAGACGGTAGCCTAACTGTCTATAAACTGACTTTAGAAGATCCAACCGCATTGTGGAAGCAACGCCGTAACAGCCGCGTATTTATGAACAAAAGTGTGCGTGATGTAGTCGAAATCATCTTCAAAGAGTGGCAACAAAAAAGTCCCTTATTTGCATCCAGCTTAACGCTTGATTTAAGCGGACTCAGTCAAGACTACGACATTCGTCCCTTTATCATGCAATCTTTGGAAAGTGACTACGACTTCCTGACGCGTTTGCTACGGAGTGAATCGATTAACTGGCTCATTGATGAAGCTGAACGAACGGTTCCGCAAAGCAGCGCTGCGATTCAGCCGCAAAAGCTCCGTCTGATTGATGACAATAGCCAGTACCAAGCACTCGATCGTCGACAGATTCGTTATCACCGTAGTAGCGCCACCGAACAATACGACAGCATGACCAGTCTGGTCGGACAACGTTCATTACAGCCGAGCAGTGTCCATGTACAACGCTGGCAAGCGGATGCACTGGAACAAGAAGATGGTGCAGGCAGTGTACAAAGCACCCATAAACACAGTGAACAATATGACAATGCCAGTTTAGGTCTGGAACAGGCATGGCACTTTTCACCCGCATGGATGCAAGACCTCAATGGTGAAGATGGTGCAACCGCATCGGGCAATTCACAGATCGAAAAACTGAATCGGAACTTGGGTCAATACTACAACTTACAATCCAAACAATTTACCGCCCATACCACAGTCCGCGATACGCATGTGGGTTACTGGTTTGAACTGGCCGAACATCCTGAAATAGATCAGCATGATGGCAGCGATAAAGAATTCCTGATTACAGGCAAAAACTTCTATAACCAAAACAATTTGCCTAAAGATTTGCAGCAACAGATCAATCAATTATTAGTACAAAGTAACTGGCAAAGCAAAGAGAATGAAGAACGCCAAGCCAACCAGCTAACACTACAACGCCGCAGTATTAAAACTGTTCCTGAATTTAACCCATTGCAACACCGCCCAACTGCTACACCACAACGTGCCAAAGTAGTTGGGCCAAGTGGTGAAGAAATCTATGTGGATGAATGGGGCCGAATTAAAGTTCGGTTCCTGTTTACCCGTAATGACGACCACAGCCACGATGGTGGTGCAGGTGCCAATGACAACGACACCGATTCTGCTTGGGTGGATGTTTTGACGCCTTGGGCTGGTGAAGGCTATGGCGCACGCTTCCTGCCGCGTATCAATGAAATCGTGGTGATTGACTTCTTTGATGGCAATATTGATCGTCCATTTGTGGTGGGAAGAATTCATGAAGGCCATCGTAGCCCAACCAAGTTTGATAATGCAGGCAAGCTGCCTGACACCAAAAGACTGGCAGGAATTAAGTCTAAAGAGTATCAAGGTGAAGGTTTTAACCAACTGCGCTTTGATGACACCACAGGACAGATCAGCGCACAACTACAAAGCAGTCATGCAGCCAGTCAACTGAACCTCGGTAAACTGAGTCATCCGAAAGACAAGGCCGAAAGTGAAGATCGGGGTGAAGGTTTTGAACTGCGCACCGACCAGTGGGGTGCCGTGCGTGCTGGTGATGGCTTACTACTTTCCACGCATAAACAGGATCAAGCCCAAGGCCAGCATCTTGATGCCCAAGTTGCTAAACAGCAGCTTGAGGGCAATCAAAACAATGCCAAAGCTTTAAGTGAAGTTGCCAAGAATCAGCAGACTGATGAAATAGAATCGCTGGATCAGTTGAAAACTTTTGCAGAAGAAATTGAATCTGATATTGCCAAGTTTAATAAGGCAATGTTGTTACTCAGTTCGCCAGAGGGCATTGCTCTGAGTACGAATGAAGATATTCATTTATCCGCAGATGGGCAGATCAATCAGTTTGCGGGCGACAGTATCAATCTAAGTACGCAAAAGAATTTGATCGCACATGCCAGTGCTAAGGTAAGCCTGTTCGCCGCACAAGGTGGTATTAAACAAGTCGCAGCCAAAGGTAAGTTTGAAGTTCAGGCTCAAGGTGATGGACTAGATTTACTGGCCAAGCAAGGCATTCAGATTATTTCGACTGAAGATCGTATTGAGATCAGCAGTCCGAAAGAGATTGTGATTACTGCGGGTGGTTCTCAGATCAAGCTGGATGGTTCGGGCATCTTCCCAGTAACAGGTGGCAAGTTTGAGGTGAAGGCGGGGCAACATTTGTTTATGGGTGGACAAAATATAAATGAAACAATTTTGGACTTACCTGAATTAAAAGATTGTGAATATAAGATGAAAGACGCAGCTTCAAGCGGTAAATCGAGCGTGAGAATAAAATGATTAAGGGTAAATTAAATTTTGAGGATTTTCAGAAATTTAATTACATATTGTATGACCAGTACTTGTTTAGAAGCTTACTGGATATTTATGAGAATGAAAAAGTTAAATATAAAATTTTAGCAATTAATGTTTTTAAAGAAAAACAGATTGCTCCAATTGTGATACGTATTGATTCAATGAGCCCAGCTTTATTGCAAGATTACTATGAAAATATTTATTTATTAGAACAAACTGAATATATCAATAAATTTGATCAGATGGCTTTGGTGCAAAATCTGATCAAGACTGATCTAGAGCTAGATGATTTGGCAGAACAGTTAACAAAATTGATGCTCATAAATAAAAATACATTGTTTCGATTCTACGATCCTAGGGTACTCGTGCACCTGTATATGTCGAGAGATCACCAGATTTTAAATACTGATATTGATCGTTGGCTCAAACGATATCGTTCAATTTTTGAAACATGGTCATTTGATTTAATGGGACATTCTTTTGAAATAAATGCTTTAGATCTTAGCTCTGAACAATCTATTCAAAAGTCTAGAATACAGCTCAAAAATTTTGATCAAATTAATACCAAGATAAAAGAGTTTTCCAGAAAAAATGCTGATTTCCAAGCCTTAATGGACTTTATGGAAAAACAATATTTAGCTTTTGAGGTGAGAAATGACAGATAATACTGTTGCAGAAAAATATAGGTATGATCGTTGTGAAACTTGCGAGCGTTTAGGCTCATTCTATCCAGTTCGAATCGCTGTCGCCTTAGAGACTGAAAATTCTGATCATTTTAATATTAAAGATATTTTTGCGAAGAAATTACCTGCTTTACCTAAAGGTTTAAAATATGTCTATAGAAGATTAAATGAAGGGTATCTGTATGCCTATGCCAAAGAATGGCGTGTAGGGCAATATAATGATGAGAATGTACATGCCTACAATGTCAATGCCAATGGGTTTATCAGTGCCATGGATAAAGATAGAATGGGGGTTCAGCCTAAATCCAAAGACTATGCTTGTTTTATAAATCCGGTTACCAGTAAACAAAAGTCAAAATCTAATGCGATGTTGCTTGATTTGTTTCCGAACAAAGATGTTTCGCCCGTTGTCGACTTATTTTATTCAAGACATCAGCTCAGCATTGAAAGTTGTAATCAATTCGAAACTGATGAAAATTTACGTAAGAAGATATGTAGTCAGATCAACGTTAGCAAGCCAACAGATTATCAACTTCCATATATCGATTATACGTTTTGTATTGAAAATATAACACAAGATCAAATTGAGGTCGTAAAAAAACTAGTTCCTTGGGAAGAGGATTTAATCAAAGATATTGCTAAATATCCGTTTCATGAAACGGATGAGTTTAGTGATGAAACAGGGAAAAGTACTTTTAGTTTTCAGGCAATTAAGACCGATAAAAATAATAAACCTGTATTAGATCCTAAAACCAAAGAGCCATTGTTTGATGAGTCAGCTCCAGCTGTTCCGTATGTAACATCGAAAGAGCGTGTTATTGTCTTTAATGATCCTGTAGGAATTTTAGAAGATACGCTGTCGATTATTAATTATTTGGCAGAAAAGATTAGAACTCCCGAGGAAGAAAGGCTTTATCAAAGTGCGCTACAAATTATCAAACTCAGAGGTTTGATTAAAGCAAAAATTCACAGCGAAAAATATTCTGATCTCTGGAATCTATACGGTTTCCGCTATGGCGCTGAACATATGTTGGAAGGCATTCCAGAACAAGATAAAGCCAATATTCATGTGCCTATGTTTCCTACTCAGGATCAAGCAGAGAAAGCTCAGAAAAGTATTGAGAAAATCCATGACAATATGATGTTGAAAAGACAACATTACATGGAAAACTTCTTTGATTTTGAAGAAAAAGACATTATTAAACTCACCAAAGATGTAAATGAGGAATTTGCAAACGAATGGAATAAAAAAAGCTTTCTGGGAATGGTGGATAGTTTTTCCGATAAACTCAAACAAAAGGCCATGGAGGATTGGCTAGAGCAGCAAGCAGAAAAGATACTCAGCTATGGTAAAACAGAAATTGAGCCAATCATCAAATTTTATATTGAGTGGCTTAAGTCAGATACTTTATTGAACTATATGGAGAATGCTTTTGATCATAAAAGTCCATTTTCTGCGAGTAATTTTATAACGATTAACTCCCGAATTGTTGGTAATGCGGATACCTTGGAACTATGTTCGAAATATTTTGCAGAGTTGTTGCAAGAGGCGAATTATAGCAATCGGAAGAATTATCTGCTGAGAACTTTTATCTTTGATTCTAAAACCTTGCAGGATACCGTGAACTCGGTGAATGATTTTTTAGGTAAAAATCAGATCACGACTTTAGCATTTGCGGGAACACAATTTTTTGATGAGAGTAGTATTACGCAGCATGACAATTATAAAGAACAAGTTAAAACGATTAAAGAAAGTATTAAAGTAAAAATTGATATCTTTTCCGAACAAATCGGTGGCACAGTGGCACGTGTATTTCATGGGCGTGCTAATCAAACCCCAGATGCTGCCAAAACAGTGGCAATGAAAAGCTTTGAGGTGTTTTCTGGTAAAACATTAACAACAAAAGCATATGCCGGAAAGTTAACCGATATTATTCAGCAAATTATGCGCGATTCGCCTATTAACTTTGATGAGGCTGAATCCCGGCAAGCCAAGAAAAACGCTAAAAATGCCTTTAAAGTTAATTTAAAAAAAGCATTACTGGAAAATTTTAATACAGACATAGATTTTCATCGTTTAGGAAAGATGCGGACCAAAGTTTATATGGTCTTGCATCTGGATACTCAACAGTTAGCTAAGATCAATCCCAATATGAGTCAGGCTCAAATCAGTGAAGCCATGCATGGAGCAGTGCGGGGTTCTGGACAAGTTGTAGCAGATAGCAAAGTTGCTGGCGCTTTGGAGCAAAGTAGACAATTAAACCAGTTAGAGGGACAAAGCCAAAAAGTATTTGCTCGGCAAGGTACGGGTTTTGGTTTTGGTGTATTTGCGTTTGGTTTACAGTCGTTGGCATTAATTAGTGCAACCCAAGGAGTGGCAACAGGTGTCAATGTACAAACAGGGATGAACTTTGTTGGCGTAATTGCAGCAACTCTCGGCAATATTGCGGATGTGATGGATCGGCAATTGGAAATGAAGATGGCTCAGGTTGGTGCAAATGCAAAATTGGACTTTTTAAAGAGTTGGACTTCTAAGTCGGCTACTAGGGGATTATATGTTGGGGCTGTACTTTTGGCTGCAGTTGAAGTATTTAAAGGATATGAGGCATTTAAAAAAGATCAGTATGTCATTATGACTTTATATGGCATAAATGCTTTTGTTGTATTTTTTACAACACATGCTTTTCTGCGTAGTTCGGGTTTGTTATTAGGATTACGTGGCGGCTATTGGGGTCTAATTTTAATTGGTTTATCGATTGTTATTAGTTATGGCATTGATCTGTTGAAAGAGCGAGAAATACGTAATTTTCTGGAAGCATCGGCGTGGGGCAAAAAAAGTGAAAATTGGTCTCAATCAGTTGAAAAAACTGAATTTGAAAAGATTTATGGGTAACAATTGATGTTAAAAGAAGATTACGAAACCAAGTTTACGACACTTAATCAACCATTTGAGGTTGGAATTCCTAATAAAAATGGCCGATTACGTCTAAGAGAAATTGATATAAAAAGCCTAAAAACGGATCAACTTTATCCTCATCGTCAGGTGATTCGATTTAATTCTACTTTTGTAGAGGTCATGGATAGTTGGGAGTTTATTCGTGGACGTGCAACTGCATTGGCGCTTCCGATGTGGGCTGCACTATTTTTTGCTATTTTTATGTTCCTGTTCTTTATGTATAGCTTGTACTTTAAGCAAGTTTACTGGAGTGTAGCTGTATTCTCATGTTTAACGATTGGTTTAGGTTATTTAGTCTATTCGAATTATAAAATGGCGAAGTATGATTTATTTGGCTATACCCATTATCCAATTCGTTTTAATCGGAAAACCCAGAAAGTTTATGCTTTTTCACCTCAACAACAAAAAATCATTGAGCTAAACTGGCAGGAGTTACGTTTTTCGGCTGTGAAAGATGATTTTGATATTGAGTTAAGAGCAAGTTTAGTAAATGCAGAGAATGTTGTAGAAGAAGAAATCATTTTTCCGTTTAGAGCACCGAGATATCAACCTGAATTAGTTGATCAGCATTTAGCTTTTTTTAAAGCCTATATGCAAGGTGATGATCTAAAAAGGATTGATGCAGCTATTCCAGAGTTTTTTGATATTAATAACAGGAAAGAAACTTTTAAGGAAAGTTTTGAACGAGTTTATATGTTTCATGATATCAATGAAAAGGTTCAACAGACTCGACCAGATGAACGACATATTTTATCGGCTGCCTTGAATGTTTCCTTTTGGTTACCTTATTTATTATTGAGGCGTTTAGGATTAATATTTTCAAAAATCCCAAATTGGCCAGTAAATATTGAACAGGACTGTCAGGTGGAGAGTAACGATCCTTATGACTCGATAGGAAAACAGCGTCATTTGATTCCATTAAAGTTTAAAGCATCACAAATTTCGTTGATCATTTTAAGTGCAGTTATTCAGTTGGGTATAGGTTTTATCTTCTGTGTAGGAGTAGTGTATTTCGGATGGAAGTATTTATGATGAACGATCAATGCTAAGGGAAGATTACGAAACCAAGTTTACGACACTTAATCAACCATTTGAGGTTGGGATTCCGAATAAAAACGGACGTTTACGTCTAAGAGAAATTGATGTAAAGAGCCTGAAAACAGATCAGCTTTATCCCCATCGTCAGGTTATTCGATTTAATTCCACTTTTGTGGAGGCCATGGATAGTTGGGAGTTTATCCGTGGACGAGCAACAGCATTAGCACTTCCAATGTGGGCCGCATTATTTTTTGCGATTTCTATGTTTTTATTTGCTATATATAGCCTGTATTTTAAACAGGTTTATTGGAGTATTGCTATAATTTCGTGCCTAACGATTGGTTTGGTTTATTTAGTTTACTCGAATTATAAAATAGCGAAGTATGATCTATTTGGTTATACTCATTATCCGATCCGCTTTAACCGTAAGACCCAGAAAGTATATGCTTTTTCACCTCAACAACAAAAAATCATTGAGCTAAATTGGCGAGATTTACGTTTTTCTGCAGTACGAGAAGGACGATATGATATTGAGTTAAGAGCAAGTTTAGTAAATGAGGATAATATTGTAGAAGAAGAAATAATTCTCCCATATATTTCATTTGATAATAATGATTTTATTGATCAAAATTTGGCATTCTTTAAAGCCTATATGCAAGGTGATGATCTAAAAAGTATAGATGCGGCTATTCCAGAATTTTTTGATATTTATAACAGAAAAGAAACTTTTAAAGAAAGTTTTGAGCGTGTTTACATGTCAAACGATGTGCTTAATGAATTAGCTATGCAAACACGTCCAGCAAAAAAAGATATTTCTGGTGTCTCAATGATGGCAGTTATTTGGTCTTTAACTATATTAGTTCGACGTCTTGGAATATTTTTTTCAAAAATACCTCAATGGCCTACTCATATTGAACAAGAATGTCAGATTGATAGTAATGACCCTTATGACTCAACAGGAAAACAACGTCATCTTGCACCATTAGTGTTTACTTCGACTGAAAAAATTATTTTGTTTCTAGGCTGTTTAGTTGGGACAATTATCTTTATTGCATTTCTGGCAGGATTAGCTTACTTAAGTTGGAACTATAGATAAGAACAAGATCAAATGTTAAGAGAAGATTACGAAACCAAGTTTACAACACTTAATCAACCATTTGAGGTTATAATTCCCAATAAAAACGGACGTTTACGTCTAAGAGAAATTGATATAAAGAGCCTAAAAACAGATCAGCTTTATCCTCATCGTCAGGTTATTCGTTTTAATTCTACTTTTGTGGAGCTCATGGATAGTTGGGAGTTTATCCGTGGGCGTGCAACAGCATTAGCACTGCCTATGTGGGCCGCATTATTTTTTACGATCTCTATGTTCTTATTTGCTATATATAGCCTTTACTTTAAACAAGTTTATTGGAGTATTGCCATAATTTCGTGTCTAACGATTGGTTTGGGTTATTTAGTCTATTCGAATTATAAGATGGCAAAGTATGATTTATTTGGCTATACCCATTATCCAATTCGTTTTAATCGGAAAACCCAGAAAGTATATGCTTTTTCACCTCAACAACAAAAAATCATTGAGCTAAACTGGCAGGATTTACGTTTTTCTGCTGTACAAGAAGGGCGGTTTGATATTGAGTTAAGAGCAAGTTTAGTAAATGCGGATAATATTGTAGAAGAAGAAATAATTTTACCTTTTATTACAAAAATATATGGAAAAGAATTGGTTGATCAGCATTTGGCATTCTTTAAAGCCTATATGCAAGGTGATGATCTAAAAAGTATAGATGCGGCTATTCCAGAATTTTTTGATGTTTATAATAGAAAAGAAAGCATTAAGGAAAGTTTTGAACGTGTTTATATGCAGTTTGATGGTGAAGAAATCATCCAGCAAACCCGCCCTGCGGAACGAGATAATGGAATAGCAACAGTTGCTTTTCCTTTATTCTTACTCATTTTATTAAGACGCTTGGGAGTATATTTTTCAAAAATACCTCAATGGCCTACCCATATTGAAAAAGAATGTCAGATTGATAGTAATGACCCTTTTGACTCAACAGGGAAACAACGCCATCTTGCACCATTAGTGTTTACTTCGACTGAAAAATTTATTTTATTTCTAGGTTGGTTCTTAGGAACAAGTATCTTTATCGCATTTCTGGCAGGATTGGCTTATTTAAGTTGGAATTATGGGTAAGTTGCTGTGTTAAGGGCGTATAAAAAAGCCACTAAACATTTAGTGGCTTCCTTTGATAATTAAATCAGCTTATTTAATTTTCTTAAAGATAAAATCATTAATCTTATGACCAGATTCAAGACCACGACGTTCAAATTTGGTCACTGGACGCCATTCTGGGCGAGGGTAGCTATTACCTTTGCCTGCCAAGTTTTCCATATCTGGACGATTATCTAAAATATCAAGCATCCACTCTGCATACGGTTCCCAGTCAGTTGCTGAATGGAAGGTACCACCAAGCTCTAATTTCTTTTCAACCAGTTGCATACGCTCATGGATTACGAAACGACGTTTAAAGTGACGTTTTTTCTGCCATGGATCTGGGAAATAAAGCTGTACACAGTTAATGCTGTTGTCTGGCATTTCACGTAACACTTGGATTGCATCGGCATCTAGTACAAACAGGTTCTTTAAACCCGCCATACCTGCTTCATAAACACACTGTGCGATACCAGGGACATGCACTTCGATTCCAACAAAGTTACGTTCAGGGTTGGCTTTAGCCATTAATACCAATGAACGACCCATACCAAAACCGATTTCAACGGTTAATGGGCGCTCAGGATGTTCAAAATGCTGACGTAAATCACCAACAGGGTATTCCAAAATTAAATCACGATAATCTTCTAAAGCAGTACGTTGTGAAGTATTGAGCGGAGCTGAACGACGCATAAACGTCACAATTTCACGGTGCTCAGGCAAATTGTCGAGTTCCGTAATTTGCGTTTCTAACTGATCGTTTGACATGATTCTGGAGATATAAATATAGAAATGCCGTATTTTAAGTGTTCAGGTGGTCAAGTCAAACTTTAAGTGATTTTATTTAGCCGATCATTTCTGAAATTGCTTAAAATTTGTCAAAAAATCTTCATGTAGCTGTCACAGAAATTGCATAGCCTAATTACAATTTTAACACTAAGTAAAAAACCATGAACAATTTTAAATACCATTCGATCGCCATTTGTTTAGGCCTGTTAGGTGCATCTTCACTCTTTTCTGCTGCACATGCACAACTGATGTTTAGCCAATATGTGGATGGCAGCAGCAATAAAAAGGGACTGGAAATCTATAACCCTGATGCCACAACAGTGAATTTAGCTGATTATGAAATCCAGCAGTTTAATAATGGTGGCACAGTTAAAACCGCGGCTTTTCCTTTACAAGGTAGCTTGGCCAGTAAACAAAAATTCCTGATAGGTCGTTCTGAATTACAGACGCAATTGGGAGATAAAGTTAATCAAGTTGCAGGATTATCTTTTAATGGTGACGATGCCATTGTGTTGCTTTATCGTGGTACACCCGTAGATCGTTTTGGTCGAATCGGTGAGCGTCCAACGGCAGGTTGGGGCACAACGGTATTCAGTACTGCGAATAGCTTTAAACGCATTCAAACAGACAATCCTGTAGTGAGTGTTGATCCGACCAGTCCATTTGACCTCGACCAATCTTGGCAGGCATGGACAGATCGAAATGATTTTTCCAATTTAAGCGGTTCAACCACCACACCGCCTGTAGATGCCGTCAGCTGTAGCAGTAGTGATACACCGATTGCCAGTTTAGCTGAGTCAGCTCAGAATCAAAACTATACCATTCGTGGTGTAATCACAGCGGATTATCGCTATAGCAATGGTTTCTCAGGTTTCTATGTGCAAACGCCTGATAGCAAATCAACGCCAAATGTCAGCAATGCAATTTTTGTCTATATTCCTGCAAGTAGTGCAGTTAAAGGTGGACAAGTTGGTGATGAAGTCATCCTACGTGGTCGTTTAACCAGTTATCAAAACCAACTTCAATTGGATCAGTTACAACAGGATATTAAAACCTGTAACCAGAACATGGCATCGCTGATCCAACCACTGGACTTAAACTTGCCATTTAGCAGTTTGACCGATACAGCGGGTAACTCTCCAAAACGTTATCAAGGGATGTTGGTGAAATTACCGCAAACGTTGACGGTAAGTGAAAACTATAATTATGGTCGTTATGGGGAACTTTCTCTAAGCCTTGGTCGCTTATTTATTCCGACCAATCTTTATCCTGCACTTTCAAATGAAGCCAAGGCTTTAGCACAACAAAACTTACTTTCTAAGATTATCTTTGATGATGGTTATAACAATCAAAATCGCGCACCGTGGTTGCCACAAAACTTTAGTGCTTTAAATACGCTACGTTCGGGCTACCAATTAAAAAATGCACAAGGGATTCTAGAATATCGTTTTAATGCTTGGCGTGTACAACCGATTGCAGGAGCAAACTTGCCAGAAGTGGTGAGTAGCACCAATCCGCGTCCAAGCATTACGGCTAAACAAAGCAAACATATTCGTGCTGCGGCATTTAACGTGCTGAATTATGACAATGGCAAGACTGGCTTCCCAACGGAACGTGGTGCCAATAGTCAGGCTGAATTTGATAAGCAACATGCCAAAATCGTCAATGCATTAAAATCAATTGATGCAGATGTGTATGGTTTGATGGAGATTGCCAATAATGGTTATGGCAGTGATAGTGCAGTTGCTAACTTGACTAAGGCTTTAGGACCAGACTGGAAATATGTGATTCCAGAAGGACTCAATCAGCTCGGTACCGATGTGATTGCGGTTGCAATTATTTATAACAGCAAACGTGTGCAGCCTGTGAATAAACCTGCGGTGTTGGACCTGGGAGATAAAAGCCGTTCGACCATTGCGCAATCCTTCAAGCCTGTACAAGGTGGACAAATCTTTACAGTGATTCCAAATCATCTTAAATCGAAGAGCTGTCGAGGTGTCGATGAAAACTCTCTCGATGCAGATCAACGTGATGGACAAGGCTGCTGGAACCCGACCCGAGTGAAAGCGGTTGAGCAACTCACTCAATGGATTGCCAAGAATCCAACCCAAGTGAAGAATCCGAATATCTTACTTTTAGGTGATATGAATAGTTATGCTAAAGAAGATCCGATTCTGACTTTTGAGAAAGCCAATTATAAAGTTCTGTTGAATGACAGTAAGGTCGGTGAGGGGAGTAAGGCATATAGCTATGTCTTTGGTGTATCAAGTGATGCAGATGGTTATGGCGGTGCAGGTAACCTAGATCATGCCATTGCTGATGCCAATCTGTATAAACGTGTGATTAAAACTTTTGCATGGCATATCAATGCCGATGAGCCAACGGTATTGGACTATAACGAGGAATATAAAACCGATGAGCAAAAGGCTTTGTTCTTCTCGGCAGATGCTTATCGTTCTTCAGATCACGATCCTGTGATTGTTGATTTGGATATGAAAAGTTCAGATTCTCAACTTGAACCGAACAACCCTAAAAATATCATCGTTGAATTTTTAAACTCATTATTTGAATGGTTAGGCAAGCTTTTTGGTCGAGCGTAACCTGATTTCCGTGACATTGTTAGGTTTGTTTTTTCATAAATTAATCAATCGTCACGGAATATAACTTGCAAGGCAGAAAAAAATTCATTAATAGTAGTGGTGTAGATGTTCTTAGCATGAAAGCGATTATAAATTTTAGTTATTTCTGTTCTCGAGTTTCGTAGGAACGTTCTAGAGCATAAGTTGTTAGATAACAAGGATCAATTATGAAGTTGTATTATTCCCCTGGTGCTTGCTCATTGGCTGCCCATATTATTTTAAATGAAATAAATGTCGATTTTGATTTAGAACGAGTTGATCTAAAAACACATAAAACTTCAAAAGGTGCAGATTATTACGAGATTAATCCAAAGGGCTATGTCCCTGCATTGGAAATTAATCCAGGTTTGATTTTAACTGAGAATGTGGCGATTTTACCGTTCTTGGCGCAGCATGATCCGAAGCAGGATTTAATTCCACCTTCGGGAATGGGGCGTGCCAAAGTCCTTGAATGGTTGGGCTATTTGAATTCAGAACTGCATGATGCTTATTCCGTATTCTTTAGCGGTAAACTCACTGATGATGAGAAAACCAAAGCCTATGCAGAAGTTGATCGTTTACTTAAGTATATCGACAATTATCTAGCTGAATCGGATTGTGATTATTTAGTTGATGATAACTTTGGTCCTGCGGATGCCTATTTATTTGTCCTCACCAACTGGTCCAACCATATCGAACATGACTTAACGCCGTATATCAATATTATTGCATTGCGTAATAAAGTGGCTGAACGTCAGTCTGTACAAATTGCGATGCGCGATGAAGGTTTATTAAGTTAATTCAGACCAATAAAAAAGCCTCTGTAAACAGAGGCTTTTTTATTTCAACTCAATTATTGTTGAGCTTTTTCTTTCACATCAGCAGCACCAGATTCTACCGCACCCGCAACTTTAGCCGTAGCATCACGTGCAGCAGCTTCAGTTTTAGCAGCAGCTTCAGCCGTTGCAGTCGCAGTGTGATCAGCAGCAGCATCAATTTGATCACCCGCTGTATCTACCGCAGTAGCAACATTGCTCGCAGCAGCATCAGCAGCATTCTTAACATCAGCACCAGCTTGGTCAGCAGCATGTTCTAAATGCTCACCTGTAGTTGCACCAGTTTCAGGTGCTTTATCTTTATTACAGCCTACAAGCGCAACAGTAGCAGCAAGACCTAAAGCAACAAGTAATTTATTCATTGTCTATTTCCTTTTCTTTGTGGCATCCAATAGGAATGGATACCGAAAATATAAACATAAACTTGATGAATAATAAAGTTGAAAATTTGTTGATAACTTGTAAAAACACGCACTTACATCGCAAAATGTAAGGGCGTGCACATGTTTTAGATCAGTTTAAACACCAGAACGGATCATGTAATCAAAGGCAGACAGTGATGCTTTCGCGCCTTCACCTGTGGCAATGATAATTTGCTTGTATGGCACTGTCGTACAGTCACCTGCGGCAAAGACACCTTTGACATTGGTTTCGTTGCGATCATTAATCAAGATCTCACCACGGTTACTCAACTCAACCGCACTGTTCTTCAAGAAATCCGTGTTTGGCAATAAACCAATCTGTACAAAGATCCCTGCAAGTTCAACGGTGTGTTCAACCTCAGTGGCACGGTCTTTGTATTTCAATGCTGTCACTTGAGCACCATCACCGACCACTTCAGTACTTAAGGCATTCATGATCACAGTGGTATTTGGCAAGCTGTTTAATTTGTCCTGCAATACTTGGTCAGCACGTAGTTTGGTATCAAACTCAACCAAAGTCACATGCTCAACAATCCCGGCAAGATCAATCGCTGCTTCGACACCTGAGTTACCACCACCAATCACTGCAACACGTTTACCTTTGAATAATGGACCATCACAGTGAGGGCAATATGCGACACCACGAGTACGGTATTCAGCTTCACCTGGCACATTCATTTCTCTCCAACGTGCACCTGTAGACAAGATGATGGTTTTCGATTCAAGTTTGGCACCGTTTTCAAGTTCCACTTCAACCAGACCGTTGGCCGTTTGATCTGCACCAGTGATCTTGCTGACACGTTGCAAGTTCATAATGTCCACACCGTACTCACGCACATGGGCTTCCATATCTTGAGCGAACTGAGGACCTACGGTTTTTTGTACCGTGGTGAAGTTCTCAATATCCATCG